>NPID01000292.1_pt2 | contig 158874 bp, 102 predicted proteins | sample 8637491 | NCBI WGS metagenome assembly NPID01 (sample SAMN07420843, study PRJNA396082) | bioreactor metagenome | isolation source: sample BA6 brine-fed electro-methanogenic bioreactor BA | place: Japan: Kochi | collected 2016-06-14
AAGCACCACTATTGTGAGTGATAACACCGCCATTAACGATAACAGATCCTTGATCATCTTTACCTCTTACTGAAAGACTATTAGCTATGAATAGACCGTCGATTCTTCTGTAGTCATTGTGAGCAGTTCTTTTGTCAGGTAACTGAATATTGAGGTGACCTTTGACAAAGAATACACAAGAACTATCAGGAGTAGCATTTATGATATCAGCACTGATAGTGAGATCACNNGATCACCATCGATAAAGAACATCGATTGACCATTACAAGAGAGAGCTTCAGGACCGACTGATGCACCCCAGTCGTTGTAGGTAGAAAGGTCAACAACATCAGCACGGTCATAACCAGGCCAGCCAGTTTGAGGGCTGATATTGGTAGTCATAGGCCAGATAAATTTATCAGTATTAGTGATAGAGATGGAGGCGATAGTTTTGTTGGCGGGATCAACATTGATACCCAGAGCAGATCTTACTGAATAGATCCCGTTCGTTGGCACTGCTTTGCCATGAGAATAGTTAAATACCTTTTCTATTTGGTAATCTTTGAACTCAAACGCAGAAGTGATCTTGTCATAGTAATATTCATAAAAACTTTGTGAAAGTGTCGTAGTTTGATAGTTTGTGGATTTGGTATATTGTTGATAATTGGTATCCTGTCCTGTGATAGTGAAATTATAATGAGAAGCTCTGGAATTGATACCTCCACCAGCGAAGAATAGATTTGTAGAAAAGTACGGAGCAGTACCATTCAGCTCATTTCTGATAACTCCAAGTCTGGAACCTGGAGAAGTTAGACCAATAGTAAATTCAGTTTGATTAGGAGCAGTATTAATTACGCCAGGTACGCCGCCAGCAATGTAAGCATCAGCACCATAGGTTGAGAAATATGGATCAGGAATTTTTGTAAAGAAAGACCAGGTTTGTTCTGAATATCTACCGAGAACACCATTATGAGCGAATACAAACCAGCAGTAGTATTGATTCCAAAGACGTTTTTGAGAATCATTGAGCGTATAATTTCTATCTGTACCTGTATAAACATTCTGCCAAACAGAAGAATTAGTCCTATCAGGAGCTGGACAAGTAGCACCTCCAGTAGGATTCACAGTAACATATACCAGATACCTGTTATTTCTGAGATTACTATTGCAGACAGTCCCCCACCCTGCAGGAGCTTCCCAAACTAGTGAAGGTGTTATAGATTCGACTTGTTGACCATTAGTAGGTGTCTGCAGGTTAAATCTAGCTGGTCTAGAGTCAGTACAGCAGGGCTGTGTATTACAGTTATTTGTCCAGCTGCCACAGCCATCGCTACAGGTTTGCGTCCCTCCACCACAACTTCGACTGCAGGCGCCACAACTAACAGAACCGGGTTGGCATGGCTCTCCCTCACACTGTGGATCTCTACATTCGGGATTACTTCTAGTACAGACACCACAGTCATCATTTATCCCGTCATTATCGTTATCACACCAATTAGCAACAGTTCCGACGATCTGGCATCCATCTTGCCATTGCTCTGCTGGACAGGTATCAGCACAATAAGCAGCTTGTGTCTTATCAACAACAATTCCGAAATAAAAGAGAAAGATAACTCCTACAAGAGCGAATAGAAATGATAAATGTAAATATGAGGATCTTCGCATCTAAAACGTAATCAAATGAAATATCACAAGAAAAAGATCTTTCTAATATTTTAATGAGTTCTTTATGATTTGTAAAATGAATATCAGTTTGAAGTATGTATTTTAATCTCCCAATAGATCAAGATAACGTTGTTCTCTGATAGGAGGAGAATCAAGCTCACCAGCGAGCTCATTCTTCCAGATCATGATATGTCTAGGATCATAAACATAAAATGTCTGTGGCCTAAAAGGAGTATAAGTAATAACATCGTGCTTGTTATTAGCAAAATAATTAGGGTCTATAGAAGCACCACTATTGTGAGTGATGACACCACCATTAACGATAACAGCTCCCTGATCATCTTTACCTCTTACGGAGAGACTATTGGCTATGAATAAACCATCAATTCTTCTGTAGTCATTATGAGCAGTTCTTTTATCAGGTAATTGAATATTGAGATGACCTTTAACAAAGAATACACAAGAGCTATCAGGAGTAGCGTTTATGATGTCAGCACTGATAGTGAGATCACCATCGATAAAGAACATAGATTGACCGTCACAGGAGAGGGCCTCAGGACCAACAGATGCACCCCAGTCGTTATAGGTAGATAGATCGACAACATTGGGATTGTCATAACCAGGCCAGCCGGTTTGAGGGCTGATGTTGGTAGTCATAGGCCAGATAAACTTATCAGTGTTTGTGATAGAGATAGAGGCGATAGTTTTGTTGGCAGGATCAACATTGATACCCAGTGCAGATCTTACTGAATAGATACCATTTGTTGGTACTGCTTTGCCGCTTGCAGTATTTATGATTGAAGATGATTGAATACCTTTATATTGAAAGCGGTTAGTGACCCGTTCTCGGTAATATTCATAAAAACTGTGGGAGAGCTCGGCTGTCTCGTAACTCGTTTTTCTTGTGTATTGTTGGTAATTAGTATCTTCCCCTGTCACAGTGAAGTTGTAGTGAGAAGCTCTGGAATTAATTCCTCCCCCAGCGAAGAATAGATTTGTAGAAAAGTATGGGGTAGTACCATTTAGCTCATCTCTAATAACTCCAAGTCTAGAACCTGGTGAGGTTAAACCAATAGTAAATTCAGTTTGATTTGGAGCAGTAGTAATTACACCAGGTACACCACCAGCAATGTAAGCATCACCACCATAAGTCGAAAAATATGGATCAGGAATTTTTGTAAAGAAAGACCAAGTTTGGTTAGAGTATCTATCCAAAACACCATTATGAGCGTAAACGAACCAGCAATAATATTGATTCCATAGTCGTTTTTGAGCATCGGTTAGAGAGTAGTTCGTGTAGGCGCCAGTATAGACATGTTCCCAAACAGCAGTATTACTCCTATCAGGAGCTGGACAAGTGGCACCTCCAGTAGGATTCACAGTAACATATACCAGATACCTGTTGTTTCTGAGATTACTATTGCAGACAGTCCCCCACCCTGTAGGAGCTTGCCAAACTAATGAAGGGGTTATGGACTCGATTTTTTCTTCATTTTGGGGTGATTGAAGATTAAATTTTGCTGGTTTTGTATCTAAACAACAAGGGAACCTGTTGCATGCATGATCCCAACTTCCACAATTATCACTACAAGTCTGAGTACCACTATCCCCGCAAGCGGCACTGCATGGTCCACAAGTTACATTGCCATTACTTTTGCATTCATCTTCACCACATGGTACAGAAGCTGGTTTATCGGCTGGGCAAATTTCTTCTCCTGGTTGGCATAAATCTCCGGGATAAGAACATACACCGCCATCTCTACAATAATCACATATACAATTTGGACAGCTACCAGGAACACAGCAAGCTCTTCCTGCTTTTACGGTTCTGTTGATGTTTGGAGCGGTTAGTAGAAAAAAAAGCCCTAGAACTATAGTAAGAAATGTAAAAAACTTTATACTTTTATTCATACGGTTTTTAGTACTAATTACAAACTATTTCTCGAAGTTGAAATAATCCATAACACATTTTAGAAATTAATTTGGTGTATGTAAAATATAAAGACATCAATCTTTATCTTGTTATGTTTATAATCTTTGCCTATAATATTAAAAAACTTATATTTATAATACTTTTCTTAATATGAAACTGCCTGAATTTTTTGGTCTTGATATTGGTAATCATACAATCAAAATCGCTCAAGTAAAATACTCTGGAGATAAAGCTGTTTTAGAGAAACTGGGAAATATAGATACTCCTTTTGGGGTGGTTGGAAATGAAGATCCCGTAGCAATAACTCAACTAGCAGATTCTGTAAAAGAGATACGCAAAGCTACAGGAATCAAAACAGATAAAGTTGTTGCTGCCCTACCCGAGTCGGTCATCTTCAGTCGTGTAATGGAGATTCCTTTTACCAAAGACGAAGGTAAGATCGAAGAGACGATATTTTGGGAGGCAAAGCAGCATATTCCTATTCCCGTTGAGAATGTTCAATTAGACTGGCTCCAAATCCAGGAAAAAACTGTAGAAGGAAATAAAATGCTGCAAGTTCTTCTTGTTGCTGCTCCTAAAAAAATTGTAGAACAATATAAAACTTTGGCTGATAAGGCTGGATTAGAACTTATCGCATTGGAGACAGAATCTGTTGCTACTGCAAGGATATTATCTTATAAAAAGAACTATCAAAAACCACTATTGATATTAGATTTCGGCTCACAGGGTACTGATATGAGTGTGATAAAAGGTTCAAGTTTAATTTTTGCTCAAAGTCTTGGGACTGGTTCTGATGCGCTTACAAAAGCAATAGCAAATGATTATGGTATTCCAGAGCAGCAAGCCGAACAGTATAAGCGTGCATATGGTCTTCTCGAGGATCAAGGAGAAGGAAAAATAGCTAATACTTTGAAACCAGTTATGGAGATAATAATAAATGAGATAAACAAGACTGTAAATTATTTCAAAGCCCATCTTCAAGAAAGCACACCACAGGGGATTTTTATTGTAGGCGATGGGGCGAAATTACTTGGTCTTGAAGAATATATGACACAACGAATCGGAATTCCAACAAAAGTCGCAAATCCACTCGAACAGATTCAGGTGCCAAAGAGTTTACAAAATGACGTTGATCAATTAGCTACAGTAGGGTTTACTGTAGCAGTAGGACTAGCAATGAAGACAGAATAGTAATACTTTTTTCGAAATACTATGCACAGATTCAGTTTTAATCTACTTCCTGAAAAACCAAAGGAATTAATTGAAAAGGAAGAACAAAGAGAGAGTGTATCACTCTATTTTGCATTTTTGCCCTTGATTGCAATAGTGCTTGCTATAGGCGCTATGATATTTAACGAGATGATTGTCGCAAATAGAGTTCAGGTCTGGAAAAATTCCGAATCAGAAAGAGATGTGCAAATAGAGTCATATAGACAAGTTGTATTGGATAAGTATGAATTTGTCGAAAAATCCAATCTACTGTTGGATCAAGTAGAAAAAGATGTCGCCCCTGAGAGATTTTTTGAATTAACTGACCAGCTTTTATCGCAGTATCCATTTGATGTTTCTATCGAAGGGTATGGGAGAAATCCCGATGGTTCCTTTGACCTCGAGCTAGCAGTTACTGACCTGAACAATGTTGGCTCAGTTATCAAAGCATTTGAAGAGGTTCCAACTGTGGTTGTTCCCAATGCCGATAAGATCGTATCCAGTGAGGTTGAAAATAATATAGTAATTACAGTGAATTTCTTCCTAATAGATGAGGATTTAGTACAGGAGGAATTATAGGAAAATAAGTAATTATATGAAAAACGACGAAAAACAAGAGAAAAATTCAACAAAAGATCTAGTAAATTGGCTGAATTTCAATGTAATGCCTCTTTTTATCTTTTTATTTTTTGTGGGGGTATTTATCTTTTTTACTCTACCCCAGGTGCGTCAAATCTTCGATAAAATTTCTGAAATAAATGAGATTTCTGAATCTGTAGATGATAAGGATCAAGATATAAAAGAATTAATAGAGTTGCAAAATCAAAGAGCCTCAAATGAAGAATTATATTCAAATATGGAAGAATTAGTGCCAAGTAGGTCCACAAGAGTTGTAGAATTTAAGGACACTTTGACATCAATGGCTGCAAGTCAGGGCCTGGATGTTACAGAGTCTCGTGCTGGAGAGATTATCATAGATGACGATGATATAGTTTTTGAGACGCAGGCAGAAAAACCTTTGATACTCATACAGATTCCTACTGAATTGTCTGCAACTGGAACGATTTTACAGTTCGAGGAATTTCTTACTACTTTATATAACTCACAGGATTTTTTTGTTGTCCAGGAGATGGAGATAAAAAAACAAGGGGATGATAGTTCTTGGGAGGCTGATTTCGTTATCGTAAAATACCAATTCGACGGGAATGTCCAGTTACCTGGTACGAATCTAGCTCAATATGCCAAAGTTGATCCCCCCATAGAGGTTATTGAATTCTTGGAGAGGAAATATTCTATAACTACAGATATTCAATGAAGATTAGTCTTCTATCTTTATGAAGATTTTTTTGCCTTCTTTTCTGGCTAAAATGTTTAGAAGATTTTTGATAGACATTATATTTCTACCTTGTTTTCCAATTACTAATCCTTTATCCTCAGTATTTAAATACACCTTAAACAGAACAGATTCTGCTGATTCATCTATTCTTTCAATCTTAACTTCATCTTTGTGATCGACTATATTTTCTATTATATATTTGAGTAATTCTTCCATGGATTATTTTTCTTCAGAGTTATTATCTTTTTCTTCTTTAACTTCAGTCTCTTTTTCCTCTTTTTTTGCTGGTTCTTCTTTTTTCTCATCCTTTTTTGCCTTTCTTTCTTGTGCTTTTCTTCCAGGCTCTTTTTTAAAGGACTTTTTTTCTGACTTGTCTTCTTTAATTACTCCTTCTTTAATAAGAAGTCTTTTTACGGTGTCTGTAGGCTGTGCGCCTGAATTTAGCCAGTACTCTGCTCTCTCTTTATCTAATTTAAGTTCTTTCTTAATTGGATCATAATGACCAAGATCTTCAAGTGTTTTTCCTTCTCTTTTTGTCCTAGCAGGTATAGCTACTATTCTATAAAAGGGGCTGTTTTTTTTACCTAATCTTTTTAATCTGAGTTTTACCATTCTTGCTTAATAATAAATTTAAAGTTTTTGAAACGGAAAGAATTGTATCAAAATTTACTAATTATATCAATTTCTCCATGCTTTTGGCTAATTAGAAGAGTTATATTTCTTTACAAGTTTTTCCCAGTTTTTTAGTGCAGAACCTGCTGCTGCTTGCTCTGCCTCTTGTTTGCTTGAACCAACACCGCTGCCGAAGTCTTTTTCGTCTATCATTACCTTCATTGTGAATTTCTTCTCATGATCCGGTCCTTCCTCTTTTTCGAGTATATAGTTTGGTGTAAATCTGAAAATTTCTTGTGCTATTTCCTGCAACTTGGATTTGTTATCTATATCTAATCTATGTTCGACTATTTTGTGTATTTTGCTTGTAAGATGCTTGTGTACAAATTTGGTTGCGGTATCAAATCCTTTGTCAAGATAGATGAATCCAAGTAGTGCTTCAAAGGTGTTTGCTAAGATGTAGGGCCTTTTTCTTCCTCCAGTAGATTCTTCACCTTTGCTCATATAAATATATTCTCCTAATTGAAATTTCGCTGCAGATTCTGCCAAGCTTTCTGTTTTGACGAGGGCTGCTCTGAAGCTCGTTAGATCTCCTTCAGGTCTATCTGGATAGTTCTCAAATAGAAATTTGGTAACTATTAACTCAAGTACTGCATCGCCGAGAAACTCTAGGCGTTCGTTATGCTTTTCGAGATCTCTGTCTTCATTGATAAAAGATCTATGGATTAGTGCTTGTTGAAGAAGTTCGTAATTTTTTGTATTGTAATTTATTTTATCGCAAAATTCTTCTAAATTTTTTTTATTTATTATCTTTGACATCATCAAGTAATTTCAACATTTTTTTATTATCAACTAGATTTCCTAGTACACCGTTTATAAATTTGCCACTTGGCAATCCTCCGAACTCTTTCCCCAGTTCGATAGCTTCATTCAAAACCACCTTCACGGGTGTCAGTTTCTCAATAAAACCCTCATATATTGACATCCTCAGCACTTGTAAGTCAACCTTATTTATCATTTCTAGTGGCCATTGAGGAGCTAATTTCTGGATTACTTCGTCTGCTAATTGATGGTATTGCTGGGTTCCGTTAAACAGCTTATTGAATAAGTTTTCATCGTAATTTTCCTCATTTATCTCTTGAAGCTCTTTGAGATCATATTCTTCTGCATAGCCTTTTGTAATATCATTACAAACAAAATGGCGTTCAAATAATTTTTGAAGTGCCATTACCCTTGCCTGGTGTCTGGGGTCAGTATTTTCACTCATTTATTATAGAGATTAATCAACGTTTTTTACCTTTTTGCCTTTATATTCACCAGTTGCTGGATTGATAGTATGGGGAGGAATTAACTTCCCGGATTTCTTATCTTTAACCAACTTTGGTTTCTTTAGGGCATGGTGAGATCTTCTATTATTTTTCCTTTGTTTTGAAATTTTTCTTTTTGGAACTGCTCCCATTGCTTATATTTCAGAAATCTAAATTTAAGTACTGATTTTATCACATCAGAATTCAAACTAGCAATCATTATAGCCTGAATATTATGATTTCGCAATTTCGTACTTACCTATACTCCTTCTTCCTCATGATGATTAGTTTACTTTTGCCATATATTTTTTGGAAGACACTAATTAGTGTTGTTTTATTTATATCAATTTTTTTGTTTTGGACGGTACGATAAATCAGAATACCTTCATTACTAAGTATTTTCCCTAGAGCGGAAAAGTCGGGCTCTATATCCTGATCGAAAGGTGGGTCCAGGAAGATAATATCAAACTTCTCTTTTGTTTCAACTATATAATCATTTACATTCTTCTGAATTATCGTGGCTTTGTCAGCCAGTCTGGTTTTTTCTAGGTTGGCTTCTATACAATTTATCGCTTCAATACCCAAATCTACGAAAGTTGCCTCTTCTGCCCCACGGCTAAGTGCTTCAATACCAAATGCACCACTACCTGCATATAGATCTAACACTTTGCTATTCGGTATAAAATCACTAATTAGATCGAAAAGTGAGGTTTTAATTCTATCTGTAAGTGGTCTAGTGCCTTTCTTGGGCGCTTCTAGTTTGATGCCTTTAGCTTGCCCTGTGATTACTCTAAGCATATTATTATTTTTTAACTAAATGGGGTTTTTGATTGTTTATCTTTATCTATAGGAATTGCTAGATTAAGACTCTTGTTTTTTCTAACCTTTGCCTTTAATAATTCTATTCCTGCCTGTGTTCTAAGCAAGTTGTTTCTGTTTTGCATGTCTGCAGGGAATTTATATCCTCCTGCCTGAACTGTAATTCCGTATGAACCCGGCTCAGCTTTGAATCCATATCTACCTTTTGCATCAGTCATTTGTACATCAACCTGTTTATTCTCCTTAAGATCAAATAATCTTACAAATGCCCCATCAACCCTTCCTCTGGTGAGACTATCAAAGACATATCCCCACCCTCTTCTCGATTTCAGTAGAAGAAGGATCAAAAATTGTATTAGATATAGCGTAATTATAAGGTAATTAATTAATATTGGAGATATGATTGTAGCAATAATCGAAAAAGTGAACCCAGTTATGATTATTACTGTGTTAATTAACCTCAAATTATCAATTATTTTTTCTTTAACAGATTTTTCTGAAAATTGTTTATTACTATTCAATGGTATGTCATATGCGGCTACTTCTTCAGGTTTTTCGATCTCAATGCTAACAATTTCTTTTTTATACTCAGGGTGGTTTATGTGTAGCTTATATTCTCCCTTATCAAGTATAAAGCCATATCTCCCTTCAATGTCAGTTACTTTTTCTTTTATCAATTGATTGCTTGTGTCATATACTCTCAGTGTTGCAAATGGTATAGGTCTCTTTCTCTCAGGGTCATAGACAATACCCCAACTTTTTACTTTTTTCCTATCCCTTAGCCATCCAAGTGCATAGATTATAAATCTAGGAAAGGCCAATAGATTCATAAGTACAGTTAGAAGTGAGGTCGCTGTAAGGGCTATTGGAATTATTTTCGTTGTGAACTCTATTGGTTCCTTAGGTTCTTCCTCGATATTATATTCTTCCGGTGCAACAATGTCTGTCGCTGAACATAATCTCGCCTGAACTGAGATGGTATCAGCAACATTACACTCTATTCTGATAATAAGGGGATCAATCCCATTTAATTTCGCAGGATTAATTATTCCTGTGTGTTGTTCAGAAAGAATAAGATCTTCATAAGTGTTACCTAGATTATTTTCATCATGTCCGTAATACAAAGTGCAAATTGCTGGATATGCAGTTTGATAACTTACTGTTATCTCGTCTTTTGTAAACTTGTATGAATTATCATTTAATATGATACATTCTTTTGTTGTAGTTGGTACGTATTCTGCTCCTGTCGAAAATGTATCGGTTACAGAATCTTCTGACGAGTTTTTTGCGGTGGCATTTATTGTATAGGTATAAAGTGATTCAGGCTCAAGAGCATCTAATGTTATACATTGGTTAGTTGCATAATTTTCTGTTACATCTGTAGAGGTTGTAATTAGAGTGATCCCATCATCATCTCGCCCATAGTCAATGTATCCAACAGCATCAATATTTGTAGTCCAACATATCTCCGCACTCGTAGGCTTATCTTCGAGTTGATTTACATAGTGATTCGTGATTTCAAGTGCTATATCTGGCTGCACCGTAGGTGTTGGAGTTGGTGTTGGAGATGTTTGGTCAATGAAATTGATAGGATCTGAAACAGCAGATTCTGTTCCATTCGTTACATATATATAGTGCAGTCCTAGTACAGCTGCTCGGGCATTATTTATTTCCGCAATACCTTCGTTTTCTCCGATCAGTACATTTTGGATATTAAAATCATTTATTACATCATTAGTCGATAGTTTCCTAAGCTGTACATTCAGGTTTTGATCCTCATTAAATGGATTGAATAATTCATCTAAGGCAAGTATGTCAAAACTAAATATTTCATTTGTATAAACTGTATCAGGTTCATCTTCGACATCTAGCAACAAAGAACGATTATCTGGCTCAACATAAGCTGCATAGGACAGATTGTATCCTAGGATTACTGGTGTTGAACCTCTTGTCATATTTATTTTGAATTTGATTCTGTAGTCAGTTTGTGGAAAGCTTATTGTTTCGCCAATTGTGATGGGGTACCAGGTAAGGCCACCATCATTGGAAACTTCAAAATTGACGTTACTCGTTAATTCAAAACCTGGAGCGAAAGTCACAGAATTCAATGTAACAAAATCTACACCCAGCCTTCCTTCAACTTGTGCTGCAATTTCAGATAAGGCAGAAGCTGATCCTACAAAGTCTCGATTCAGGTCTATCCTATAAAGTCCCATTCTCTCAATTGTTGTATAAAGTGTGTCGTAATCGAACAAATGAATACTGCCCATCTGTGCTGGGTATCGTCCTTGGGTTACATCTATTGTAATAAACTGGTCATCCAGGGGATCAGTATATGTGTCGTTAGTTGATAGATAAAAAACTGTTCCAGCTCTTGTTCCGATAAAGAACTGTGACCCTACAGGATATTCACCACCATGATATACAATAGAGCTGATTACATCATCATTTAATTGTTCTGGAGTAGCTAATTGAATAATCGTATCGTCGCTTACATCTAAAGGGGTTCCATTATCATCATCGATCACAAAAAGCCCCCAGTCTCCTCCATACCATATCTTTCCATCCTTGTCTTCTCCGATTGCAAAAATCTGCCTTGTTTGAAACTGCGGACCATATTCGTAGAAGAGTTTTTGGTCGTCACCAGTATTGGTAGGTGTACCATTATCATCTATCATTCCGAGTCCGTTGAGATAATCTCCTACCCATAATTTATCTTCTTCTTGGTCAAAGTACATACCTGTGGCACCTCCAATATTAAAATCAACTGTTGGTGAATGTTGAATTAATACATCATCTGCGGTAGTCCCCCAATTTCCGGGTTTATAATAATAAATACCATTATTATGCTCACTGCTAATATAAATACCATAATCATTGGGGGTGCGACTATCAACTCCTAATAACAAGCTATAACCACCTGGGGGGAAGTAATAAACCGAACTATCTCCTATCCCATCGGTTATTGATGTACCAAAATTTATTCCCAGTAGCCCACTTTGGGTTGCTATCCATAAATGGTATTCATTGTTAACGTATAGTTCTTCAAATGTTATTGGATCTGCATTCAATTCACTTCCATATACTGGATCATTAAGATCAAATATAGTTTGTGTATTAGTGTTTATATCATAATATCTGATATGTCTATCACTCATGGACATCCAATATCCTCCAGCGTTACTTGGAGCGCTATTTGCTGTAATCCAATCTCTTTTATATCTATCTCCATAATTATCAGTAACGAGTGGTGTCCTAACGGGTGAAAATTCTTCTGGTAATCTCAATCTGCTGTTTCCCCATATCGCCTCTGTACCTATAATATCTTGATCGTTATGGGCTGAAAAGTTTTCCGTTTTGAGTATTGTGGTTGATGTAAGATTAGGATCTTGTTGTTCGATTGAGAAAGTCATTGTATCGTTAATTCCTTGCACTTCTGTATCGTTACCAGATATGTCGGTAGCTCGTACTTCTACTGTATGTTCTCCAAGTGATAGGCCTTCCATTTCAATTGAAAATAGTTCCTCTATCTCGTTGACTTGTCCATCTAGTGCAGGTAGCTCTGTCCATGCACCGGAGTCGATTCTATACCATAACTGACTTAACAAAGAAGGTCTGTCTATTTCATTGTCTCTGACCTTTCCTTGTAATTTCGGAGTGGGATCTGTTGTTGGATTTGGTATTAGGTCTTGTATTTGGACAATTGGTGCGCTTGTATCAATTGCATCAATTATAATTTTATCTACCAAAAATCCACCACCTGGGTGTTCTACTGGATAATCTGAAGTTACAAATCCATACTCATTTGTTGCTCTGACAAATACTCTTTTTTGTCCATCAATTAACTCAGGTGTTGTAAAAGTAAAGGCTTCTGTTGAAGAGTTGAAAGCACCATCTGTAGGAGTTGCTGGAGTCCAATCTATCTCGGGTTCTCCTAGCATCCAAGTAAATACATGGTCTGCTCCCCCGGGCGGATCATGGTATATCCAGAATTCTACATTAGTAATATTATATCCGTTTTCATCAGTTACTGTTCCGGTATAAGTAGGTGTTGAGTCAGTGAGTTCAGAAAAACCAAGGTTATCTACCTCGAAATCCATTGGGCCCCAAGGATATTTTGTCATGCCAGTAAAGGTATAAATCTGGTAACCCCCCTCGGAATTTGTAACTGTTACTTCAATTACATAATTTTCTTCTCCATTTCCGAGACAAGTGAGTTCCAAGTCAAATTCTTCTAGTATTGAGTCAAAAGCACCATCTATGGGGGTAGCATCTACTATCCCATTATTATCACCACTTACTGTGCAACTTCCTGTTATAGATGTAATATCTGATGCATCTTCAACTGCAGTTCCAGATATAGGAATGCTGTAAGGGCTGATGATATCTTGAGGCTCCTCTGTGAAGTTGATTTCTGGTGGAGTAGTATCTACTATTGTTGTTTGAGTGCCATGAAGAGAAAGATCATCTAGACTGAACCCTTCATACATAGTAAGTGTATCTGCGCTCCAACTACCTTCATAGTGAAATCGAATCTGAGCATCTGGGCCAAAGGCATCAACTTGTAATGAATCGAGGTCGATTTGAACCTCTTTATAAACCCCCAGTTCGCCATTGGTCTGGAGATTATATGCTTCTTTCCAGGTACTTGTTGAAGTTTCTCTGAAATATACTTTATTTTCCTGCCCAGTTGGGTCTTGATTATCATGCCACATAAAACTAAATACCAAGGCAATGTCTTCAGAACCTTCATATGGTCTCATGTCTTGGGTAAGAGTGAAGTCCGCTGTTGCAGGAATCCCATATGGAGAGTCAATAGTACCGGCTCCATTGCCGGATTGTTGGAATCCATTTCCTTGCAGTCTTAGCCTACCTCTTCCGTTTCCAGTAAATAAGGTACTCCATTCTGATCCAATAGTCGAGGTCAAAATTTCGTTTGTAATAATCTCCGTTCCTACTCCAGACTCAAAATCTTCTGTATAAAATTGTGGCCCGATATCTACAGTGGGTCCAGCATAGGTACCAATTGTGACAATATATTCAGAATAGTTTTGATCCAGAGGCCATTCCAGACCGAATTTTTCATCAAATGCTCTAAATTCAACAGTAGTAAATCCTTCTGGAATAATATCTGCATAAAGATACCCATTTATAAAATCTGATCCTAGCCCATAAACTTCTGTTCCGTCTCCATAGGTCTCTGTTGGTTCTGTCCAGCTGCCACCATTGAATCTATACTCTACAGAAGAGATGTTTAAAGGCTCACAGTCATATTCACTATAGATTTCAAAATATACTAATTCATCGAATTCTCTTTCCTCGACATAAAAAGCGATATCATCATAACTTCCATCAAAGTAATTAACTTCATAATAACCTAGGGGGTACTCTCCACCTTCATTGCCTATTGCTTTTATAAGTAAATCATGAGTTCCAGGAGGGAGATCGCAGCTTTCTATGTAGGTTACAGCTAATGTTTCTCCATAACTTGTCCCATTTTCTGCTGGTGAGCTTATCCATGTTGCCCCATCATCCAGGCTATACTGTATATCCATAACCAGAGAAGTCTCATCCTCAGAATAAGCAAGGACCTCGATAAAATCGTAATCTTCATATATTTCTACAGTGAGTGTATCGTCTGCAAAAACTAAATCTGTTCTGAGTCCAACAATTAGTCCACTTAATATGAGGAAAAACATTATGAAGGTGTAGAACAACTTGCTCTTATAGGACAGCATTGCTTTACATTAAGCTCTTAAATTAGTTAAAAATGCATTACACACCAATATATTGGTGTTCATTAATATAATACAATCTAGAAAAAAACTAATCAATGCTAATTTAAGTTATTTTCCCATTGTCTGGCTACCTCATAAACCATTATCCCGAAAGTTGTGGCTACATTTAATGATTCTTTTTTCCCATACATAGGTATATATACTGTTTTGTCAGCTAAATTCATCATTTTTTTAGAAACGCCATTTATTTCGTTGCCAAAAATAAGTGCGGTTGGTTTTTTATAATCTATTTTGTGGTAGATTACTGATTGTGGAGATAGTTCAACTGCAATTATTTGATATCCAGCTTTTTTTAATTTTGTTACAGTATCAAGTGTATCTTTATTGTATTCCCAATCCATCATTTCTATAGCTCCGAGAGCTGTTTTCGGAATTTTGTTGTGAGGAGGATAAGGGGTGATGCCTGTTAGGTATATTTTTTCTACACCTGCTCCATCAGAGGTTCTAAACATCGCACCTACATTGAGTGCAGATCGAATATCTTCGAGCACGACTACGACCGGGAATTTTTTCATGTTAATAATGTAATCAGAACTACTATTCCGAGGATTATACGATAATATCCAAAAATTTGTAAATTGTTATTTTTCAGGTATTTAAGCATGAAATTTATCGCTATTAATCCCGTTAGAAATGAAACTACGAAACCTATTAGTGATAAGTTTACATTTATAACAATATTCTCATCAGTAATAATTTTTATTAACTCGTAAATAAAGGCAATGGAGATAATAGGTATTCCCATTAAAAAGGAATACTCTGCTGCTTCTTTTCTTGAAAGTTTTTGTGAAAGTCCGAAGATGATAGTAATTCCAGAACGAGAGGTTCCTCTTACCAGCGATATTATTTGACCTAGACCAATTATTAATGAATTTTTAATACTCATCTTTTCTATTTTACCCTCGTTATTGCCGTAAATCTTGTCCACAAAAAGAAATAGTATTCCAATGGATACAAGCATAAATACAACAAGGTAATTATTTTTCATCAATTCATCTATACCGTCATCTGTTAATTTGTTAATTATTTCTATCAGAAATGCAAACATTGCAGCAGGAATTGTAGATACAATTAATAAATTTAGTAGTTTAATACTGCTCTTCTCTTTTTTTAATACTCCTGAGCCAATCTTTGTCAGTTTTTTTCTAAAGTAGATTATAAGCGCAAATAGCGTACCTGCATGTAAGATAACATCAAATGCAGTACTTTGGCTCTCCCAGTCAAGCAGCCCTGGGATAACTACCAGATGTCCGGAACTTGATACTGGGATAAATTCAGTTAACCCTTGTATTATCGCTAGGATTATTGTTTGGGCTATACTCATAAGTATTTCTTTAACATAATTTTAGCTGCTTCTTTTGTCTGACTTAATAGTTTTTCATCAAAGATGTCAGCAATTTTGAGATCAGGTATTCCTGATTGCTTTGTGCCGTAAACTTCTCCCGGACCTCTTCTTTTCAAATCATATTTGGCCAACTCAAGTCCGTCATTAGTCTCACAAAAATATTTTAATCTATTTTTCTGGTCATGTGATAGTTCTTCTTCAGTAGAATACAAAAGACAATGTGCTTGTGCATCCGATCGCCCTACTCTACCGCGAAATTGATGGAGTTGAGCCAGTCCAAATCTTTCTGAACTTTCTATGACAATTAAGTTTGCATTTGGTATGTCTATCCCTACTTCGATAATTGGTGTTGTTACTAGAATATCAAACTTGCCGTCTTTGAAATGATCAATTATTTTCTCTTTATCTTTTGTCTTCCCATGGACGAGTTCTACCTTTTTATTACTAAAGATTTTTTTCACTTTTTTAAATGTTTCCTTCGCTGAATTTGCTGTAAGAATGTCGCTTTCTTCAATTAGTGGGCATACCCAAAAGACTTGCGTCTTAGTTTCTTTCATTACATTCTTTATCCAGTCATAACTGCTTTCAATTTTCGATCCTGGAACGAACATTGTCTCTACATCCTTTCTGCCGGCGGGTTTTGATTTGATGTAGCTAATGTCAGTATCTCCCCAGATAGTCATAGCTAACGATCTGGGTATGGGGGTAGCTGTCATAGATAATTTATGAGGTGAATATTCGCTGATTATTTTTTGGAGGTGTTCTCTTTGATCTACCCCAAACCTATGTTCTTCATCTATTATAAGCAAGTTTAAATTTTCGAAAATCTCTTCTTTTTGGAAAAATAATGCGTGCGTTCCTACAATGATCGCATCTCGAGGGAAATCCTTTTGGACATCTGTTTTACTATTAATCAGAAATACTTTTTCTTTATCTATATAAGAATTGAATTCTTTATATATCTGTTCGGAAAGAATAGTTGTGGGAGCAAGATATGCTGTTTTGAATCCAGCATCAGAAGTAGCATATGATGACGCAATGGCAACAATAGTCTTCCCACTGCCGACATCTCCTTGCAACAGCATATCTAATGGTGTATCTTTGTCGATTTTTTCGTATATATGATTTATAACTTTAGATTGATCTCTTGTTAGTTTGAATTTTAATTTAGTTGTAAAATTTTCAAACGTTTTTTCAGTAGTACTAATAGGCTTTGCATGCAGCTTCTTTTTTTCTTCTCTTTTTTTCTCGATTTTTATCTGAATATCAAGCATTTCATCAAAACTCAGTCTATATCTGGCGGTTTTCAGTGTTTTTTTATCATCAGGAAAATGCACTTCTTTCAGGGCATCTTTAAGATCAGCAAGTTGATATTTTTCTAGAAATTCACCTGGCAAAGTCTCCTTCAGATCAACAATATAATTTAACTTATCCAAAACCCACTTTATTCGAGCTCTAAGCCATTTATTTTTTATACCAGCAGTTAATGGGTATATGGGAGTAATACGCCCAATGTGTTTTGTATCAGGACTTAATTTTTCTACTTCAGGAGATAATAGTTCAGGAACAGACGTTTTGGAATTAAGTTTTCCAAAAAGAAGATAATGTTCTCCTACTTCTAATGAATTTTTGAGAAATGGCTGGTTGAACCACGTTACATTTAAAGTGCCTTCACTAGATTTGAAGACAGCTTTTTGTATTGTAATTCTCTTTCTGGTCTTGATTGAATTGAATTTAACTAGTTCGCCAATAGTTGCCCTTCTTTCATCATAGCGAAGATTACTGAATTTATGGATTATCGAGGAGTCGGAATAGTTTCTGGGGAAATAATAAAGTAAATCCTTAATAGTATTTATCCCAAGTATGGAAAAAAGTGTGGCATATTTATCACCGACAAATGGAATTATTGTTATAGGGTCGGTAAGTTTCAAGTCTAGACTTTATTTAAATAATTGAGAGAAGTGCTGTGAGTACTGGAGCCAGGAAACCGACTATAATCGTTATAGTTAGTACCCACCATACAACTGTCTTAAGGTGCTTCCTTTTCATACTTTTCTATAATTTAATAACTATTGGAGGTAATATGCTTCTAATTTTAAAACAAAATGGTCCTGAAATACAAAGATTCATCGTTCAAAAATTTTGTTAGAATACTTTCATCTTATATTAGATAGAAATATCTGTAATAATATTTGTATGAATAAACAGATAAAAAAAATATTAACTATAATAAAGAGCTATCAAAACATACTGTCATTAGCGTTGATAGCCGTATTGCTCGGAGTTACCATTATATTTCTAGGGACTTCTAAAAGGCGGACAGTTATTGATGAGATTGTGCTGGCAGATATTATAAAAGAGAAAGATGCAGGTATAACTATAACCTATACTGAGGAGATATTCAGCGGGGATTTATATATCGACTACGAACTTACTAATGATCTCTCAGAAATATGTACAGATTTTAACTGTTTTCTATTTATAGAGGTTTTTGATGAAGAACTCGAGAATTACTCAATTTTGGGACCAGTTATTGATGTAACAAACTCATCATATACTGGAACTGGTACTACCATTTTGCCGATTAGCTTAACCTCGGACAGAGATTTAGAACTTAATTCTCTTAGATTACGAGTGGATGTAATCTATGGTGATCAGGAAGATGTACTTTATAGTTCAAGTGTGAATTAGATTATCTTAAGCCATTTCCTTTTACCGCATTTTATAGTTATTGGTAGTGAAGTAAGTTCAATTTTCATTTGCGGATCTGAGATTTTTTCCTCATTTATCTCTACCCCGCCCTGTTTGATAAGCCTCTTCGCCTCACCTCTTGAGGTTACTAATTTATTTTGTTCTAAAATGTCTATTAGTAAGTTACTTTTGAGCTCTTCATTATTTACCTCTGGAATGGAATCTGGGGTTTCTTGTTTCTGAACTGTGTTTTCGAAAAAATCTTGAGCTTCTTGAGCTTTTTCTTCTCCCTTAATCCATCTTGTAGTCTCGAATGCTAGCCTCTTCTTATACTGCATAGGATTTACTTTGCCTGATTCGATATCTTTTCCCATCTGTTTTACTTCGTCCATTGGTACATCAGTAAGTATCTCAAAAGCGGATTCGATCATACCGTCTGTAAAAGACATTACCTTGCCATATATATCTTCAGGTTTATCTGTCAGATTAATAACATTACCTAGAGACTTTCCCATTTTTACTCCGTGAGTATCTGCTATCAGTTTTCCAGTAATTACAAATTTTTCTTTACTTTTCATTTCTTTTAGTAGAGTTCTTCCCATCATCATATTGAAGAGTTGGTCATTTCCTCCGAATTCAGCATCTACTTCCATGACGACACTGTCATAGCCTTGAAGTAAAGGATAAAGCATCTCTGATATTGAGATAGGTTTGTGTTCTTCGAGTCTTTTTTGGAACATATCCCGCTCTAGGAGCTGCTGTAGAGTGACTTTCGTACCGATGTTTAAAAATTCATCCAGGCTTAAACTATTTAGCCAATCACCATTCTTAACAATTTCAACAGGGTTTTCTTTATTATCAAAATCTAGTATCTGATTTGCTTGTTCTTTCCATTTCTCTATATTTTTATTTATCTGATCATCAGTTAGAACTTTTCTTGTTGCTAGTTTATCTGTGGGGTCTCCTATCTTTCCAGTACCTGTTCCAATTAAAAAAATCACATGATGTCCCAGGCTTCTGAATCTTTCCAGCATCTTCATACCTATTGCATTCCCCACGTGAAGCTTGTCGGAGGAGGGATCAAAACCTTGATATATTTTGATTCTCTTTCCACTCATCAAAAGTTTTTCAAATGATTTTCTATCTGGGAGAATTTGCTCTACTCCTCTGCTTAGGAGTTGGTCTATCTGTTTTTCTTCTGTTATTGTTTTATTCATATTTTGTAGAGAAACTTAGGTAACAATCTGATTTTATCAGAAAATAGGCTGTTAATTAACAATAAATGCTATTTGTCATAAAAATATCATAAAATTTTCTTGCGAACTCAGTTTTTATGTCTTATACTGGATAATATTCCAAAGCATAATTTATTATATGTATTTTTTATGGCAATTCCGAAATTTAATGCCCCTGAAACTAACCAACAGATTACTTCTGAAAAGAAATCTAAGAAGAAAAATAGTAATACAACGTTAATTCCATTACTAGCCTTAGTATTTTTATTAGTTGTGGCAGTAGGCGTATTGGGGTTTTTGTATTTAGACTCCAAAAAAGAAGTTGATGAACTTAAGAGTCAACAGCAAGTTGATAACACCTCTGAGGAATATAATGAGATAGTTGAAGAGTTAAAGAGCCTTATAGTTGTGGGAGAGGATGAGAGATTGAACATTGCTAGAGTTGATAAACCCGATGTGCTTAAAGAACAGGATCCAAAATTTTATGCAGATGTTCAGATAGGTCAGTATCTTGTTGTGTTACCAAAATCACAGAGGGTTTTAATTTATGATAAAGAGAACAAAAAAATAGTAAACTTCTCATCTTATACAATTAAAGTTGATCTAATCCCAGAAGATCAGATACCTGAATCAGAAAAACCTCTTACAATAGAAATACGATCAGTATCTGATGTGACAGAAGAGACTGTAACTCAAGTGCAAGGTGCACTTACAAATGCTAGTCCAAGCTATTCAATTACAGGCACAAGTAAAACCAACGGCGAAGGTTATGAAGGCATAACTCTTGTTTTGTTGAATAGGGATGCTAAGCCAAAACTTTCACAAAATATTGTAGCTCATACTGGAACAAATAATATTTTAGATCAATTACCTGAAGGAGAAGCTGGTAGCGAAGCAGATGTAGTTATCATTCTTGGGAACCAGTAAAAGGAATTTACCAAGTTAATCAAATCCCTGGGCGTTGTTTGCTTGGGGATTTTTTTATAGATTGAGGCAATTTGCAAATTATTAATCTTCGAAACGATTAATGGGAATTACGTTGATTATAAGATCTTTTGATTCTCTGTAAATGATTACTTTATCTGAGTAAACAAGTACTTTGTCGCCGTTTTCGGTGTCTTTATAGATATCTGGCTTTACAGCTTTGAGCGTGTTCACATCTTCTACTGTAGCTATTGTAGGTGTTTCTTCTTCATTAACTATCATTAGTCGCCCTACCCTGTCAGCTAGAGGCAGTTCAGTGTTTGTTGAATTCCTACTGTCTCTGATGAGCATGACAGAGAAGATAATAAGGGCTATATTTGAAACAGTTAGAACTACAATTGTTGTATAGAGAATAAATTTTCTTTCTGTGTTATCCATTAATACTAATGAAATATAAGATAATTAAATTTCGTTGCCTCTTCTACGGGTTTTTCAACTTCTATTGTGAAGCTGACTCCATGATCGATTGCTTTGATCCTGTGTGATACAAATTGGTCTGCATTCAAATAGATGATTGAAGTGGATGTTACAGATGTGTTTTGTATTGTTATCTCTTTTTCACCAGCCGGTAGAATAACTTCTCCAGTAAGAGCATCTGAACTTCTATCGAATTTAATTTCGTCAGTTATTGTTAAATTTTCTACTTGGATAGATTTCGCTGTAAGTTTGCCGAGAACCTCTACATCTCCTTCTATCTTCATAGCTCCAGCAACTATCAGTTCGTCAATATTTATTTTTAGTTGAGTACTTTCCGGGTTGTCATGTAGTTCAAAGAGGTTATCACCATTTTCTAAACTGAAACTTTCAATACTAAAGGCTTTGGAGATCGGGTCTTTGTCGTCAAAGCCCTCCGGTCCTACAAATCCGAGATCAACAAACATCATTATCCTTCCTTTTGCTACTTCAACCTCATCCTCAGCTACAGTTTCTTCTGCATCTTCTAGAGGCGTTTCAGCTTGATTTTCTTCTCCGTCTAAGCCTAGAAGAATTGTTTCATCTAAACTTGGTTTATCTGTTGTAAGATCATCGAAATTTTCAAGAATTTCTGAAGCTTCAGTAGTATCGATATCTTCATCATCATTTATAGCATCAACCATTTGGGCTTTTGCATCGGAGAAGAACTTTTCTACTAATGCACTATCGTTCTCATTATTTTCTGGGTCAGGATTTTCTTCCTCTACGAAGAAGTCTTCCATTGCTCTTCCGATGATCAGACCTGGCTCTGTAGCTTTCATAGCATAACCTGGTGTTGACGAAGCTGTCAGAAAGTCACCCCTTCTTATTGGGCCATTTTCGTTACTTACTTTCACAGGTACTCGCCCAACTAGTGCTACAGGTCTTCCATTCTCTCTTTCACCATCCTTCCATTCTTTGAGATATAATCCAGGATCAGTACTTATGACACCAATAGTCTTGTTGTCATACTCTTCATCCTCTCCTCCTGCTCTTTCGATTATCAATTCTCCTTCTGCTTCTTGCTTGAATCTGACGACGTCTCCAGCGCTAATTGTTTCGTCGTCAACTAGATATTCTTCCGCAACATCAAAGTTGTTTATTGATAAATCTTGTCCCCAGTAAGTATCTGCATAAATGTTAGCAAACGCATAATCGGCCATACCTAGATTATAAACGCTATCCGCATCGGGCCTTAGATTGTCTGAAATTACAAACGAGCCTGTGCCTGATGCAGGATTTGACCATAATATGCTTTCTGTATTCGTGCCTCCAAAGTAGATGCCACCAATAACATCATTTGTTGTGGTATTGATGTCCGTTTCTATATATAAACTGCCATTTGTGTATATATCACCATCACTATAGAATTTAATATTCTCAACTGAATCGCCGCTCGTATCAAATCCCATATAAGAATATGTGCTATCTTCAGCATAGTTATAACTAATTGATGTGCTTCCTGTGCCTGTACCAAAATATAGTCTATCTGAAACTATATGAAGACTGTCGGCGTATAAAGAACTATTTACAGTTAGGGAGGAATATAATTCGGTCTGGCCTAAATAGTTGATATTGAATGCTGTTGACATACTGTTCGTTGTTGCTGAACAGAAATTCACTTCTTGTCCACCAGTTCGATATTCACCATTTGCACTACTCAAGCTGCCACCAGAACTTGCAGTACCACTGCTACCTCGAGCTGTACCAGACCAACTATACGGAGTAGTTTGTGTTACTTCGCTGAATTCGCTGCAAGATCCAGATACTTCACCACTACTATTTACCTTAGCAATAAATAGATCAACAACTGAAGAACCGCTTAATCCTACGAATGCATAACCCCCATCGCTTGTTTCAATAATTGATGATCCATAGTCAAATCCTATTGTGGAAGAGTAATCAATTCTCTTGTCCCAGCTAATTGTCCCTGTACTGGTAAATTTAGTTACTATTGTACCGTAATCATCAGCAGAATTACCACCTACCTCGCTTGTCATTGCTATCGTGATATAACCTCCATCACTTGTAGGTGCAATATCCCGAATATTTTCAGTATCTGAATTTTGAGCTGCATCAATATCATAATTCTGTTTCCATACAATTGAAGGTGGTGAATCTGCCGACATCTTCATAATCATAGAATCAAAGTTATTTACGGCAGCCATTCCAGCAACGACAAAGGTGTCATCATTATTTACTGTTATGGCATATCCAGTATTGAATACTGTACCTCCTGCACCAACTACTTGTGTCCACTGCACTGTACCACTGCTATTTACTTTCACCATGTAAACATCTTTACCCGAGGAATAAGAGAGTTGTCCTACTACAATAATCCCATTATCACTCGTCTCATCTAGGTCGTAGCCAATATCGCTATATGCATTACCTACGGTTCTTGTCCAAGATAGAGCACCAGCCGAAGTTATTTTAACTATGTAAACGTCTTTATCCCCCTGCCCATAACTCTCTGTGAAACCTGTTATGGCATATCCACCATCGCTTGTTTGGATTATGGCATAAGATTCTTCATTATCTGCAGTGCCTCCAATTGTTTTTGACCAGAGAATTTTTCCTGTATTGTCAATTTTCAATACAAAAATATCGTTATTGCCATTGCTTGGGTTATAAGTCTGCCCTGCAATAACATAGTTGCCGTCTGAGTCTTTGATCATAGAATGGCCAGTTGAGTCTTCTACTGCAGCATAACCGTTATTGTCAGAGTTTCCATATAATCTGCCCCATAACAGTTCACCAAATTTATTGAATTTGCCAACAAATATTTTGCTTGTGGTTGAATAACCATTAACCATGAATCCTCCATCATCAGCCTCAACTATAGTACCTGGATAGATAGTACCACCATCAAAAGCAATTCCTTTGGTCCAAAGCCGCTCTCTTGTATTAATTGAAATAGAGTCAATCGTTGTCTCATTATTTATATCAAGCATTGCCTGAGGATTATTTGTATTTATACCGATTGAACCGGTTCCATTGACAGTGAATTCTGGCGAGCTATCACCATCAGGGTCAAGAAACATTGCATTGTTTATTGTGTCATAACTTATGATACCTTCATTCCCATCTTCTCCAATATGAATACTTCCACTTGAAACATATATATCCTGCCATCTATTTGTACTGGTACCTAGAGTATAAACGTCTCCGGTAGTTGGGGCTAAACTACCAGTTATATATACCAGAGCTCCAGATGGGGCAATCGTGAGATAACCATTGTCATCAACTGCAAAAGTGGCATAATCTACACCGTCATCATAACTAATTGCAAATTGAGGGCTTGAAGTACCGAGAATCTCTAATCCATAATCAGCAGAAGAATCGCCAATACCTACATTGCCACCATTGAAGTAGAAAGAGTCGTTATCTGTAAACTCAATACTTCCGCTATTAGTTGCATCGCTAGCGTAGAACATTATGGTTGGATCGTTTGTATCATTTACCCCGTCACCAATTCTAATTATATTTGAGTCAACATCGACGCTAAATGGTGAAGCAAGTGTACTACCGCCAACAGCAAAGTCATCTGAAGTGCTTGTTAGGTAAGAGACAGTACCGCCATCAGTCCATAATCCTCCAGCGATTGAACCACTTACCGTCCAACCACAATAAAGCTCACTGGCGTCACAGAGAAGTGTATCTCCCCAGTATAGATCATCTGTTGCGGCATTGTTTTGTGCACTTGTTGATAGATAGTTATCAGCATTATCTCCGAGATGGATTAGATCAGTAACTTCTAGCCTGTCATCAATAACTACATAGCCAGCATTATTTGCACTTAAGATTAGGTCCTCATTGCTTGCGATGTCTCCTGCAGTGATGTAAAGAGGGGAATCCGAAGTGATATGTGAAGAAGTACTATTTGTAAATACCAGATCATTTGCAATAGATACATCACCTGCACTTGCAAACGTAGCAGGTACATTAGCTGTAATTCCTGTTGTCGAAATTTCGAATATGTCTGTACCTCCAAGATTAATATCTAAAAATACACCTGTGAAAGAACTTTTGGTATTAATTGTTAGAGCTGTTTCAGTTCCACCTAAATCTCCACCGAGTACTGTAACTCCAGAAAATGTAAGAGCCCCATAAGTTTGAGCAGAAACATCATCAATATAGCCAAATACATTGCCGCCCATACCAAACTCTACTCTATCATCAGTAGTTTCATCATAGCCGAGGAAAAAGTCAGCATCAGAACCGAGATAGAACAATTGATCATCAGTAACTAATATGTCTCCTCCTGAAAATTCCCATCTGTCATCGGTAGTATATGTGATTGAACCAGTATCTCCGTCAGATGCATACATACTCAAAACTCCGTTTGATACAGAGCCCGAGCCGATTCTTACTGAGTTATCGCTAACATTTACACTAAAGGCGGATGTCAGGGTGTCACCTCCAATAGCTAAATCGTCTGTGATGCTTGTAAGATAAGTAGTTGTCCCTCCATCTGTAAATAGACCTGATCCTCCTCCACCTGCAAGTAGATCGTTGTAACCGGACCCATCATAGAAATAAAGGTTTGTACCATTCCACCATAGATCACCTGATACAGGTGAGGAAGGATCTACTCCACTAGAGCTAGTAAGGTTTATTTGGGCTAAACTGGTTGTAGCTGCAGCTATGTCAATAAGTGCATCTGGGCTGGTTACTCCTCCCACACCTAGTCTTCCGCTACCTTTTATCCTCAAACCTTCTACTGCAGTGGAGGATGTTTTGGTTTGAAATATAATATCTCCACTATCATTGTTATATGAGTTACGGAAATAGAAATCTCCTGTTGTTTGTCCATCATAAAAGATATATCCTTGTGCAGAAGAGGTTTCGCCAAAATATAGCGAACCATTATTTCCGGTTGAGCCGGATAATATAGTGATTGTTCTATTATCATTTAGAGATAGTACTGGATAATAAACTGTCTGTGCTTGATTGTAGTCGATGTAAAATTGATTTGTTTCGCCACTAAAGTATGATGCTGTATTTCCTGAGTCATCTACTGTAAATTTGTATGCTGGGAATGAACTGTCGAACGCCTCATTATAAAATTGAGCCAGTATTGTATTTGAATCATCTGCTCTAAGTTCAAGTAGAGACTCGCCAGTTGCAGCTACACCATTATCATAAACGCTTAGTACACCGGAAGAAGTACTTGAGTTTATCCCCACTTTTCTGTTTTGGAAGTAGAAAGAATTATTGTCAGTGAATGATAATGATCCCGAGCTGGTTCCATCACTTGCGTAGAATAATAATGTTGGGTCATTTGTATCATCTGTGCCATCTCCTATTCTTACAACATTTGCATCTGAGTCTATACTGAATGGAGATACTAATGTGGTACCACCTATGGCAAAATCATCACCAGTACTTGTCAGGTAAGTAACTGCACCTCCATCGGTAAATAAGCTACTTCCACTACCGCCTTGTAGCAGGTCAACTGTCGCAGTTCCATTATAAAAATAAAGATTAGTACCATTCCACCATAAGTCTCCATTATTGAGACCGCTTGGATCTGTGCCTTGAGCGAGATTAATTTGAGCTCCTGTTGAAGTTGAAGCTTTGATATTCAACCATGCGTTCATAGTTGTAGTGCCTATTCCAATGCTATCGCTTCCAGCGTCCACGAAGAATAAATTCTGATCATTGTTTCCTTCAATCCTGAAATCCCTATCTTCACCTGATTGATTGAATACAAATGCTGCATTGTTAAATTCAAGTGTATCTGCAGTTGTCATTTCAAGTCTTGCTGAGTTACCGTTCGAAGCATAAAAATCTAATTTACCATTTGAGCTTGAACCTACACCAATTCTTGCAAGGTTATCACTTACATCTATACTGAACGAAGCTGTCAAGCTTGTACCCCCAATAGCGATATCATCTGATGTACTTGTTATATGGGTTACACTTCCTAAGTCAGTCCATAATGTTTGATTACCACAATTCGGTTCGCTTGCATCGCAAACTAGTTGATTACCCCAATATAGGTCGTCAGTAGCTGCACTAGCTTGGGATGAAGTTGCTAAATAGTTATTTGCATTAGTTCCCAGGTGAAGCAGATCATGAACTTCAAGTCTGTCATCTACAATTACATATCCGGCGTTGTTTGCACTTAAGATAAGGTCTTCATCATTGATTATGTCGCCTGCTGTAATATAAAGTGGCGAATCAGATGTGATATTTGCTGAAGTACTATTTGTAAATACTAGATCATTTGCAATTTGGACGTTACCCGCACTTGCGAAAGTAGCCGGTACATTTGCGATTATCCCTGTTGTTGATATTTCAAAAATGTCTTCTGTTCCCAGGTTGATATCTAAAAATAGTCCTTCAAAGGAGGATTTTGTGGTTATCTCAAGAGCTGTTTCGGTTCCACCTAGATCACCACCTAGTATTGTCATCCCAGAAAAAGTAAAACTTCCATAAGTTTCAGAAGCTACATTATCGATATAACCAAATACATTACCTCCCATGCCAAACTCTACCCTATCGTCTGTAGTTTCATCATAACCGAGGAAGAAATCTGCATCTGATCCAAGATAAAACATTTCATCATCAGCGATCAAGACATCTCCATCTATGAATTCCCATCTATCGTTTGTGGTGAATGTTAACGAGCCAGAACTTCCATCTGATGCATACATTTTTAGAATAGAGTTTGTGGTCGTTCCATCGCCTATACGTACTGTATTTTCACTTACATCCACACTGAACGGTGCTACCAAAGTATTTCCTGCGCCGATTGTGAAGTCATCAGCTGTTTGTGTGAGGTATGTGATATTTCCACCATCTGTGAATAAAGTTCCACCTCCGGCTGACCAACCACAATTCGGCTCGCTCACGTCACAAAGAAGATCATTACCCCAGTAAAGATCGCTTAGAGCTCCAGTACTTGCACTTGAAGTTCTGAGTACATCTTGGGGACTAGTTGTTCCAAGGTTTAAGTCGCCATCTATTTGTAGATTTCCTGATTCGTCTAAGCTGGCTACTTCTGCAGTGTTTCCTGTGTTATAAAAACTCAGTTTATAGTTTGTATCTGATGTGACATCCAGAAAGATATTAAAATCAATTTCGGTATCAGAAACATTGAAGTAATTTCCTCTGAAAGTAAGATAACCTGAATCTGCGGTTGAGCCTGTTGTTGAGTTATCTAAAATTATGTCATAAGCAGTAGTATCTTGAACATAAAGATCTCCACCACTGTAGATCCATCCATCAGATGTGCCGTAGGTTATTGCCCCGGTAGCTCCATTTGAAGCGTACATATTTAGAACTGCATTGTTTGTGGAAGCTGTGCCGATTCTGACTGTGTTTGCGCTTACATCCACACTAAATGGAGCTGCCAGGGTGTTTGTTGCTCCGACTGAAAAATCGTCGGTTGTTGAAGATAGATAAGTTATGTTCCCACCATCTGTCCAAAGTCCACCTGCACTTAGCAAGTCGTATGTATTGGATCCGTCATAGAAGTTAAGTTCAGTACCATCAAACCAAAAATCTCCAGCTCCAGGTGATGATGGATCTGAGCCACTGCTTAGGTTTATATGAGCATATGCACTAGTAGAGGATCTGATATCAAGCCAAGCAGTAGGTGTATCAACTCCAATTCCAATAGTATCATTACCTTTGATGTTAAATGCTCTTGAGACTACACCATCACTTCCTGTATTTACAAATGAGATACCACCATCTGGATCTGAGTTATTATAATCAGTTTTCTCAAATACTAAAGCATCATTTGATCCACCAAAGAAGTCCTCATCTCTACGAATTCTGAATCCATCGTTTCCGGTAGGAGTACCTGTTTCATTTGTGTTCATGAATAGTGCGACTCCATTGCTTGCATCTGTGATTTTTATCCCTCCACTTACTTCAAGTTCTGAGCCAGGATTTGTAACTCCGATACCAACATTTCCTCCTACAAATGACCATGCATCATTTGTATTATATGTGATGGAGCCAGTATCTCCATCAGAAGCGTACATTGTCAGTACTCCATTTGCTACTGATCCAGAACCGATTTTGACTGTATGGCTACTTACATCAATACTGAAAGCGGAAGCGCTGAGTGTTGTACCGCCAATAGCAACGTCATCTGTAGTACTTTTTAGATAAGTAAGTCCTGCACCAGAATCCCATAAACTACTTGATCCTGAGGCAATATCATTCAAAGCATCTAGAATCGAAGTTGCCCCTGCTGGTAGTGTTGTGTTTGATGCGTCTGATAAGGGGATATTCCCGGTGTAAACGTCGTTGAAAGTAATAACTGAAGAGCTAGTTATGAGGCTATTGATATCAAGAGTGTCGTTGATCTGAACCACATTAGCACCATCTGCGGACAAAACCAGGTTAGAATTTGAATCCGAAATCCCTGAATCTGATAAGGTCAATGTGCCATTCCCAATCACAATATTGTTTTGTACGTAAAGACTATCTCCTACCCCAACCAAATCAGTTACAAATAGGTCATCAGCAGTAGATGAGTCGAGTACAAAGTTGGTATTTGATAGTGGAGTCTCATCTCCTGTCCATGTACCGATGATTACATCATAGTCGTTTTCGAAAGTACCAGTATTTGTACCGGAGTCAAAGGTCAATGTCTCCCAAAGTCCATAATTAGAATTACAGCCAGTTCCGTTTGAAAGACAGACTTGAGTATTTCCCCAGTAGAGATTGCTAGTAGCTGAACCTGCCCCAGCTGAGGTTCTGAGCTCGTCATTTGTATTACCTAGGTTTATTAGTCCGCCGTTGAAATAGCCTGTGTTCCCTGTTATCCTTCCGGTAACACTTAGATTACCTACTGTTCCGCTATCAGTTAAAGCCATTAGTACGTTTGTACCGTCTGTGACTTCAAGTCGATCATCCGTTGTTTCATCGTAGAGAAATCTGATATCGTCATTACTTCCAAAGTTTATGCTTGTGTTATCTGCGATTCTCAAGTTACCTCCACTCCATTGCAGAATATCACCTATATATTCAAATCGACCTGTATCACCAGTGGCTGAATAAAAATCCAATTTTGCATTTGCTGTAGAACCGTCTCCAAATCTAACAAGATTCTCACTCTCATCAACACTAAAGGCAGAAACCAATGTTGAAGAAAGTGATAGATCAGAACCTGCAGATGTTAGATAAGTTACATTTCCATTAATTGTCCAAAGACCACCGCCACTACCGGATGCGGCATGTAAGGCGTGTAGCACCGATTGGTAACCACCAGGTAATGCAGTATAAGTTGCATCACTGAATGGAATTGCACTCGAAGTATTTACATCCTCAAATGTAATAGCTGATGTATTATTTTTTAGATTTTGTGCACTTTCTGCTCTGTAGGCGAATGGAACTGTTGAAAGTTGTTTCCTAGTAAATGTTTCGGGTGATGAAAAATTGTTTAGCCCTGCTGTGTTTGATTCATCAAAATCAATCTGCAAATATAGATCTGGATCACTAGACCAGTCTATACCCCCATTTACTCCACATCTTGATGCCCCCCCATCTCCGTCTGTTGTCCAAGTGCCTCCCTGGTCGGTAATACAGTAACTTCCTATGTCAAGGCTCAAGATTCCGTCATATTCGCCGATTTCAACGTCAGTAAACACCTCACTCCAGAGTGCTGTTCCTCCACTAGAGGTATTATAAATTGAAACTCTGAAGTCACAGGTATCGTTATCCGCACCTGAGATTATACAGCTTGGAGAAATATTGGTGCCATTGGTCTTATCTACGATCTTTCCCTGGAAATTTATTTCTTGGTTGAAGGCTGCTTTTGTCTTGTTTATTTCTGAGATTTTTGCGAGGAAATATACAGAACTGCCTATCAGCACAAGGATAAACAATAAAGCAAAAAGAGTAATTTTTTTATTTTTTGGCAGTTCCATAAATTCTTTTGTCAGGTTAAAGTGCAATTTATAAAACACAGTCACGGCAATAATTTTTGCCTATGTAATATAATAGAAAATATCCAGAGAAAATACAAATTTTTTTGCTACTCAAAACGCCTGTATAGCAAAGGAATTGGGGAAAAAATTATCCACATTTTATCTATCATAAAAATATCATAAAGTGATCATTGTTGTTGGTGCAGAGAAAGAATCAGGTTTTGGGGTTAGGTTACTAGGTGGTAGGAGGTAGGAAGTAGGTAGAAATAGAGAGATTGCCTGTTACTAATCATTTTTAGTTTATTAGGTGATTAGGTTATTAGATTTTAGGTTATTAAATACCTTCGCCTTTAGGGTAAAACTTTTTTTCTGTTTTGTTTTGGGGTTTTTGTTCATTTTTTAGCTTGTTAGCTTTTGGCTATTAGCTAAATTGTTAATTTGTGTCTAGAATTTATTGTTTAAAACTTAGAACTATCAACTCTCAACTTTACACTTTAAATTATTCATATCTAAGTGCAGAGCCTTTATTATATTCGATTTTGACATCATTTGCATCTAGTAAATATCGATATGCTCGAACCTCATCGACTTGACCAGTAAATGGTTGATTGGTTCCATTTCTAGCTCCAACCTCAAAATTAGAGGAATTCGCGATCGTTGTTGATATAGTTGTGCCAGAGGAAGATGTTGATTGTAAATTCCCGTCGACATAGATAAATATACCGTTAACGCTTTGGTTACCATCATAGGTAATTAAACCGTGATGCCATTGACCATCATTATAGGCAGTATCAGTCCATTTTCGAAGTATGTTTGTGCTAGAATCAACGATTGCAACCCCAAGGCTGTCTTGAGTTGTTGAAGTTCCATCTATCGCAAAACCTATATAATAACCAGTATATGGTGGCGCAAGTATTTCTTTGCTTATTATTGTACTTGGGGTGGTGCTTGAAATACTTGTTTTGAACCAGAATCCAAAGGAAAATGGATCTGTACCATCGAAATTTAATACATTTCCCATATTAATAAAATCATTGCTTCCATCAAAATCTAAACATCTATTAAGTTTACAGCTAGTGCTAGGTAACCAATCGGTTGCTGGTGACATATTTGTCAGTGTTCCATTATTTCCATTACCAGAATAATCATAAGCAGTTGTGCCCTCACCTTTATCTAATTTCCACCAGCCTATTGGTTTCCCTCCATTGTATTCAATATTCACTTCTCTATGATCTAGTGCTTTATTCCAGATTTTTACATCATCAATATCTCCATTGAAATAACGCCTATCACTTGTTTGGTATGACCTGCCTATTTGTAGAGGAACAGAGCTAGAGACATTTTCAGATGCAGTCGTACCTGCTGAACAGTCTTGTACACCATCTACATATCCCTTGAAACTTCCATCACGATCAACTGACATGAGCAAATGGTGCCACTGCCCATCCAGCACATCCGTAGAGCCATTGCAGTCTATTTCTCGGACAGTGAAAAGGATTCTGTCATTGTTTGCGTCATTGACCTTCATCATAAATCTTGGGTCTCCACCCGTATCTCCTTTTGCTACCACAGTTAGTTCATCGCCTACTCCGCCATTACCTCTTATCCAAGCACTTATGGAAAAATCCTGGGTTGTCCCAAAGTCCAGGTTGTCCGAATCTGGGATGTCTATATATTCATTATTATTTTTATTGAAATTCAGTGCATTTCCATGGACTCCTCGGATGAAATCTGAATCTATGTCCATATTATGGATTGTCCCAGTATTATCATTCCCGACGGAATCTTTTATAGTAGTTCCAGAGGTGATTTTTTCTAGTTCATAATGAGCTACAAGGCCTCCTATAGACTTTTCTGTACCTGCAGTAATATCATTTAAAGCTGAATAGTATTCATTAAATATCTCTTCTCGAGTTAGCTCTCGGGACCACATTTTAGCTTCATCAATTTTTCCGATAAAGTCGCGTGTATTTGTACTGTCATTTCCTATGTATAGAGAGTTTCCATCATCCTCTACATCATCCAATGCTGGGATAGACCAAGGTGAATTTGCATCTTCTACCCCATTTATATACATCCTTACTACATTATTCGCTTTGAAAGTTAAAGCTACATGTTCCCATGTGTTCAGTTGGGGGACGTAGCTAGAATATTGAGTGCCAGTTTCTGCACCAGCTTCTTCAGTAAAAATAAATGCATAATGATCTGTTGAAGCATTGTCAGCCCACAATAAAAATGGCGTACCTCCTGAGTGAGGTCCTTTGGCAAATATTTCGCGATCGGCTAAAATAGGATCACTGTGATATACCCAGGCTGACAGGGTTAGTTCTTTCATAAGTCCGAGTGAAGGGTCGTCCTGTATTATCACCTTTTTTGAGCCTCCAGTATTTATTAAATCAGCTGCCCTATTTACCTTTCCTCCTGATGTTGTGGTCAATCCGTCATAAGCATAACCATGATTTCCCACTCCGCTAGAGTCGATAACTTCATTTGCTGTACCATTCCAACTAGCTTCATCCATTTTCCAGTATCCTATCAGCCCTTCTTTTGAGGTTGTAGTACCTTGAACTGATGCGGAGTTAGAATATTCTGATACAACTTCTTCATTTGTTCTAACATAGCTATAGATTTTTATATGATCTAGTTTGCCATTATAGTTATAAACGCTACTTGTTTCTGTTGTATTGACTGCCGCACCAAAACTAAGTGGAGCTAATCCCCCAGGGATTGAAATTGGAGTTCCAGCTGAAGAATTTATTGTTAATTGTTGCTTTTTCCCATTTATGTAGATTGCAGGCCTATTGTCTGCACTTACAGAGGTGTCGTATGCAAGTGCGATATGATACCAATTACTTGAAGAAATACTATTTGAAGGAGTTTCAAATACTCGATAGCTTACTCCATCTAAAGAACCGACGTATCCAAACCTTATTCTATTATTAATAATTTTTAAATTCCATTGACGCTGATCTTCTGATAGATTAGCGTCAGAATGCTTTGCAACTAATACTTGGTCACTTGTTAAATCTGTTGGGTTTATCCACAATTCTATTGAAAAGCTCGAGCCTGCGAAGGTTTCATCCAATACATCACCAGCAGATATAAATTCATCTGTACCATCAAATTGGATGGCATTTCCAAGTTTTCCATCAACCCAATCAGAACTTTCCATATTTACAAGTGTTCCATTACTTGCGGTTATTGTTGAATCATATGCTGTTGTTCCGGAGGTTTCATCAAACTTCCAATGTGCTATAGGACCGGGACGGTAGTTGTATATGGAAGTAATTTCATCTGATGTTAAGGTACGTCTATATAACCTTACTTCATCTAATCGTCCGTCAAGTTCAGCCCCACTTACAGGTGACTCAGCCCCTAAATGTAAGTCCCCTGTAATAGAGTCTTGTAAATTACCAATTTGGGGTAAAGTTATTATATTTATCCCATTAATATATATTTTTACTTCATCTCCATTGGTTGTTGCGGCCAAGTGATACCAGGTCCCTGAAGTGGGTGTCCAGTTATAACAATAGTTTTTGAAACTTGTTTCATCTCTATATCCAAATACAATTTTATTAGCAGACGCCCCACATACGCTAGTGTTAGCACCATACCAGAAATAATAATGTTTACCTGTACCAGCTTGTTTTTCCAAAATAAAGTTATTACGAGTGTTTACATCGAAAGAAACCCATGATGCAATTGTTATTGAACTACCACTGATATTTAGTTCGGAATTTGCTGTTATATTTACATAATCTCCACTACCATCAAAAGTCCCTGCACGTCCATATTTCCCTCCAGTAGTAGTTGCATTTCCAGATCTTGTTCCATTATTTTCAGTATAGCTTGAATCAAACACCTCTCCAGAAGTGCCATTCCAGCTTGCTTCATTCATTTTCCACCAGCCTACAAGACCATCGGTTAGAGTACTTCGTTTAGATCCAAATACTGTTGATTTGGCATTGTATTCAGCCAAAATTTCTCCATCGGTTTTTGCATAGGAAAAAATTTTTATCTCATCTAGGAATCCTTTAAATCTATTTGTGTTGTTTCCTCGATGTCCAATATATAAATCTGATGTGTTTGCTGGAGATGTTGTAGTGTCGTTAACCGTATCCTCATGTTTACCATCAATATAGAGTGATAGGTTTGAACCGTCTTTTTTAGCTAAAATGTGGTGGAATTTGTTGTCATTTATAGTAGTTGTAGATTCTGTTCTGGGATAGTTAGTTCCATCATATCTAGCAAAGTATAGCTTTCCGTTATCAGCGGACGTTTGATTATAAATTCTGATCACAAAAGGATATGTTGATTCAGATTGAGTCCACTTAGAGAAAATGTCGTTGCTTATTGAGGTAGTGTCGGGTTGTATTGAAGGTGGTTTAACCCAAAAAGAGATAGTAAAATCATCATTAGTATCGAAATTTATCTTGTTATCGTTATCGACCTTAATATAATCATTACTTCCATCAAAATGTAAACACTTATCCGAGATACATTCGTCCACCCAGGTTGGATCATTTGTATCAGATCCGGAAGTGCTTCCACGAGTTATGTTTAGATCGGATTGGCTGCCATAGTTATTTATTGTTTCTCCCTGGCCCTCATCAAGTTTGAGATATAAAGATAGTCCCGGTCCTGTTTCTTCCGAACTGAAATTCACAGTATCAGGCGGATCTGAGTTATAAGCTCCAACTGCTATCCAGTCAATGGTCATACTGTCTGAAGTATTATCACTTTCAAGTCTGACATAACTGGACTCGTCTGGTATATTTGAGCTTAGACTACCGTTGGAAGAACTATTAATCCGGGTTGCTACACTACCAGAAGTCCATGCGAGTTCAAAATTTGCATAATTTGTTGTTTCAGATACTGAACCAGCTGAATTGGAATTGGTGCCTTCATTATATGAAGAGAAATCCCAGTTCCCCACATCAGAATTAGCTACAAAATATGCTGCATCATCGGCATAAAACGTACCGGAGGCAAAACTAGTATTGGAAAATCCTAATCTCGCTGAATGTAAGGCTGTGTTGGATTGCTTTCCTCGAAATATGATTCTTCGGTTTGTAGAAAATTGTTTTTTGGATAAAATTCCCTCTATTCCACTTGAGTTAGAGAGAATTAGCGTGCTGTTTATAAATTCCGGCTCTCCAGAAGTCTCCCAGTTTGTTGAGAGGAAATTCTGGGATGCTAATGACTCCTGGTCTCCTATATTATAGAAGGTACCTGGATTGGCTTGATTGTTGTATTCTGCGGTAACCCATGCTGCAGGCCTTGCTGTATCTGAATATCTTATTTCATCAATATTTCCAAGGTAAGAGTACCTTGTAGTCGTATATCTACCTGAGATCATAAATTGATTGAAATTCGTACCTTTATCTACTTCTATAGTTCCAGCAGAAGCTGTGTTGGGCGTTCCACCATCTTTATAAAAAGCTAAACTTGAACCATCATATGTTAGTGTCCATAGATGCCAGTCAGTATCTCCTATTGTATGATTACTTGGGGCATAAGCGGTGTCGGAACTGTTGGTAATACTTGATCGTGCATATCCTGCATGGAAGTCAATTGTCCAGCTGTATTCTGTTGGATTACCAAAAATATGTCCTTTTGCAATTCCACCATTTAGACTTCTGGAGGGATTTGGTGTTTTCGCCCAGAAACTAATAGTGAGGTTTGCTGTCTCCATCGCATTTATATCACCTATCTGAATATAACCGTTATTGGTTCCGTCGAAATATTGGGATTTCCCTAGTATTCCTGTGTCTTCGTATGGTGTTGAACCTTGTGTTCCGTTAAATCCATTTTCTGTACTATCTTCGATGATACTAGTAGTCGCTCCATCGTCCATATGTTGAACCATAAGGAAGTTTGAGTTCCATGTACCACTATCATTTGTCTCGGACGCAGCTGAATTTCCATAATAGACATAGAAAACTGTATCTGAAGATGAGTAGATACTTGGCGCATTGAACCATAATTCTCCTGTCTCACTTCCGGTATTTATATCAACGAGTTCTCTACTTAGTTTTGTTTTCCCATCTGAAGAGGTTATTACAATATCAGTTCCATCACTTTTTACGGTCGAGAAGAAGTCACTTCCGAGATCATTTAAATCTAAATAAACAGGAAAATCTGATAGTTCAGCGTTTACCTGGGTATTGTTTATTGTAATTTTCTTCCTATTTGTCCAGTTTGTACTGTACCAATTCGATGAACCGAATCCTTCAAAAGTATCAAATAGTTCAAAAGTATTGGTGCCGCTTTGGTATTCTGGTGCAGAGGGGTTTCCGTAATACATGAAAATAGTAGAACCAGTAGTTTCAAGTCTGGAAACTTTCACCCAGATATCAGTACTTGAATCAGAACTACATGGCACTCCATCCTCTTCCACCCAGTATTCAAGTAATTGGCCGTTTTTGTCAGTAAAGCGAATATCTTCACATGCTGATTGAATTTTTCCTGCATTATAAAGTGCCTGAGTATCTATACCTGTAAGTTGAACTTGATAGTCAGTAAGAGTTGTTGAGTTACCAGAAATTGCTATCTCTTGTCTGTAGAGCCATGAGTCGTTGAACCACTCAGCAGCAGAGGCTTTCCGAGTTAGTAGAATGTAGGAAAGCGGTCCTAGAATTAATGACAATATTATGATAGAGAATAAAATTTTGCGTGCAGGGGTAGTTAGAAATCGTTCGAGTTTGGCTCTTAGCTTGTAGAGAGCTCGATCGAGGTTGTTTGCAAGCTTAGAAGCTTTTAAGCTGATAAGCTGATAAGCGCCTCTATTCTGTTTTGTTTTCGGTTTAGTTTTCATTTTTTAGCTTGTTAGCTTCATAGCTTTTGGCCATTAGCTATTCGCTTAATCGTTAATTTGTACTTTTAATTTCGTGAGAAACGTTGTTTCAACGAAACTCACGTTTTCAATTATCAATTTTTAATTAACAATTCTCGCATTTGGCGAGCTACTCATATCTCAATGCTGCACCTTTGTTGTATTCGATTTTTATGTCGTCTTGGGTCATCGCGTAGTTAAATATTTTTGCCTCGTCCATAGTTCCCTCAAAAAATGAACTACCAAACCCCAAATATCTTCCTAAAGCAAACTGACTATTGAAGTTTACGCTTACCGTTGCTGTGTCCTGTCCAACTAATTCACCATTAAGATATACTCTAATATTGTTATTTGAGTCATATGTCATTGCGGCGTGGTACCATGTGTTTAGGTCAACGCTTTTACCAGTATCCTTTAATATGAGATCACCAAATTCCCAGATTAGGGTGTGTGAAGTTCCATCAATACTAAAACTTGGACTTCTATTATCTCCGCTATTATAACTACCCACTATAAAACCATAGTCATTTGCTTTGAACCAGAGGGATAGTGTCCCCTCTTCTTCATAGACAGCATTATTGATAAGTATATAATCATTATCACCATCAAACTGAATACATTTACTGAGTATACAGTTGTTTTCTAATATCCATGCTGTACTTGTTGACATATTTGTAAACGTTCCATGGTTCCCCTTGCCTGAATAATCGTAGGTTGTATTACCCTCACCTTGATCCATTTTCCACCAGCCTATTGGTGCACCATCATTATATTCGATGGCCATACCACGAGCATCTATAGTACTGTTGTTCCAGACCTTGATGTTGTCGAGTTTACCATGGAAAAAATTTACACTATCGCTATTCCTTCTTCCTATTGCAGAGTTAGAAGATGAGTCACTTACTGTCCCTGGCCAGGAGCAGGTATTATCAAGTCTGCCATCTATATATATTTTCATGTTTGATCCATCATATGTGGCTCCTGCCTGAGTCCATTCAGAAGCGGGTATCGTAGTGCTACTATCACAATACCGCCATGTACCTAGGTATAACCAAAGACGAAGATTATCCTGATTATCTTCCGGCAAGGCCAGAATCGCTCCTGCCTGATCTTCTTTAAGGGAAATAATCGTTTGTCGCTCTGCACCTGTTTTTATCTCATCTGGGTTTATCCAGGCAGAAATTGATAAGTTATTGGTTAGATCAATATTATTGGGGATGTTAATGTATTCATCAGAACCATTAAAATGATAGGCATTCCCGACTTTCCCCTGAGTAGAATTGTCTGCCCCAGTCATATTGACCATTGTTCCATTGTTGTCATTTCCTATTGAGTCATATACTGCGGTTCCACTTTTCTTTTCAAATTCATAATGAGCTATTGGGGTTGAGGCTCTTTTTTCTGTGCCACCTAATACGTCATTGAATGAGTTGTAGTCAGCTGTGATTTCATCGTCAGTCAAGGCTCTATTCCATATCTTAATTTCATCCATCTTTCCATCGAAGGGGTCTTGAATTGCATTATCGTTAGCTGCACCAAGAATTACTGGTTCATTGGTATTGCCGAAATCATTAGCGGGACTTGAATTATTTACTCCTACAAGTTTTCCATCTATAAATACCTTGGAAAAAGATCCACCCTCAAATACCCCAGCAATATGATACCATGTATTATTTGACAAAACTTTAGTGCCTGAAGTAATTCCTGTCGCTCCATTGTAACTACCAGGATTCTCTTGTATGTTTAGTCCTACATCATTTGTACCTCCAACATAAAATACAAATTCTCTTTCTCCATTATCCCAATCATACTTTGCGACAACGGTTTTTATGGCGCCTGTACTAACTGGATACACCCAAGCACTTATGGTTAGTGCATTACCACTTAAATCAATCTGACTTATATCTGAAGTTAGGACATATTGGTTATTTGAGTCGTTGAAATTACCTGCTCTATGCTTTTTACCATTTGTAACAGTGTTTGCCCCATTCATTGCTCTACCGTTATATCCAAATCCACTTGAATCAATGACTTCTCCACTAGTGCCATTCCAGGAATCTTCATCCATTTTCCAATAACCTACAAGTCCATTGTTATTCGGATATTGCGGCGAACTGAAAGATTCATAGACTCTTTGAATCTCTGCATCAGATGCGATATATTTATAATGCACTACTTCATCCAGTTGCCCCCCGAAGCTGTATGAGCCATTGTTGCCGCCAAATACAAAATCCTCTGAATTCCCGAGGGTTCCAGTTGCAGATATAGTAGCATCAGTTCCTTCAAGCTGACCGTCCACATACAATTTCAAAGTTGTTCCACCGTTTTTGGCACATACAGCCCAGTGCCAATTCTGATCATCGTAGTCAAGTGTAGAGGTAACGCTATCTTCTGGAAAAGAACTTGTATCATCATCTATTCCACATACAACTTGTCCGGATGAATTTAAGTACATTGCGTAACCAATTGTTCCTCCTAATCCACCATTGCCGATCAAAAGCTCGTTTGAAGAAACAGCACTATCAGTTTTGAACCATGTCGTGATGGTGAATGCGTCTCCAGTACTGGCGTTAAAAATCGAGTTATTTCCTGCTGTGACGTAATCATCACTGCCGTCGAAATTGAGACTGTTGTTTAATTTTCCATAAACCCAGTTTACATCCGTCATTGAGCCGCTTAGTGTTGCATCGTTATCAAGCAGTCCTGAGTCATAAGCAGTTTGTCCTGACTTTTCATCTAAGCGCCAATTCCCAGAAACCACTCCGCTGCCATTATATAAGGCTTCGATTTCGTAAGTTTCCAGAACTCGATTGTAAATCCTCACGTCATCTATCACTCCATCGAAATAGTTACTGTTATACCCACCTCCCCACCGTCCAATTTGTACAGCTTGTGTTGTGAGATCAGTTGTTGAGCCTGGCGTTCCTGAATTTACTGCAGTGGTATTTATGTATAGTGTCACATAACGGCTGCTCGTTATAGTCACCGTCACTAGCTGCCAAGTACCACTGGACAAAGTACCTCCAGTCATCTCCCAGTTATTACCATTATTTTCATAATCAAAACCAATTGAAGATCCTTTGGTTGAAAGGGCATATTGTTTGTCAGAAGAATTTGATAGTTTCGTCACTACTCCTGCAATAGAAGGGAAACTTTCTGGTTTTATCCATGCAGTAATTGAGAAGTTTAGATTTAAATTAACTGAGTCTGAATTCGGTATTGATACATAATCTGATTCGCTAGATTCAAAATCTAATGCATTGCCATATTTACCATCTGTGACTATTGTCGGTCCGTATGCTGTACCATCGTTGTTGTTGACAGTAGTATCTTCCACTAAGGTTCCACTACCTTCATCCAGCCTCCACCAAGCGGCTAGTCCGTCCAGCAAGCTATTACCTGCATCATCATCAGGGGCGAGGATATGGCTTTTTTCTTCATTTTGGTTTTGTGCCAAGCCGGCAATATAAGCTCCGGCATTGTAATCATTTTCAACTTCAGTAGCGCTTCTGGCATAATCATATACTTTCACTTCGTCGATAATTCCATTGAACCAACCATTAGCTTCAGATCCTCCCCAACCACCGATATAAAGTGGTGCATCATTGCCACTATGATTCGTATTACTTAGTGTTGAACCTGTGTATTCAGTTGTGTTTACGTATAATTTCAGAGGTTGCCCCGCAGTCCATACTGCTTCGAGGTGTGTCCACGTTCCAACTGAGAGTACACTGTCAACATTTACATATTGATGGTTATTTGTAGCACCCTCGTATTCAAATCTCGCATCTCCATCAGAATAATGTCCCATTCTTATATTCGAATTCGCTCCTCCGCCTAAGCCAGGCAGCATGAAAAATTCCGCATGCGAAGCATTTGTCAGAGCTGCTGGTTTTACCCACATTGATATGGAGCCTTCTGTTTTCAGCGTTTGTAATAGATTATTATCAGATGCTACGTTTGAGTTGACACCATTGAAAGATATAGAATGGTCAAACTTCCCGTCATTCGACCATGATGCATTAAGAAGAGTTCCATTGTTCCCCGAAGGGGTCACATCTGTTACGTTCAGGCCTGAACCTTCATAAAATGGGTAATATAAAATATAATCACCAAGGGCTGGGCTGATTTCTTCATCGCCGAAACTAATTGTGTCTGGCGGATTCGCATCATATTTAGCAACAGCGATCCAGTACAAAGTCAACGATTCAGAAGAATTCTCTATTTCTGCACGAACTTTAGAAGCAGAATTTGGTACATTTGATGTAATTGAACCGTCAGAGGAATTATCAATAGTAAAGTCTGTACCTCCCGTTCTCCACCCTATCTCGAAATCGTGAAGGTTATTATTGTCTTCTGTTGTACTTCCTGATGAGGTTGAGGAGGTTCCTCCATTTGTGGATTCCCTTTCAAAATTTCCTCCAGCAGTAGAATCAAATACGTATGAGGTAGAGTCATCTGCGTTATAATTGCTGCTTAGGGTAGAATTGGAGAAACCAACAATTCCTTGATCTAAATTAGTTGTACTTTGACTAGCTCGAAATATAATTTTTGAGTTAATTGAAAATGAATTTTTGGATAGTATGCCCTCCCTCTCAGAGTTGTTTGAAAAAGTCAGTGTCCCCGCACCAGTACTTGTAGCCGGCCTTGTGTCAGTAGTATCCCATAAACCGTAATGGATAGTTTCTGACTCAAAATTGTCAAATAGTTGAAATGTCTTTGACCCATTACTGTATTGTGACGCGTTAGTATTGCCATAATACATGTATATTTTTGTACCTGAAGAATATAATTTCGGTACTTTAACCCAAATATCACTAGATGGATTAGAGCTACAATATGCATTTGATCCGCTTTGTTGTTCGAAAACTCTAAATTCAGATAGAGCAAATGTAGGATAAGCGACTATTTGAAGTCCGGTCATACGAACATATCTAGCGGTTTTTGCAGTAAACGAATGTATTTTGGAACTATCTGAATTGCTATATTCATGAACTATTTCTGTCCAGTCGCTGCCATTACTGGAAATTTCGATATTATATTCAGTTGCAATTGAATTAGAACCATGATTATTTACCCACTGTATTGTGTCAAAAGTTTTTTCACTACCAAAATCAACCTGCAGCCACTCACCTCCCCTATACCATCCATCATAATAGCCATCTGAAGTCCAGTGTGTTGATTCATTTCCATCTATAGCTCCGCTTGGGCCAATACCTCCATATGGATCGTAGCTAGATCTTGCCGTAGCTGTTGCACCATTGGACGAAAGTGCAATATTTGTTCCAGCTAGATTTGGTGGAGTTTCTATCCAATAGTCCAATAAAGCACCTTGGAGATTGGTGAACCTGATATCATCGCAATCGCTTTGGAGTTTTGAGCCGAAACTTGTAAGGTCAACGTCCTCAAGTTTTATTTGGTAATCAGTTAGATCAGAAGTATTGCCGCTTATACTTATTTCTTTTCTATACAGCCAGTCAGTATCAAACCAACTAGCTTCTGTTTTCTTGGGAAGAAGAATGGCTATAGTTGGTGCCAAAATAGAAACAAGAAGGATAATCGAGATAATCGCCTTTTTGCGTCTTGATAACTTATGAAATGAATTAGCCCGATTTTTGGTCCAGGCTAAAAAAGATTTATGTTTGGTTTTGGCTTGATTTAAAAGCCTTTTGTGCATAGCAATTACTAGGTGAAACTTCTATATATATTTAATCAAAAATTGGTGACTAAGGCAAACATTCTCTACGTCGAAAATGATTGTCAGGGAGTATTTTTGGGTGTGTATAAAAAAAGAGAGAAGCCCCTAACAATTGGGGCCTCTTCTTAAAAAGGGGCAAAAAGCAGTAGTTTGTAGTAAAGTGCGAAAACTGTGTGGATTTATATTCAAGTTACCGGATATTTTTTGTGATTGCAAGAATTTTCCCTTAGCTCATATGGCCAAGGTTTACACAGGTACCTATTTAAAATCTTATATCTCACTGTCAGTTCTGGTTTAGCGAATATCTATTAATTTTTACCCAAGAAAATCACACCTTTCTGTATAGTCGCTTTTCATAAATGGTATATGGTTACTATGAGAATTTAAGATTTCTGACAACCCGTTACTATAAGTTGTGCTCTAGTACTTTGTGTAGATTTACTATCGGCTACCCAAAAAGGGGCGCGGATTGAGGAATAGGTGCACAGCTTAAATTAAGTAATTATGAACATAGTGCTTGCTATTATGAAGAAATTTGGCATGGAGATTAGTAGAATATATTGATAAACAAGTATTTTTAGCATTTGCATTAAAATGCACAGGCAATGAAAATATATAGACAATACTTTTTTAGGATTATTTGAAGCCTATCTGGTTAGTTGCTTCTTTTGGAGGTATAAATAAACTGAGTAACTTATTATCAAAAACGATAGTAGGATAATCGATGTTATGACAAGGAATATCTCAATAGGAATTATAAAGATTGTTTTCATCTCATTTGTGTAGGATGTAAAAGGATTTGGGGTAACTGTAGTTTCTATCGTATAGGATCCCAGTAGCTCAAATAAATCATCATTTTTGAGTGACAATTCACGCTCGAAAGTAATAGTCTGGCCTGGTAGAAGGCTTTTATTTATATCAGTGGTTATTTCAACCTCAGTTAGACGTTTGTCTCCCTTTCTAATTAGAATTGAACCGGAGGGAGTAATGATCCTTTCTCCTGAATTCATTATCTCTCCTGTGACCATAAACTCATCAGTAAATATATTTTTTCTATTAACTTCAACTTTAACATCCATTCCTACATTACCGGCTTCATTTTCCAAAACAAAAGTTGCTATAACCTGCTGGCCAATATCAATATTATCTGATGAATCCCTTGCACTTCTTGGAGTTACGCTGATCCCTATTTGTAGATTGTCTTTGAAATCTTGGGGATTGTTAATCACAAATCCTATATCCTTAGAACTTTTTGGGTTAATGGTTATTGATGATTCACTATTTAGAGTAACGTTGTCTGTGAGTGATGGATAGTCTTCTACAATTTTAATACTATCTTTTTCGATTTGTAGCAACAGGGGAGCAATTTCAACTACAATTGTTGTGTCATATCCGTTTGTTATGGTTATCGATTCTTGAATCGATTGAGCTTCTTCCTCATAGGTAACAACTTTTTGCGAAGGGGAAATATATATCAGATCTGAAGGGGCTGCCTCTACCCTACTTATATTTAAGTTTATGAAAAATAGAATAAAGGTTATAACTAAGAAAAGTTGTTTTATATATTTGAAGATCACCAATTCCCTAAAGCTGTAAAAGTTAGAGTATCTGTATAATTCCCTGTAGGAAGGTTTGTATATGATCGTGCTTTTACACTTATTGAGCCTCTTCCTCCATTGATAGGTCCTTTATTTGATCCGTTTGTATTCGTATAAAATATCTGTGATGCGGATGATGATAAGGCACCTACTCCGTTAGTATTGGAATTTGTGAAATTTGCGGAACTTAATAATGGGCCTAAAGTTGTTTGTCCAGTGGATGTGGTTTTGAGACCATAACCGCCGTCCCCATCATCAATATCAAGATCTTCTGATTCGGACAAAATTGTTGTAGATGTCTCAGTTGAATAAAGTCCATTGTCTGAGTTTTTGACATATACATTCACACCATTTAATGAGTTGCTGGTTATATCAATCCAAATGCTTTTGGCTGCAGTAGTTGCCGAGACTGGAGATAGAATTCCTATTCCCAATGAATGAGGTGAAGATGTTTCACTGTCAGATTCGGAAACATCTATATCTAGAGCAAGTGTTGGTTGTTGTGTAGTAGTGCTTAGTGGCTGACTAAACTGAGTTTCTGTAAAATCTCCATTAACAGCTCTAGTCATAATTTGATATGTAGTCCCCGGCTTAAGTCCAAGTATATTATATGTCTGAAGACTCTCACTCCAACTGGGATCGCCACTATCGTCACAGTCTGAATTATCTGTATCATAACCTTCAAGTTCACATTGTGTCATATAGTCATTGATATCAAAGGTGGTACCTAGTGTATGATCACTTTGAAGATAATAGATTGTGTTCCATGAGTCAGGTGATAATGCAGTTAGAAACAATGCATCTATAGGGTTATTTTGATCATCTATCTCATATTTTGCTCGATCATAACATCCTGGCTCTCCGCAGCTTTCAACCATGCCTAAGCTGTTTGGAATGTTTTGGCAACTTGTTGTTCCCGAGGAAGTATTTGTCTCAAAGCAAATGCCAACTGGAACGTTTGCCTGAATTCCATTGGGAAAACCCGCTCCAAGTCTATAACTGTCACTTTCTAGCCTTGTGTCTGCTCCTACCTGCCCTACAGAAATGAGCATATCGTATCCATCTCCGGTTACTACTCCTCCTGCGCTAGATATATTGTCATCAATAATTTTATATTTATCTGATTCAAGTTGTTCGGCAAAGACCAGTCTTATCCCGATAGATGATAAAACTATGATTGAACATACGGATATGGTTGTTAGAAAAAGAGTTTTGCGCATAGATTAAAGATTACTAGTTACAGTTTACTTAAAATGGCATATACTTTCAACAGAAGAATTTTGTATAAATTTTATCAAAATTGCGTTATATATTTGTACACCTCAGTTAGCTGAGTAATATTTTTTTGCTTCTAAATACCATAATAAAAGAGAGCCTAAACAGGCTCTCTTCAGTTTCTAATTATTCTGTATTAGCTTGTGTAAAGCTCTTCTACTTTCGACCAGTCGAGTACATTCCACCAAGATTCAATATATTCAGGCCTTCTATTTTGGTATTTGAGGTAGTATGCATGCTCCCAGACATCCAACCCCATAATTGGAGTTAATCCTTCAAGTAAAGGAGAGTCTTGGTTCTTCGTTGACATCACTTGTAGTTCTTTACTTGCATCTAGTGCCAGCCAAGCCCAGCCCGACCCAAATCTATTGCCTGCCGCTTCTGTGAACATGTTTTTAAATTCATCTAAACTGCCAAATGTACTATTTATTGCTTCTGCTAATTCTCCTTCTGGAGAAGTCTTTGGTTCTGGAGACATTATTTGCCAAAATAAAGAGTGGTTTGCATGTCCGCCGCCATTATTTATAACGGCCTGCCGCTTTTCTTCTGGGACTTGTTCAATATTTTTGAGTAAAGTTGAGATATCCATATCTAATAGATCATCATGTCCCTCAAGTGCTGCATTTAGTTTATTGACATAACCGCTATGATGGAGGTCGTGATGGATCTGCATAGTCTTTGTATCGATATGTGGTTCTAGTGCATCGAATTCATAAGGTAGGTCTGGCAAAGTGTAAGCCATATGTATTATTTAATAAATAAAATATCTTGAATGCTAGTATAAAAACTAAATTAATTATTATCTGTCACAATTTCTTTATCATTTATACTTTTATTTCAAATAATTCCTGCCATCTGGTTGTATATCTCGGAGAACGCTCCTCAGACTTTGGCGTCCACCTTTGGTTTGTACCTTCTTCTGCTATTCGGATAGTTCCTCTACCCCATGTTTTATTGATATCATCTATGGTTTTCATAAAACTTATATTTTTTTGGGAAATATTTTTATCTTTTTCGAAAAAATTATATTGATAAGAGTCGTTTGGAATTAATTTTGTGAAGCTAATACCGACTTTTTTATAGAGATAAGGTTTGTATATTTTATTGAGCATATTCATGGCATGTTTCGTGAGTTCGGGAGTATGGCTTGTGGGTATGAGTAGCTCTTTGGATCCAAATAATGATGGCTCCTTTCTCTCTGGATGGAACCTATTTATTAGCAAATATATGTTTAAATTTTTAGTTTTCATGTTTTTCTCGCGTAGCCTTCTAGAACCTTCTGCTATGTGTCTAGCAATTGGTCCTCGAAGATCTTCTAATCTACTGATCTCTTTCTCGAAAGATCTGGAGACCACAATACTTTTTGCAGTAGCCGTCTGAATTCGAATTTTATGACAACTTACTCCATTGAGCTCCAAAACTGTCTTTTCTCCGAGTACTTTCAGATTCTTTCTTATCCAATATAAAGCGGTATCCTTCAAATCTTTAGCTGTAAGGATACCTTTATTTATCAAAAATTTTGAATAACTACGCCCTATCCCCCATACATCACCAACCTCTACTTTGTTCAAAAGATTGTCTATATCTTTATTGGCTACTAGGTTTACGATACCGACGAATTCAGGGTTCTTTTTTGCTATCTCACTGGCCGCTTTCGCCAGGGTTTTTGTAGTGCCGATTCCTATAGAGACTGGAATGCCAGTCCAATGTTCTATCTGATTTTTTATCTTTCTGCAATGATTATCAATGTCTTTGATCTGGAAACTACTTAAATCCAAAAATGCTTCATCAATTGAATACACTTCAACAGAAGGGAATGAGTTTTTGAGAATTCTCATAACCCGATTCGAGATATCTCCATAGAGTGTGAAATTAGAAGAAAATAGAGTTATGTTATGTTTATAAACAAGTGATTCATACTTGAATATCGGAGCCCCCATGGGAATGCCAAGCGCTTTCACTTCGTTTGACCTTGCTACTGCACAACCATCATTGTTTGAAAGCACGATTACTGGTTTATCTTTCAGATCAGGCCTGAATACTCTTTCGCAAGAAACGAAAAAGTTATTGCAATCAACTACAGCAAAGATGGTTGTTGGTTGAGTGTCCGAATTGTGGCTGTTACTATTCCCCATATTAAATACTCTGTATTTCGATTGTTGTTTATAAGGTTTAGTTTTCGGACAGGTATGATTTTGAACTCGCCTTCACAATCACATAATGCAATTGAATCCTTTCTTGGATTTTCTCCTCGGTCAATAACAAGAATATCTCCATTGTTTATACCGCTGTGTTGTAACCCATTTCCCGAGACTTTTATGAAAAAGGTAGCTTCTGGTCTTTTAATCAAGTATTTATTCAGATCCAGTTTGTTATCTGAGAATTCCATTGCTGGCGAAGGGAATCCTGTTTTATTTTTTAGATCCTCATTATTATCTTGTTGAGGTGTTTTCATTTTTGGAACGAAATATTATCGAGAACTGTCAGAACTTTACCGTTTATGAGAGCATTTGATTCCTCACTTAGATAAATTGGACGATGGACAATATTATCTGATTCTGGATAAAGAACAATCGTACTGCCTGATCGTTTGTACGTCTTGATTGTGGCACAGTCATCTATGATTGCCAGAACGACATCTCCATCATAAACGTCATTTGTTTTACTGACGATTACATAATTACCATCTCGGATAGGGATATAATTCAATCGCCTTCTATTCATAGAGTCTCCCTTTACTATAAGGGCGAATAATTTTTCTTTTGTTGATATTAGTTTGCGATCCAGCTGAATAGTACCGATTTTATCTTGGTAAGCAAAAGATAGGGGTTCGCCTGCATTTGCGTAACCTAACACTGGAACTTGTATAAATTGGTCTGTCGTGGACAGATACTGTTCTACGATATGAATACCTCTTGGTTTACTTGATCTTGTGATATATCCTTTTTTCACCAGAGCTTCTAAATACTGAACTACTCCTCTTTTGTATTTGATTTGGAATTCTTTTTGTATCTCTTTTATGCTTGGTGCATAACCTTTTAGGGCGATATGGTTCTTTATAAACTTCAAAATCAATTCTTGTTTTTCTGTTAGAATTGTAGGCATAGTATATAGATGGTAATTAAGATAATATACTATATATACCCCCCTTTAGTCAATTTTTGCAACCATCTCTCATTAAGCCTACTGCATAAGGATAATACATAATATTCTATTATTCGTGACTACTCCCCACCAAGTTATTCAAAGCTCAAAGATATTAAACAATCTTTTCAATAAGCTCGAATAATTATAGGTTATACATGTGGCGGTTTTGATTTACATACTATCTGTCATGGGAACATAATTGCATTAATAAATTTGTGATATTGGTTGATATAAACAAAGCATTTGTTATAGAATCAAATATTCCTATTTTATTTTTTACCCATAAATATTTCCTATGGAGATAGATAAGAAAAAGATAGCCGAGTATCTGGGAGAATTCCTCGGCACATTCTTGTTCGTGTCAATCATCTTTCTGTCCAGCACGCTAACAAGAGGGTTCGAACCATTTTTGATTGGATTTGGTTTGGCTGTATTAATTTATACCTTCAGCAGATTTTCTCATGCCCACTTCAACCCAGCTATAACAGTTGGTGCATTTGTTGGAAGACAGATTAAGTTGGTGGAAGGTGTTGTTTATTTGGTAGTTCAATTCTTGGCTGTACTAGCTGCTTTCCCTCTAGTAAGTTGGATAAGAGATCAATACATCGATTTCCAGATTGCAGGAAGTACTGGTGGGCTTTCTGATACTAGCGCACTTAGAGAACAGCTTGCAGACCAGTTGCCTCTATTTAATTCTTTTACCGATGGATATCTAACATTGGTATTTGTATTAGAAGCATTATTTACTTTCTTTTTGGTAGCAACAATTCTATTTGTGGCTACGAAAGAAGCTTCTAAAAGAACAGTAGGACTGGCTGCAGGTTTAGTACTTTTCATTACTACCGCGTTGGCTTATCAACTGACAGGTGCTTCATTTCATCCATATAGAAGTTTAGTTCCAGCAATTTTTGAAGGTGGCGAAGTATTATCCAATGTTTGGGTATATGTTGCAGCTCCTTTGACGGGTGCTATCATCGCTGGATTAGTTTATCTTCTATTCACATGGTTGGAAAAGCCAGGCGTACTTAAACTAAGAAAAAAAGTTGAGGAACCTAAAAAAGAAGAAAAAGCTACTAAGAAATCGGCACCAAAGAAAAAGAAATCAACAAGAGGAAGAAAACCTAAAAAATAACGAGGTTTTTGAAACCCAGAATTTCAAAGTCCTTCGAAGAATTCGAAGGACTTTTTTTAGACACTTGCTACATGACGTGCTCGAAGTATTGAACAAGTTCTATCTAGTGAATAAACTGGCTTTGGGTGATTCTGCCCTTCTCTAGCTCTATTCATCATTGCTTTCACCTGTTTTTTGTGGCTTATTCTAAGATCACCGATTACACACAGATCACGAAGTAGAAACTGCATCTCCAGTGGATCCGGAAATTGCGCAGTCTGGTCAAGTGGTAACGTGTAGTCCCTATAATCAAAATTACTTGTGCCTAACTGCCTTTGGCCAGAGAGGATACGCGAATTTCTATGGAATATATTTACCCTTGTTTGGCCAGCCTTCTCAAGAATTGTACCTCCGTCATAAATAGGATCTCTTGTGACTGGAATTGGCCCAGCGATGAATTGTGGGATTGGTTGATCAAGAGGATATGCATGTGCAAATGCTACAGCTCCTAGGTGAGTCAGATACATTTGGAGTCGTCTTGCGCTGTTTAACCCTTCATAATCGCCATTTTGTTCATCGTGGTAGCCTTGAAGTGAAAGTTTATCATCTATGACTGTTATTGTTCCATCTGGATTCATGACCAATATATCTGGTCGAATTTTAATCATTAATCGTTTTTGGCTAAGCATTTCTAGTTGACGATTTGTAAGAGAGATTCTACCCTGATACATTTTCAAGAGTTCCTGTCCAATAGGTATATGAAATGCAATTTGTGGCTGCTCAATAATCCTACCTCCCCTACCTAACTCATGAATTTTTGTTATTCCTAAATTTGGAGAATCGAAGAGTGCAGCAGCTAATTCATCGGTATCTTGAATTTCTTGTGTCAGATATTCTGGAGGATAAAATTGGATAGGAGGACCATCACTACCATATAGAACCGCCTCCCAAGTTGTCTCTGCCTGGCTTATCCAATTATCAACGTCCGGAGATTGCCAAAGTATTCTTATCTCTTCGGGGGTAATAGCTGTTTCTTCCTCGGCATCCTCAATTGTATGTGAATCTCTCCATACCCTAAGCATATCTCTTATGAAAGATATGTGGAAACCATCAGGCAATTTTTGAGGTAAAGCATCCTCTGGCTCTCCTGGTCTTCTCTGATATAGTGTCTCAGCCATGATCAAAAACATTCCATATAATTCTTCTTCAGTTTCGGTCATTGCAAGGGTGGTATCCTCTCTGGTGAACCTTCCCTGCGGAAGTAATCGTTCATTCCGAAGCTCAGTATCTGGTACTGGGAATACTCGCCTCAACTGCTCAAGTGTTCTTTCCGGATCTCTAAAATCAAAATCTAAATCTCTATTGAGGTGGCGAAAGGTCATCATTGCGAACTGATTATATTTTTCTAAAATCATTCCTACGAATTTTCTTACAATAAGGTTTTCTGAGTCGATAATATCTTGTTCTGGTGAGTATAAAACGAAATCAGGAGCACAGTTTATATTTCGGCCAGCGTCGTTTGGGGGGATTCTTTCCCTTTCTGACCTCTCATCAAAGAGTAATTGTTCTGCTACAAGTTGTGGGTGAATATCGCTTAACCATCTGAAGTTTCCTTCTACATTTCCACTTTGTCCTATACCGAGTATCTTTGTTATAAGGGGGATGTCAGATGGTGATATCACCGAAGTATTATCATGTTTATATCTTCGGGGAATTTCTACGGAATAATTTTGTATGTCGATTTCTCGAAAGGGATGGGGTACTAGGTCGGGTTGTTCAGCCCAAAATCTATCTGGCAGTATTAGTTGTACAACTCCGCTTCGATCCTCAGCCATAAAGATTTATTATTGTTATTAGTTGATGATTTCTGGGGCAAAATCATACTGGATATTATTCGAAAAATTAGGGAGATCACTTTTTTGATTCTAACGGATTCAGAAAAGATGTCAAGAAGTCTAAGAGGTTAGTGTATCTAGTATTTCAACAATAGAAGTCATAGGATGGTCTCCGCATACGAGTACGTCATATTGTTCAGAATAAGCTTGAAATCGATCTAGATCTGTTTTTTCTCCAAGATAAAACCCAGCTCTAATTATTGTATCAGCATCCAATCCATCTGCCATCGCTGCATCACCTAGAGAATCGCCAAGGAGCAATAAATTGCTTTTAGTTGTTATTAATCCAGTTGTATCATGAGCTTTTATTACAGTGCCATTTTTTCCGCTGGAAGTAATTGGCATATTGCCATCGTAACCTGTTACCTTTCCACTCATTGGATCAAATCTAAATCTATTTGCAATTATCATTTCAGGCGGCATATCTATTCCATGTAATTTTAAGGATTCTTCGATCACATCGCCTAACCCAGCGGAAAAGATCATAAAAGGTATATTCCGTCTTGCTGCCAAACAAGCCAGCTCACTAAAACCTTCTCTAGCACATAGAAATGGAGTGTCTGGGAAACGTGGATTACTTATTCTAGCTGCTTCATTCAATGTACCTCTATCAACGCCATACCAACCATACAATCCTAAAGTTGCATTCCACCAGGTCAGCAACTCTTCATCTGTTAGACTACCTAGCTCTTCTCTATCATTAAAATGTGAATAAAGCATATCCCCGGTTTGCTGGAAGTCTGAACCGTGACCAAAAACCATTTTGACAGCATTAAAACTTGTAGCATATCCATCAGGGCCGGCTAACATGCAGGTTCGGTCAAAATCAGCTATTACGCCTAGATTCTCAGGGCCTTCTTTTTTTATGAGAGCGGCCTTTTGTTCAAATCGATGTCGATCGGGAATAAAAACATAATCAGGAAGAGTCTCGATAAGACCCAATAAGTTGGGGCGTTCTGTGGCTGGTGTTTTTATTATATCTGCCACTGCTTTCCCAGTAAAAAATTGTGTAATTATACCAGAAAACTATGAATTTATGATATCTATCAGTGCTTTTTGGAGATCTTTACTTTTGGCGGAGAGAGTCTCCGGAATGAAATATTTTTCTTCTTTTTTAGAAAATAGATTTAAAATTTTTCCGTTGTAATCACTTATAACTCCCCCTGCTTCTTCAAGAATAAGTATCCCTGCTGCTATATCCCAAGCTTTTAACCCAGCTTCAAAGTATGCACCGCATTTACCTTCAGCTACCTGGCAAAGATCCAAGGCAGCTGATCCAAAACGGACTACATCAGTAGCTTTATTTAATACTTTTTCATAATTATTTAAAGCATTCTTAAGTTCTTCACCCTTGAAGTATGCTAGTCCAGTTATAACGATTGATTCTTCTAGAGTAGTTTTAGGACTTCTCATTTCTATTGGGGTATTGTTTAGAAAAGCTCCTCCATTTCTCATTGCGTGGTAAAGAGAGTCGTTATATGCTGGTGCATATACTACTCCAACTTGAATATTACCTTCTGCATAAAAAGCAATTGAGATTGAAAAATATTCCAATCCATTAGCGAAATTTCTGGTCCCATCAATAGGATCAACTATCCATACTCTTTTCTCTTCAATAATATTTCCTTCTGGGATGGATTCTTCGGAAAATATGACATCATTAGGGAATTCCTCCCGAATCATATCTATTATAATTCCGTTCGATTTCATATCCTGAATTGTTGCATAATTCGCAGAACTTCCTTTATAACTATCTATAACAATATTATTCCTATTCTGCATCAGAAATTCACCAGCTTTTCTAGCAGCTTTTTTTGCGAGATCAAGTTCCTTTGTGTAATCCATAGATATATTTTAATAAGTATTTAGGTTTCGATAGACTCTTCTTTGAATTTAGCAGTAAATAGATAATAGATCAAAGTGAGTAATAAGATAATCGCAATGCCTAGATAGAAATATTCCATCATCCCCTCCTCTGCAAGTTGTCCTGCAAATATTGCTACAAATACATATGGAATTCCAGTTACCAGTGCAAGACTTGAAAGTGTTGTCGCTCTATATTTTGATTCGATCATTGGATTCAGGATTACTGATGCCCAAGGATTCCTGATTTTACCTGATACGTATATTATCAATAATGCGAAAAATCCGATTAAGGGTGTATGAAAAAATGCGGCTATCCCGAATCCAAGAGACATTAAAATAATTATGAAGCTAATTCCCCAGATGTCACCTAGTTTAGTACGAATTGCTTTGAAGAAGAATATATTAAATGAAGCGATTAGAGCGATGAAAGAAAGCGTATAACTCAAAGTTTCTCCATCAAAGTTAAACCCATCTCCCATTAGTGGTCTTACAAATCCTTCTGCCCAGAGTCTGTATATTCCTCCGAGAACTACGAATACTATGAAATAGTTACGTATTCTTTTTGACCAAAGGTTTCTAAATCCTATCCTTAGCTGCTTATTGTATGTTTTCCAAGAGAATTTTTCAGTATCTACGCTTGGTTCTTTGATTACGAGAGAAACAATCAAAGCTACGAATATGAATAATGCCCAAGCGATCCAGGGGAGTCTATCATTAAATCTATATAACAACCCTCCTATACCAACTGCGATGACAACAGTGCTTATTTCGAGAAAGCCGTACTTACCCGCAACGACCTCATAGAACTTTTCCTTCCCCTTTTCTACCATTGAATCAAATCCAAATGCTTCAAGTGTTCCAGACATAAAAGAAGTACCGATCCAAAAAAATGTGTTACCAATTATGATGAGGATCTTATCATCTATAAATGCCATCATAAGCGCTCCTATAAGCTGAAGTGCGAATGAAAATATTAGTGTCCTTTTTTTGCCGAGTAGATCTCCTACTGCCCCACTCGGTATTTCGAGAATTAAAGCGAGTCCGAATGCGAAGGCGTCTGCAATCCCAATCTCACCTTTTGACATAAATTTGAGCCAATAGAATACCCAGTTTCCCATCACAAACCAGCCACTAGTGAAAATGGCGAAAAAGTAATATAGTCTGATATTTTTTATCCCATATGTGGGGAATAGTTTGGTTAACACAGATAACTATTAAAAGAATACAGTACTCCTGGATTATATTCGATAGCGGGCTGAAAAGCCAGGTTTGTCAAATCTCCAAATTCCAAACTCGCCACACTTCGACTCTTCAATTAAAATCAGAGTAAACTTGCTCAGTGTAAAATCTTTCCAAACAAATCTAAAAACAACAAACTATACAAACATTGAAAACTAAATATTCATATAAATTTAAATTGTTTGATATGTTTGAGATTTGGAATTTGAATTTTGTTTGGACTATTTGGCAAGTTTGGACCGTTTGGTGTTTCCCAGTTATAACTGGGCTATTCTCTCCAGAACATGCAGCAGCTTAATCCTCTTCTTTATGTAGTCCTTGTCCAAAAATTCCAGTCTATCATTCATCTCTTTTTTTAGATCTTTGTTTTCAGTCATGAATCTTTTGATAGATTTATCCGTAAAGAGTCGAAGAGCTGATTTACATGATTCGCAGATAGTATAGCCATGTAAGTTTTGAAGATCTTTTTTTGCTCCGCAGAGTTCACAGGATTTTTTCATTTGAGATAGTTAATATAGTTTAGGATAGCATGGTAAGGGAGCGATGGAAAATATGAGATAGTTAATGGCTTGCCATGTACCGGACCTGCCGTGCACCATATGGTGCATGGTGGTACATGGCGGAAGGGGTGGGATTCCCCGAATATCAATCATTCATAAATTCATGATTGTATACGGGGCAGGCTTCTCATCCCACCAGTTAAAATGACTTACCCAAAACTATTATTTCGAGAAATTGGTAAATATCTATTAGGAAGAAACGGAAGGGGTGGGATTCGAACCCACGGTACCATTTCTGGCACGCTGGTTTTCAAGACCAGTCCATTCAACCGCTCTGGCACCCTTCCATGTTTTAAAGGTAACTATTCAGCTCAGCAGACTAGGCCATTCAACCGACTCTGCTGTGTCCCGTATAAGCGAAGTCTTTATTCGGGAGCACCCTTCCTGTCTTGTTTTTTCGGAGAAATGAGCTCTAAGGTATCTAGAATTCATTTTCACAGAAGAATTATATCAAATTATTTACTAAATATCAGAATTTATCCTGTAAAAGTTGTTTTCTGTATAGAACCCTTGCTTTGTTATTTTTATTACTTTATTATTTAGTATTACAAAAAAGTTATACTAATGTTTACTAGTTATCTTTCAACAAAAACCAAGGATACAGAGTTACTCCAAGCAAAACTTAGAGATTTATACCAGCTTTTTTTGTATGATACGATTTTCAATTCTCCCCAGAGACTTACATTTGTCGCCAAGGGGTTACCTGCAGCCAAGTTGGCTTATGGGAAAGGCCCTGGTGGTGAAAAGGTTGATCTGCTTACTTTAGAAAACATTAAACAATCAGATTTAGAAAAGATAATCAAAAAATATATGAATAAGTTTCAAGATGTTGAGTTAGTTAAAAAGGTTATTCATAGATATTCCAACCAGTTTATATTGAAGGTTAAAGAAGATGCATTAGAATTTAATATTGTCCTTGAGGTAAGTAAACTTAAATCAGATTGGAAACGAGGTAAATATTATGAGGTCGGAGTTATGAAGAGTAAAGATTGGGCTTATAGAACTTTGGCTCAAGTAGCCCTACTCTCTCAGATAGAAAAAGATAATCCAGAAGTTAAACAAGATGAATAAAGTTGAGATACTATCAAAATTTAATAAGTTTAAAAAACCGTTTTATACATTTTCTGACCTTCAGCTTATACTTGGTCTTGAAAAGTTGTCTACAAATAAAAGAATAATTGATCTGACCAAGCAAGGGTTTCTCGTTAAGCTGGCCAGAAATGTTTTTGTCCCATCTTTTTGGGAGTATGATCCACTTGAAGTGGCTTCAAGTATAAATCAACCAGCCTATATTTCTTTCGAGTCCGCTCTATCCTATTATCAGGTGTTAAGACATTTTGATGATGGGCTTATAACTTTAGCATCATTTATATGTTTCAATAAAAGAACTATTGGAGGAAATACAGTTATTTTGAGTAGGATAAAAAAGAATTTATTTTTTGGTTTTGAAAAGCGCGGGAAAATAATGATAGCAACTCCAGAAAAAGCACTTCTTGATCTTGCTTATTTGGTTTCTTATGGAAATGGGGAGAGTTCTTTTGATGAGTTTGACTTAAGTACACTGAATAAAAAACGATTTGAAAAGTATTTAAATCTTTATCCAGAACAAACAAAAAGGTTTGTAGATAAGGTTATCCGTTTCGATTAAATTACATATTAATTGTCTGAAAATATCAATAAATGTATAATAATAAGGAATTCTTTTTTTGACACAAATCCTTATTTTTATAGTTATATTCAATAGTATTAAGTTTTAAATTACATCAGAGATGGCGAGGAAATATTCAACAAAAATAAATTTAAAGAATAGAAAAGGTAATTTGAAGAACCAATCCAGGTTCGCAAGAAAAAACTCTCGAAGATATGTAGCAGGTTCATCAAGATTTAGTAATCCCCTAAATAAAATGAGTAAAGCAAGGAAGGAGAAGATTCAAAAGGCCCTAGCAATTGTTCTAGGGGTATTTTTTGTAGTTGGTCTCGTTGGCTTTATAAAAGCTATGTCATTTCTGCAGGGAATAACCGCAGAACTTCCTAGCCCAGATGCTCCCTTTGGTAAAAAGAACGAAGCCAGCGTGATCTATGCAGCAAATACTTTGCCAGACTCAGATGAATATGAACAGCTTTACAAAGTTTTTGGAGAAGAAAATAGAGATTTTATAGATATAGAGAATGTTCCTGAGCATGTTAAATGGGCGTTCCTTGCTGCTGAAGATATAGATTTTTATGAGCATCCAGGGTTCGATGTCGGCGGACTTATAAAGGCTGGTATGTATGAAGTTTTTGGATTTGGATCTCCTAGAGGTGGTTCTACTATTACACAGCAGCTGATAAAGCAGACAGCACTTACAAGTGAGAGAAGTTATGAGAGGAAAATAAAAGAGCTTGTTATGTCTTTGCAAGTTGAGAGGTTGTATGGTAAAGATGAGATTTTGGAAATGTACTTGAATGTTATTCCTTTTGGAAGTAATGTATATGGACTCAAAACCGCTGCCAAGTTCTATTACAACAAACAGGTCTCAGATCTTACAATTGCTGAAGCAGCAGTTCTAGCTAGGATTCCTCAGAGTCCAGTTTATAACTCACCTACCCTAGCTCCAGATCCTGAGGAAGGTAAGGCAGCAGCATTGGAAGGTAGAGACTATGTCCTCAGTCAAATGATGGGCAATCTTGATAAAATTAATGATCATATCGAGAGCGATGACAATATTATAATTGAAGAAGAGATAAACGAAGCTTATGAAGCTGAAATGGTTTATGTAGAACCAAGAATTGATATTAAAGCACCACATTTTGTTTTTTATGTCCAACAGCTTCTCACAAATCGTCCATATAATAATGGTGAGCCATTTGAACTCCCTGAGATACAGACTGGTGGTTATAAAATCTATACTACTCTGGATATGAATATGCAAAAGATTGCTGAAGAAGAAGTTTTGAGTGGAGTGAATACTTATGCTATGCCAAGGGGCGGACATAATGGATCTGCTATTGTAACAAGACCAGATAATGGTGATATCCTAGCAATGGTTGGATCAAAAGATTATTTTGCTGATAGTGAAGGATTGCTTTTCGACGGTAAGGTAAATGTAACCAATACCCTTCAATCAATGGGTTCGTCTATGAAGCCAGCAGGTTATTACAAAGCATTTGAAATGGGTATAAGTTCTCCAGGTTCTTATTTACCTGATGTACCGATTGAGATTGGAAACTATAAGCCAAGAAACTGGAATGGAGCTTTCAAGGGGCCGGAGAATGGAGCTATCGCCAGAAATCAGCTTTCAGAATCTAGAAATATTCCAGCTTTAATACTGATTGATGCAATGGGTGTTGATAAATATGTCCAAACTTTAACCGAATTTGGATACGAAACAGTTGCAAACAATCCGGGGGGATATGGACCTTCGTTAATACTAGGTGGAGGTGATGTCACTATGGTAGAGCATGCACAAGGCTATGGGATTTTTGCTAATGGTGGGGATCTAGTTCAATTAGATCCTATCGCAAGGATAACCAAATTCAACCCAGATAGTGGAGAAGATGAAGTTGTCTATGAAAAAGAACCTGAAAGAGAGCACGTTGCTGATCAGAGAGCAATATTTATGGTAAATCATATATTGAATTATAAAAATGGTGGTCCAGCCTCAGATATTGATGGGAGAGATTTCGCAGGTAAGACTGGTACTACAGAAGATACAAAAGATACTATCTTTGCTGGTTACTCTCCTGATATGGTGATAATTGGCTGGAATGGTAATAATGATAATACTTCTATGGTAGCAGGGTCGTGGGGTGAGAATGTAACAAAACCTTGGGTTACAAATCTGGCTAAGAGATTAGCTCCATTTTTTCCCGAGAAGCAGGCCTTTTCAAGACCAGGTGGTTTGATTTCAGGCAACGCATGTCTTGATTCCGATGATGATGAAGATACAGTTTGTGCTGAGAGCGGTGGCGACTTGTTGATAGAAGGAAGAATACCCCCAGCATATAAGTACAAGAAGACATTTAGAGTTTGTACAGATCAGCAGGATAAACTTGCTCGTGAGATAGATGAGAATGTAGGCAAGGCTATGGATGTTGAGATTATGGTTTATAAGATGCCATCCCCTGCCCTACAGCCATTTTTGGATAAAGCTACTGAATCTTTGATTCCAACGGAGTATTGTGATATTGACAGAAGTCCAAATGGCAATAATCCATGGGCGGAATTCAATAGCCCGACAAACGGTGCAAGTGTAAATGACACTTTGAATCTGAATATCAATGCATACTCAGTTGAAGGGTACCCTACAAGGATGGAGATATTTTTAGCTGGAACTGAGATAGTTGATACAACCGATATTCCTTATGTTGGTTCTTTTGATGTTAGTTCATATGAACCAGGTACGTATCCTCTCCGTGTTCGAGTCTATGACAATACAGGCTTATTTGGCGATTCGAGTATTACAGTAAAGATAAATGGAACAAATCCTGATCTAAGTATAAACGTTGTTCCAAATAGTCCAATAAAAGGAAATCCAGCTTTGATAAATGGGAATTATGGTGGTAGTTCCGCTATAACTTCAATGGAAATTGTTATTGAGGGAGCTGGCGGTAAGCAGGTGAAAGATATCTCTGGAGGGACTTATAATTGGACCCCAGCCGCAGCTGGCAATTATAGCTTAACATTGAAAGCCTATACAGATCAGGGAGTTACGTTGGTAAGCGCTGTGAAGAATGTGACAGTAAGTAACTAAGTTAAATTACTACATCTTAAGACTACCTCGATTCTCGGGGTAGTTTTTCTATTTCTCCCTAAATTCGACTGCAAATATCTCTATGAGTTTATTGGAGATTTCTTCAATTATGTTGGAGATCTCTTCGTCGCTGAGTGTATGCGTATCTGACTGCATTATAAATTCCAGAGTAATACTTTTTTTATCCTCTACTCCTTCAGATTCATAGATGTCCTTTAGTTTTATATCCTTGAGCAGTTCACTTTTATTTTGATTTAGCGCACCGAAAACATTTTCGAGCTCAACATCTTCTCTCACCCAGAAACTTAGATCTCTCTTTACCTCCTGGAAGTTTGAGATCGGCTGGAAATCTTTCTCATCGTTAGTTAAAATCGATAGGAGATCAAAGTTCAGTTCATATAGAACTGTGTTAAGCTCCAAGTTAAAATTATCCATTACTTTTGGATGTGCATGGCCGATTATTCCTATCTGTTTATCTCCTACATAGATTACAGCGCTCTTGTTTGGGTGGAAGACTGCTGCCTTTTTGAAAGGAATAGTTCCTCTTATATTTTGAAATGATAACTTTGTTATTCCCATCTTAGTTAGTAAAGATTCTACCTTGCCCTTCGCCTTTCTGTAGAGGTCGTTATCTTCATCACTCGCCATACAACCTGAGACAAATTTGGGCTGGATATGCAGCCCTGTTTTGTCATCGGTTTTTGATAGAACTGCTTTCGCTACCTCAAATATGTCCTGATCTGAGAATCTTGCTTGGTTCAAAGCTACTTTTTCAAGCATTGAAGGTAATAATGTATCTTGCATGTAGCTTAACTCCGGTGATAATGGATTCCTAAGTTTCAGATTTGTATCAATATCAAGATTTGCTTTTTTATATAAATCTTCTCCTACAAAAGCATAGGTGAAGATTTGAGAACTGCCAGTAGCTATCAGATGATTGATTATTTTTCTCTCGAGCTCATACCTTGAGTTCTTTGCTTGTGGTTTGAGTGATCTAGTAGGCAATTCAAACGGTATCTTGTCATAACCGTAAATTCGAATAATCTCCTCCAGAATGTCTTCTTCGATATTTATATCTCTTCGGATTGTAGGAATTATTAATTTAAGTTTATTTGATTCGATTTCATCTGTCTGAACCTTTTCTATTATGAAACCTAGATTTTCTAGAATCTTAGTTACTTCACTCTCCCCAATATCTATGCCAAGTCTTCCTTTTACTTTATTTAGGTCAAAAATAATCTCTTTTGACTTTTCAGGCTCAGGGTAAATATCAACAATTTCCGATGCAACTTCACCACCAGCAAGATCTGTAATTAATTCAATCGCTTTGTTTATTGTTCTTCCTACAAGATTTGGGTCAATTCCTTTCTCAAATCTAGTACTTGCTTCTGATCTGAGTCCTAGGCTTCTTGTAGTTCTTCTAATATTGAACATTTCAAAGTTTTCGACCTGCAGAATTATATTTCTCGTCGCGGCTGTTATCTCAGTATTTGCTCCCCCCATAACACCTGCAATTCCAATAATTTTTTCAGAATCAGCGTTTACAAGCATTCCTTTTTCAAGAGTCCTTTTTTCACCATCAAGAGTTGTAGCCTTTTCTCCTTCTTTTGCTTGTCTGAGAATTAATTTGTGATTTTTGACTTTATCATAATCAAATGCGTGAAGGGGCTGTCCGAGTTCCAACATTAAATAATTTGTAGCATCTACAATGTTGTTTACTGATCGCATACCTGCTGCATGAAGTCTTGACTTCAACCATAATGGAGAATTTTTTACCTCAGTATCGCTTATCGCTACTACAGAATATCTTTTGCAGTTAATTTTGTCTTCTACAACAGCTTCAAGCTCAAGATTTGAGGTTCTGATAGGAGCAGGTGATTCTACAGCTGGTTTAAATGTAAGGTTATTCTGTACGGCAATCTCTCTTGCTACCCCTTCATGTGAGAAACAATCTGGCCTATGAGTTAGAGCTTTATTCTCTATCTCTATGACGGTATCATAAATTATTTTTACTATATCGCTACCAACCTCAGTATCGTCAGGAAGTAAAAATATTCCAGTATGGTCTTCTCCGATACCAAGTTCTCGTTCAGAACATAACATACCTTGAGATACAACTTCTCCCATCTCTCTTTCGTCTATCTTAACCAATGTCTGGACATTATTTTGTGAGCCATAAACAATTCCTCCAGGCAAACATGTAGGTACTATATTCCCAACTTTAATATTTTCAGCACCGCATACGATTTCTAAGTTGTCACTGCCAATACTTACAGAGGCGATCTTTAATGTTTCAATGTTTGGATGTTTTTTTATCTCAGTTATCTCTCCTGCTACAATTTTCTCAAGCCCTAGACCGATATCATATACCTGCTCTACTTCTGTAAGAGAGATGCTTAGCTTCTCAGCAATAGGATGAACTTCGTCATTATCGAGTTCGGGAACAAATTGTTTTAGCCAGTTTACAGATAATTTCATGTTTTAGCTTATTGGCTATTAGCTTATTAGCTTTTAGCTTGAGGTAAGAATTAAAATTGTTTTATAAATCTAAGATCTCCGCTGTGGAAATGACGTATGTCATCAATTCCGTATTTAACCATTGAGATTCTATCTAACCCGAATCCCCATGCGAATCCAGAATATACTTCTGGGTCGATATTTGCAGCCTTTAGAACATTGGGGTGTATTGGACCACATGGTATGACCTCCAACCATTCTTTGTTGTCATACTTGTTCTTATCTTTTTTGGTATAACCAGGTCTTTCCATCATAATCTCAATAGCTGGTTCAACGAAAGGAAAGTAGCTTGGCTGGATCTTGATTCGAATATCTTTTTCAAAAAATCTTTCCAAGAATGTTTTTAGAGTGCTAACTAGATGAGTTAGGGTTATGCCTTTATCCAAATATACTCCTTCTACTTGATAGAAAGTATGCTCATGGCTTTTATCCGTAGCCTCATTTCTGAAACATCTGCCAGGCACAATAGCCCTTATCGGTGGTTCAAAGCTTGAGAGAATTCTATTTTGCATAGTAGATGTATGTGCAATGGCTATCTGGTCGTCTTCAGTCCAAAATGTGTCCCACATGTCTCTAGCAGGGTGTCCCTCAGGAATATTTAACGCTGTGAAGTGGTTAAAATCATTATCGATCTCTGTTGGTTCAACAATACTAAATCCCATTGATTGAAAGATATCTGTTGTCTTCCACATCATCTGGGTAATTGGATGGACATGTCCAATTTTGGGTAAAATACCAGGAGCTGTTACATCTTCCCAGTCTTTTTCTATGGTTTTCTTAAGCTGCTTTTTGCTTAGAAGTTCAATTTTTTCATCGATTGCCGATTCTAGTTTATTTTTGAGTTTATTTGCTACTTGACCTATTCGTGCCCTATCATCGTATGGAAGATCTTTTAATTTTCTAAGTACTTGTGTAAGTTCAGACTTCCTACCAAGGAATTTAATTCTAAGTTTTTCAACCATAGGTAGTGTTGACGCTTCATTTATCGCTTTTATTCCTTCGGACTCAAATTTTTTTATAATCGCATCAATCTTCTCTACATCCTCTGTATTTGCTGATTCTTGCTTTTCTTTTTTTGCAGTTTCTACTTTATAAAAAACAACTGTCTCATCTTTGGATGCATCAACCTTTTCTATTACTATAGAAGGTACTTCACCTGTTTTTTTGACCAAGGTTCCTCCATCAGGTACAGCACTATAACCCTCTAGTTGGACGATCCTTAGCGGTTTATTCGTAGGTAGATTTGGAAATGTATATAATGCTATTTTTTCAAGTTCTTTCAGTGTCACAAATTTGACATTAATCTTCAGATTTTTTTCAATCAGCTTGTTTACCCTTTTTTGTAGATCTGACTTCTCAATTTCTTCAGCACTGCCTTGGTACTTGATAAAAGGCTTTTTTCCATGGTTGGCTTTTGAAGGTTTTATTTTTTCATTATGAATTTTGAGTTCTGAAATCGCCCAATCTATTATGTGTCCAGCACTATGGATTTGCATATTATGGTATCTCCTCGGCCAGTCTATCTCCATATAGCATTTACCCTTTTCTGGGGCTGTTGATTTCAGATCTATGTAGTGTTTTATCTCTCCCCCTTCGAGTCGAACTTGTTTTACTTTATAAGAGACATCATCTACTATTATCTGTCCTTGGTCACTTGGTTGTCCCCCACCTTCGGCAAAAAATATAGTTTGGTCTAGGATAACTTTTGCGAGTTTGTTATTTACAATCTCAATATCAATTATTTTTGCTTCAGACTCCTTCAGATAAGCGTCTTCAAGATAAAGCAATTTTGTCTTCATAAATCTATTATGAAATATATTTCAACCTTAATGACAAAGGCTTAGGATTATTTTACAAATTCTACGATCTCTTTGAAAGTTTTTGGATAATCGAGTGCTAGACCTGCAAGAATTTTTCTATCTAATTCGACATTTTTGTTTTTCAAACCTTTTATGAAAGCGCTATATTTCACGTCATAAGAACTTAACGCTGCATTGATCCTTTTTATCCATAGTTTTCTAAATTGTGAGGATCTTTTTTTTCTATGAGCAAATGAATATTGGCCAGCATGTAGAAGAGCTTCTTTTGCTCTGCGGTATAGTTTGCTATATGAAAGTCTATAACCCTTTGTCTGGTTTAATACTTTTTTATGTTTTCGGTTTTTAACCTTACCTCTTTTTACTCTCATGAATCAATAATATAATAATTATGCGTTTATTAAGGCTTTAATTTTTTTTGCCTGTTTTTTGTTCTGTAAAGTATTCTTGCCTTTTTTCCTGGCTTTTTGTGCCCTGGTTTTATTTGCCTTAAGGTGAGAATTATCTTTCTGTGATCTGTGCATTACTTTGCCAGTCGCAGTTATTTTAAACCTTTTCTTTGCGGCTTTATTTGTTTTTGCTTTTTTTGCCATTGTCTTAGACTTAATAATCAAATAGTTAGCTTCTAGCTGTTGGCTATTAGCTTTTAGTTGTTTTTTATAGTTATTTTACGGGACGAACGATTATAGCATAATTTCGTCCTTCATACTTAGGTCTGTTGTCATAAACTACCTCATCACCCAGATCTTCAAGAATTCTGTCCATCAAACTTGTAATATTATCTTTAGATACTCTACCCTTTGGCCGTATAGTCAATTTCACTGGATGTTTCTTCTTCAAAAATTCTCTAACTCGTTTCAACTTATGATCCAGGTCACCTTTTTCAATAAATACTTTAAACCACATCTCTTTCTGATCAATAGATTTTCCTTTTGATTCTTTCCTTTTTTTCTCCTGGTCATATTTAAATTTAGACCAAGACATAATTTTTGCTACCGGAGGATTTGCATTTGGAGCTACCTCTATCAAGTCTAATTCTCTTTCTTCAGCAATTTTAACTGCTTCTTTCGTTTCCATCTCGCCTAGCTGTTCTCCATTTTCATCTATGACAAGAACTTTCGGAGATTTGATGTAGTGATTTCTATCGTATTTAAATTGTAATGGTTTAGTACTTTTAAACCTTTTGGATCTAGAATATTTTCCTATTGGTATTTTTATAAAAGATTAGGTAAAACGGTAATAATGATAACAAAATTGTGGGATTATTACAATTTTTCAGCGTGTTAACTCCTGTTTTACGAGATCAATAAATTCTTCAAGTCGGAGAAGTCCGAGGTCTTGTCCTTCTCTAGGTCTTACTGATACAGAGCCACTTGACTCCTCTTTGGAACCAACTATCAGCATGTAGGGTATTTTATCTTCTTGTGCTGTCTTGATTCTGGATTGAAGAGTTTCATCATCATTATCTATCGTGACTTTGAGGCCAGTATCAGAAAGTGCATCTTTAATTTTTTCAGCATATATCGAATACCTCTTTGATACAGGTAGGATTCGAGTCTGTTCTGGAGCTAGTGCAAGGGGAAGATTTCCACCAGTCTTTTCTATAAGCAGACCGATAATTCTTTCTAGCGAGCCGATGAAGGTTGTTCTCAAAACAACTACTTCCTCCTGCCCTCCGTCTGAGTTGACATATGTAAGTCCGCTGCTGATTGTAGAGAATATATCTAGTTGTATGCTGCTGATTTGCCACTCTTTACCAAACAGATCTTTTACCATTATTTCAATTTTGGGTCCATATTCTGTAGTTTTATCTTCTATCTGCCGGCTTACAATTTTGAGCGATTCTATAGCCCGACTAAGTATTCCATATGCCCAGGTAAATCGTTGATCCTGGTTTTCTGAATCTGTCGCTAGTTGTACTCTATAATCATTGAAGCCAAGCCTTTTCAATATTTTTGTTGCCATTTGATAAGCTGCAAGTATTTCTTGGAATACCGTTTCTTCTGAGCAGAAGATATGATTAGAATCCAATGTAAAGGCCTTGGTTTTCGCAAGTCCATGTAGTTCGTGTTCACTTTCATCCCTGTAAACGTAGTCAGTTTCAGAAATTTTGAGCGGTAGTTCGCGATAACTCCTTGTTTTGGATTTATATATTTTATAATGGGTTGGAGTGGTATCTGCCCTAAGCGATAGTTTCTGATCTTTATGTTTTATTTCTGGAAATAGTTTGTCCTTTAGCTCCTCCGAAGTTAGTCCCAAGGTTTCCTTATTTAACGGTAGAATGTGGGGAGTATGAACCTCTTGAAAACCAGATTTCTTCTTCTCTTCGTTGAGGATACTCGTAATTGTCTGTCTTAATGTATTTCCCAGAGGGAGCCAGATCGGAACTCCTAGCTCATAATCGTTTGATAGTTGATAGAAACCGAGTTTTTGTCCAAGTTTTCTGTGGTCAATTTCTTTGAGATATTCAAGTTGTTCAAGATAGTTCAACAAATCCTTCTTTTGCGCGAATCCTACTCCATAAATTTTTTTCATCTTTGGTCTGTGCGGTTGATTTCTCCAAAAACCCTCTTCGATTTTCGTTAGCTTGAAAACTCCAGCTTCTGCAGTAGAAGCTACGTGAGGACCGCTGCATAGATCAAGAAACTCCTCCCCTGTTTTGAAAATACTGATTTCATCGTCTTCTATCTCTTCAAGTATTTCGGTTTTATAAATCTGTCCTTGGTGTAAAAGTAGATTATAGGTCTCGTCTTTGGAAATTATGAGCTGCGTTATAGGATAATCGGCTTTCATGATGGACCACATCTCCTCCTCTATTCTAGGGAAGTCTTCCTCGGTGAGGTCTTCTTCTGTTTCTATTTCATAGTAAAAACCATTTTCAACCACAGGCCCTATACCAAGCTTTGCATCTGGGTATAATCTGATTAGCGCTTGCGCTAGAATATGCGCTTGAGAGTGCCTATAGGTTTCGATTGGGTATGTTTGCATTTATATTGATCTCCTTTACAAAAATTATAGCATAAATTTCGTATATTAAATTACCACAAAGTTTGCTTATGTTCGGTGACCGATGATTTTAACATTAATTTTCGTGAAATTCTAGGAAAGTTTTTTGCAAAGAAGGTGAGGTTGATCAACCTCACCTTCTGGAATAAGCTATAAGCTATGGGTAGTTAGGTTATCAGGTGATTAGGAGTAATGTTTAGTTTAGGTTCACAGCTGGAGCGGTGAACCAACTTGTTATTAACATAGCGAAAGTTTGGTTATTTGGAGAGTTCTTGCTCGACATAGTCCCGATTTTGGGGGCGAAGGCGGGTGGGTCAGTTTGGTAATTTGGTCTGTCGTGACCTTTCGCACGTCATCCCGTGTGTAGTTTGTAGAATAAAAAAAATGGGCACGACTAGATTCGAACCCTGCCTACCGGCAGGCAGGTAGTGGCCTTTCGCACGTCATCCCCGTGTGTAATTTGTGGAATAAAAAAAATGGGCACGACTAGATTCGAACTAGTGGCCTTTCGCACGTCAAGCGAATGCTCTAACCAGCTGAGCTACGTGCCCATATTTTTTACTTTATCCTCATAGTTGTAAAGGTCGGCTGCATAAAACTTAGGTATGTTTTTTACGGGACTAACCAATCCCGATGTACTCAATTTGCTTCGCAAATTTGATACATCGAGGATTCTCGATTTAGTTGATCATCCAGCTAAGCTGGAAAGATCTAACTTAATTGGAACTGAGCTACGCGTCCACTAGTTACGGGATTAAAGCGAATTCAATAGATTTTGAAAGAATAGCTTTATGCTGGGACTATTTTATCACAAAGTCTTTACTTATAATCAAGAACTTTATCAATAAGTCCATACTTTTTTGCCTGGGTTGCTGTCATGTGAACATCCCTGTCGAAATCTGCCAAAATTTTCTTTTTATCGTTTCCAGAATTTTTTGCGAGCATATCAGCCAGTAGATCTTTTAATCTCAGAATTTCTTTTGCCTCAATCTCAATATCTGAAGCTTGGCCTTGTGCACCGCCTAAAGGTTGATGCATGTGAACCATCGCGTTAGGAAGAGCAAATCTTTTTCCTTTCTCGCCACTTGAAAGAATTAAACTTCCCATAGAAGCTGCCATTCCGACTGCAATTGTTGCAACATTAGCTTTTACAATTTTCATGGTGTCAATTATTGCGAGTCCAGCATATACGGATCCTCCAGGACTATTTATATACATCTTTATATCTTTTTCACTGTCTTGCTGGTCCAAGAAAAGAAGCTGGGCGACAACAGCATTTGATACCTCATCATTAATAGGAGTTCCAAGAAATATGATTCTCTCTTTTAATAATCTGGAGTATATATCATATGCTCTTTCTCCGTCTCGAGACTTTTCTATAACTGTAGGAATTAGGTAGCTACTCATAATTTTTTTTTTTTACAAAGTTATTGTCAATTATATCATGGGAAGAGTATGTTTTACAGCATTTTTCGTATTGTTCAACACCAACAAAAATGCCCCCTTTCGGAGACATTTTTGCTTGCACTTTTAACTATTTTTACTGCCTTTTGCTTTTTGCGAAGTTTAGTTAATAAACTTCGTTAATATAATATCAAAAGATTTGAACTTATGTCAAGGAAAAAAGAAAGATTTTACTCAAAAACCCATCTCTGCAAAGTTCCAGCAGGTAGGCATTCCCGAGTTTAGTGTAAAAGAGTTTATTTTTTTTGAATAAAGTTTTATTTTTCTTTTAACTAAATGATGTATTCTATACTACGAAAATTAGAATAGTACGAGATCACCTACTTTTACATTATTTCTTTGCGTCCAGCCACCGTTAACCTCGATGGCATACCTCACTGGAATTATTGATGGATATCGATTTTCGGTATTTAGAGGTTCTGTGTTTTCATAAATTTGGGTAATAATCTTTTCTTCATCAACGAAAATTATATCCAGTTGAATGTATGTATTTTTCATCCAGAATGTTTTCGGTTCAGCTTCTGGAAATATAAACAACATACCCTCCTCTGCCCCAAGAAAAGTTCTATTCATGAGTCCATACTCAAGTTCGGCTTCTGTTTCTGCTACCTCAAGGGTTAGGCTCACTTGCTCGTTAGTTGATTTGACTATTGTTGCAGTGATTGTGTCGTTGTTTTTGTTTAAATAGTTGTCATTATCCGAAACATTTGTCCTGCCGGAGTCGTTACTTAAACCAATAATTACGAAGAATATTCCTGCAATGACTAGAATTGGAATTAAGAAAAAGGGTATAAGTCTCAAATCTTTGAGAAACTTGATGAGCCTTTCTTTTGTGAGTTTAGTGTCTTTCAAAATTTTTCGATAACTCTTGTTTTGTTTGTTTCCATATAATAGGTCTGCCGTGAGGGCAGGCATAAGGCAGTTTGCACTTATGAAGATCTGTGATAATTTTGAGCGCTTGCGACTTTTCGATTATATCTCCTGCTCTGATACTCGAATGGCAGGCAATTGTAGAGATTAGCTTGTTTAGAACCTGTTCACTCCTGAGTTTAGTTCCTGAGGAATCTTCAATATCATCTAAAATAGAATCGATGAACTTTTTGAAGTCGTTGCTTTTCATAAAAGCGGGAACGCTTGACAGCTGGAATGTATCGCCACTCATAGGAGTAATATCAACTCCCAGTTTTGATAAATCGTCCTGTAATGCCTTTAGATGGTCGTTGTTCTCACCAGGGACATCAAATGTATATGGGACCATCAAGGTTTGTGTCTCGATATTCTTCCCCTCTTTATATCTCTCTTCCAATTTTTCATAATTTACGCGTTCGTCGGCTGCATGCTGGTCCAATATTATTAATGTGTCTTCCTTTTCAAATATCAGAAAGGTTTTCATTATCTGTCCGATGTAGTTATAGGGTGTAGGGTGTAGGTCGGTAGGTGGTAGGTTATTAGGTGCATCTAAATACTCTCCTTCTTCTGTGTCGTGGGATAGTAGTTTTTCTGTAAAACTAAGACTTTCTTGAATCAAAGCTTTGTTATTCGATGGTCTTCTTACAGACATTTTGGGGGCTTGGTCATAACTTCTTTGGTTGTTTTTATCGCGTGAAACATTGACTGGGATTAAATATTCGTCGGTACTTTTAAAGGTTGACCTTAGGTTTTCTTGTAGGGATGTTTCGAGTGCCTTTTGTACTGCTTGTTTCACAGATTTATAGATACTTCTACTATCTTCGAACTTAACTTCACTTTTCCTCGGATGTACATTTACATCAACCTTTTTGGGGTCTATGCTTATGTTTATGAAAAAAGTTGGCTTCCTATCTCTTGGTATAGTTGTGTTGTAACCGTCTCTTACCGCTGCGAAAACTGTTTTTTCTGTTATGGGTCTTTTATTTAAGAATGTATATTGAAGTGGTTTGTTTCCGGCATCTGAGGGGTGTCCTATGTAGCCAGAAAGTTTTATATCCGGCGAGTCATACGAAATTTTTACAGGTTCCTCTGAGAAATGGTCTGGGTAAATAGCCTTGATTCTTTCTAGTGGGGTTGCTTTTGGTAAGTTATGGATAACCCTACCCTCTTTTAATAACTCAAAGTGAATTTCGGGGTGGGAAAGTGCTAGTGCAGTAAAAATGTTTTGTATATGTTTGTATTCGGTATATTCAGAGGATAAGAATTTTTTTCGGGCTGGAACGTGTCTAAAAACGTCAAAGATTGATATGGTGGTCCCCTTGTCTCTTGCAAAATCTTGCTTTTCCTTTAGTTGTGAGTTGGAGAAGGTAGCCATTGTTGGTTTGGATTCTTTCGAAAAGGTATGAATTTCGACATCGGCTACGGCAGCAATGCTTGCTAGCGCCTCTCCTCTGAATCCTAGGGTTAGTATGTTTGATAAATCATCCAGTTCCTTGATCTTGGATGTTGCATGTTGTGTAAATGCGTTTTCGATATCTTCCTCTGGTATGCCGGATCCGTTATCGGTGACAGTAATTTCCTTGAGTCCGCCTTCTATTAATTTAAGTGTTATTTTGTCTGCCCCGGCATCTATGGAGTTTTCGAATAACTCTTTAACTATCGATGCTGGTCTTTCAACAACCTCCCCAGCTGCAATTTTGTTTATAAGGTTTTGTGGTAATTTGGTAATTTTATTCACAATGAAGAAAAAAGGCCTATTAAATGTTACGTAATTTACTCAACTTATTTTCATAGAATTTTTAAACTTTTGTAAGTTGTGTCTAATAGCATAACAAAAATAGTAAAAAATTAACAGTTGTTGCTTCTATGGATGTTTTAAATTTTGCTTTTTTTACTTGATGAGTGAGTAAAATATACTGTACGTTTATTGTGTTGGTAGAACCTAGGTTTGGGAATTGCCGTCATTTTTGGGTGTTGCCTTGTTTTAATACTCTGGACATTAAGGTAGCTGTTGTTGGTGGTAAATGTATCCTTTTGTTTCACAGTTTTGCGTAAAACGATACATGTTAGTTTAAAATTGTAGTACTAGTGAGATTCTATTTAGAATAGAAAGTATTCCGTAGGTAGAGTCTGTGTGGTGGCGGGTATGTTTTGGGTAGAGGTGATTATGTTCATTTTTTTCTTGATAAAAAATGAACCAAAAAAATCAAGATTAATCAACGTCCTTATGGTTACAATCTTGACTGTTTATTCCACCGGACTTGATTAATCAGAAAAAAAATATCTACCGCTATACCTTTAAATTATGAAAAACATTCCAAACTCTCCCTTTTTGTGCTGGGCTGGTTGATTTAGCCATTATCGGATTATATTAGTACGGCTATTAATACAAAATTTCGAGCTGAGATAGGTCTAGGGAGTGTAAATTTCTAGTTGGTGAGTCATAACAATATGGGTTTATTTTTAGTTGATTTTTTCTTACGATGTTGGAACCGGTTTTTAATCGGTTTCGAAAATTAAATTTAATATTAGGACCTGGTTTCCTGCCTGTCGTGTACTACTTCATAATAACGGTAACATATTTCTTACTTTCTCTACTTTCATCAAAAGCTGAACCTTTGCCCCCATTGTTGGTTCAATCATCTTGCTTGAACCAATCTACCAAACAATGGCTCAGGTCAGAGCACTGAGCCAACCGCGAGTTCAATCTTTCGCAATTAATTCTTTTTATTATCTCAATTTTGTTACCAAAATTCTGAAGTTCTACACTGTCGGCAGACAGGTAAACCAGATCCAACAAAAGGAGCATATTATAAATATGCTCCATGCATAGGCTGTGGAGGTAAGGTACCGAGGTGGAACTCGGTACCCGCAGTTGCGTAAAACGTCCCAAACCCTTTGAGGTGAAGACCAATATCAATCTACCTTTTGCGGGTTCAATTCTCGTTGCCCGCAGCTGTATGTCAGGCGGGCGCGTTTGAACCCATATTCTTGATTTGGTTCCAAGGTGGAACTTGGAACTCGCAAGGTAGTTAAAGCTTTGAGGTAATTTAATTCTTTTGGATTTCTATTTTTATTTGTGGCTGTTCTGCTGGATTTAGCTCTAGGGAAGTATGAGTGTTTTCTTCCCCATCAAAGTTATAGCTTAATAGAGGCCAGAATGGTTCGTAATTTGTTTTCAACCTGAAAAGAGAGTTATCGGGTTCCAATCCGACTGCTATAGAGTTGTCTTTTATTACAACGTTAATAGGTGCTGTAATCCCTTCGGGAAGTCCTCTCAGAAAATCCTCTCCAGGGAAATCTATTGGAGCGTCATATGTTTGGCTGTAGCCTGCAAAGGTATCTTTATCGTTGTTTATTTTGAAATCTCCTATCCTCAGGTAATGTTCTCTATATTTCAAGTAAGCAGCATATGTCCAGCAGCTAGGTAATTCTGGTAGATCAAGTGACGGTCTGGGATTGTTTACCTCATTTATAAACCAGATACCGCTTTTTTCATTTATATCAGTATTGTCGTCAGAAAATGTTGCAAGTAAAAATGAACCGTTTATAGATCCTAGATCAAATGGTGCTAAGGAGAAATCGATCTTTCCACCTTTGTTTTCTCCTTTAAGTAAGATGCAGCCGCTTTGCACTTCATCTCGATCACCAACCTTCTCTACGGTTATTTCATATTCGGAGAAATTATAATCGCCCTCAATATTTATATATTCCAGTTTTTCATAGTTCAGACTTATCAGCTCTCCGTTATAGTAGTTAAATCGTTTTATAATTATCTTCTCACCTCCATCATTAATGCCCCAGAGAACATAATGGCCCGTATCTATTTGTGGCAAATAATCAGTCTCAAATATTATTTTTGTGAATCCCTTTTCAATATTTTTGTAGTAAGGTTTATCTGTTCTGGATTTGATTAAGATGAGGGCAAATATCAGAAGCAATAGGAATGTAAATGGTAGCGTGTATTTAATTAGATGTTTTCTGCTTTCCATTTTATAAAATTTTTTCGAGGAGTAGTTTTCTATTCAACCTCTTTTTCTTCAAGTTTTGGCTTAGGATTATTCTTATCTCTATCAAATTTTAACACACCTACTTTTTTATTATTACCACTGGTTTCCTGGAACTTAATTTCTTTCTGTCCTTCATATTTAGGAACTGTGAAGCTAAACGTAGAGCCTTCTCCTAGTTTGCTGTCGATATCAACTACACCTCCCATTGATTTGACTAATTCAAATACAACATACAATCCGAGACCCGTTCCGCCTGGTCTTACTACCATTTCATCACCATCGTCGTTTATATATTGTTTTGCCCTGAAGAATTTTTTACCAATATGCGGCAGATCTTCATCTGATATCCCTATCCCAGAATCCCGGACACTTATTTTGATGAAGTTCCCATCTTCAGAAATATTGATACCAATATCACCTTTAAGAGTATATTTAACAGCATTGCTCAGTAGATTATCCATAACTTCCTGCACTCGAACTCTGTCTGCATAGCCCCAGAATTCTTTATCTGGCTTCTCGTAATCAATTTCTAAATGTTTTTCTTCGGCTATTGCACCGAATGCATTTATACTATCGTTTATCACATCCAGCATATCTACCTTCTCTTTACTTAGTTGTAATCTTTTGGCATCCACTTTTGTTGCTGATAAAAGTGTTTCTATAAGTGCGATCTCTCGACGAGTAGATTCTATTGACATCTCGAGATATTTTTCCAAAGTTTCTGCTGGTACAGTTCCTGTTGATTTGAAAATTCCTTCCATAACAAGAAGTGCATTCCTTACGATCGTGATAGGAGTTCTCAGCTCATGGCCCATGATATCGATCATGTCTCTCTCCTGTCTTCGAACTTCCTGTAGTTCTTCTAATGCTTGTTGTAGATTTTTTTGTGTTTTTTCAGTAACTTCGAACAAATTCGCATTTTCAAATGCAATAGTAATCTGCAGTGTATAGGTGTCGAGAAGCTGTTTCTGATTATCCTCCAGATCCTCTATCTGTTTATCCTTCAGAAAATATGCGATATCTCCCACTACTCTGCCTCTTGAGATGATTGGGTGAGAAACAACACAGGAGTTTGCTGCAATTTTTTTCAGCCCGCTAATAATTTTTGAATTGATATCGGGCTTCATAAAATCTCCAATATCGTTCGAGTACTGAGCTTTTCTCGTATTGATAGCCTTTACCGCAATATTGTCTTTGTATTTTGGATCGCTGATATCAATTTCGTAATGCATAAAGTCTCCAGCAATCTTTTCTGCTGCTTTTGTAAGAGTATTCTTGGTAATTGCAACAATTTTTGACTTTTTGGTTTCAGGATTAAGTGTACTGAATACAGCAGCTCCAATAAGGTCTCCTCCACTAAGTGTGTCAACCGCACTTTGCGCAACAACATCAGGATCTAGAGTTGCTGAGATGTTGGTGGAGAGGTTGTAGAGGGATTGGAGTTGGTTGTTTTTTGCTTTTAGTATTCCTAATTGACCTTCTTTAAATTTGAATAAATCAGTTATTGATATTGCAATTCCAATTTGATCAGAAAAGTTTTTGAGCTGAGCAATTTCATTTGAGGAATATGGATTGTCCGAAGCAATATTTAATGTACCTAAAACCCCGTCATTTGTGGAAATTGGAATAGCTATATGATGGTTGACGTTTACCAACTTAGCTCCTATCTGTGATGTGAATTTAGGTGCAGGTGGTGATACAAAATCTTCAAATTTATTACCAAGATAAATTTTATTTTCTTTAATTGCACGAATGGTGTATGTATCATCTTTCTCAATATCTGCATAGAAATTCTCAAAAGCATCACCAAGCATTTTCAGTACTACTTGAACTGAGAAGAGGTTTTGAGATACCGTTCTAGCATAGAGTTTATCCCCTTCTCTAAGCGTAATGTATCCAACCTTATAATCGCCGAGTTTTATCACAGTATTGACAATCTTTTGTAATAATTCCCATTTATCAACAATTCCTAGAATATAGGCGTTGACTATTTGAAGTGCTACAAATCCACTGCTCCTGTAAAAAAGTATGTATATTTTGGATAATAAATTAATTACAAAGTCACACTCGGGGAATTCATTCTCGTATAGGATCGCTGATGAAGCGATTATAGTTCCTTGGTTATCTTTAATTTTAAATTTTTTAAATGTTTTATCTTTGAATTTTTGTTCAAATGTTTTATTTATGTTCCTATTTTCTTCTATTAGATTTTTGAATGCACCCGGAACGCCTACCAATTGGACCTGTTTATCCTCAGGATTTTTATAATAAATAACCAGAGAATGAATGCTTGGTGCATAATTATCCTTAATCGAGCTTAAAGCATCAGTTAAGTCACTATCATCAAATTTCACTTCATTTAGGTTCTTTGTTATCATCATAATATTGGTTTTTACATTATTTATATTATATTAACTTTGATAAGATATTGAAAGCTAACACTGCCATAGAAATTGTTGGTGCTGGTACCTCTGGACTCGCAAGTGCATATTTATTTAGTAAAACACAAAGCAGTAGAGAAATAGTAGTGTATGAAAAAGCTAATTCTTATGGAGCAAGGTATGGAAATAGTATCCAATCGTTAAGAAATTACGAGAACAGTGAAGACGTCTTGAATTACCTTGAAGAAAGGAGTTTTTATCTTCCTGATAGACTATTTTATCCAATACATAAACAGATACGCATTTTCCCGGATGGTACTAAATTAGAGATTTCATCATCGAATCCTGCATTTTATAATTTACTTCGGGGTAATAGTAATAATTCGCTTGATAGCTTTTTGTTTAATGAAAGCAAATCTCAGGGAGTAATATTTAAGTTTAATTCTCCATATAAGGAAAAATTTCCAGATAGCAAATTTGTGGTATCAAGCAGAGGAAGTTCTCTAGTGAAGTCTGCTCCATTTAAAATTAAAGGGATAGAGTATCAGGGCATATCTCAAAATTATCCAGATAACACTATAGTTATTTATTTTAACCAAAAACTCTCACCTGGAGGATACATAGCCATCCTACCATTTAGGAAAAAGGGGAGTGACTATATGAATATTACCTTGGCAGTTGGTTGGGATATGTTATTTAAGCAAAGTTATTCTATTGATAAAATACTTTTGTTATTGAAAGAAACAGATAGTCCTATCTCACAGTATCTTAGGGGGTTTCAGGTAAAAAAAACGGTCTCTGTGTTTGCCAGAGCAGGTTTCATTAAGATGCCTAAAAAAAATACTATATATATTGGCGAAGAATTTGGTGGTTTGGATTCTGCACTTTTTTATGGCAACCTTAATAGCTTCAAAAGTGCATACGCCGCATACAGGGCTTACGAAACTGCTAGAATAGGTAATTATATGAAGTATATTAGGGCTAGTTCAATGATTGACGACAGCTTACTTGGTATTGCAAGGCGAATTAGAATGCGAAAAATGACTAATGACGATTATAACGAACGAGGCAATAAATTAGTAAATCAATTTGGTGACATGATTGATTATGAGACTTATTTATCATCAAAGACCAAACTTAATTTAAGAGGACGATTGAAAAGAACATTCTTGAAAAAATATATCTATATGAGATACTTAAAAAAGGTTTAAACTATGAACGCAAAAGAAAAACTTAAAAAAGTTGCAAATCTTATAAACGATACCATAGAAAAAGAGTTAAATACAGTCTTCGGTGATGTGGGCTCTATTTCTCCTGAAATAGAAGAAATGGTAGATCATATCAAGAATATCTCTAAAGGAGGAAAAAGACTTCGTGGCTCATTTGTATATTTTTCTTATTTGATGTTTGGTGGTAAGGATCGGGAGGAAATTCTGAAAGTAGCTGCATTTGTTGAGCTGATCCATACGCATATCTTAATGGCAGATGATGTAATCGATGAAGATGATTTCCGTAGAGGCGTCCCTACTCTTCATAAAGTTTATAAAGATATCCACAAGGAGAGATTTTGCAAAAAGGATCCAGTTCATTTTGGAAATAGTATGGCTATTTGTGGCAGCCTTATAACGGATTATGCTGTACAGCAGATAGTTTTGAAATCAAAATTCCCTCCTGATCGAATCCTTAGAGCATTGGTTGATTATTATGACAAAATGGTTTTGACTGGCTATGGTGAAGCTCTTGATGTATTGGCCGAAGTTCACGAAGAAGTAACAGAAGAAGAAGCTATGCAGATAAATTTACTTAAAACTGCAAATTATACTTATGAGTCTCCTCTACATGTAGGCGCAATTCTCGCTGGAGCGAGTGATGACGATCTAAAAGTTTTATCTGAATATGCAATTCCAGGTGGGATAGCATTTCAGATTCAAGATGATATTCTCGGAATGTTCGGTGATGAAGAGAAACTTGGGAAACCTTCTGATTCCGACCTCAAAGAAGGTAAACAGAATATTTTGACTTTAAAAACAATTGAAATGGCTAGCGATGGAGATAGAAAAAGATTTTTGGAGTTACTTGGTAATAAAGACATCACAGAAGAAGAGGTGAAAGAAGCCAGAGATATAATTGAGCGAAGTGGTGCAAGGGAGTATGCGAGGAATCTTGCTATTGATTACGTACAAAAGTCATTGAAGGCTATAGAGAGTTTTGAAGGTGGGGAAGAAGGCTTAGAGTTTCTCAGGGGAGTTGCGGAGTATATGATCAATAGAGAAGTTTGATAAATTTTTTGCAATGTCGCATTTCGACTCCGCTCAATGTGACATTAATAGTGTGACAATGTAATGCAGAAAGATTATTTGAAGTTAGCAAAAGAGATAATTGATAAACATGACTTGATGAAGTTCGTTGATATCCTGCTTGGATACTGGGAAGAACATCCTACAACACTTGGTCATGGATTTTGGCATGTTCTGAAAGTTGGCGTTGAATCATACGAGTTTGGTCAGTTGAATGGATATGAGAAGCCAGAGAATTTGTTTGTAGGGGGGTTATTCCATGATATTTATCGGCCTGCAGAAGGTCTTGGAGCGAATGAAGATCAAACAAAAGGAGCTGAGATCGTAGAAGAATTATTCTCTAAAAACGACATAGATCCCAAACTTACAGAAAAAGTTGTAGGAGCTATTAAAACACACGATAACTGGCGAGGCGAAAAGAACCCTCCGCTCTATGATCTTTACCTGTCACTTGGTGATAAAGCTAGCCATGATTTGATACAAGTTTATTCATATTGCTGGGCTTCAAATAAATATGCCAAAGAGAATAATCTTCCACCTTTTTTCACAAATCATCTACAAGGAATCTATGCGATGGTTAAGTATCAGCAGCGAGCCTGGGAGGTTCTTATGAAACATCCTGCAAAGGGAGTTGAAAAATGTGTGAATAGATATCTTGATACAGGTGAACAGATGACGAATAACTATAGAAATGATCCGAAAGGAGAAAAGTTTTTTGATTATGTTCAGGAGCAAGCTGAAGCTTATAGAAAAGACGAAAAACGAGCTTTGGAATATTTTGAAGTTAGTGAGAGTTCGATCGAAAAATTGATAAGAAGGTTTTATTGAATGGTCTTTGATAGCTGTTTAACTTGAGATTGTAATTCTTCTATTAGTCTTGCATTTGATAATGTAGCTGCAAGCTGATCTGCCAGCGCAGTTATAACAGGTAACTCTAAAGAGTAATCATTTTCATCCTTTTTGCATAAGTATAATGAGCCGAAAGACTTTTTATTGTATTTTAATGGAATTGCTATTGCAGATTTCATGCCTATAAGTTTTTGTATAAATTTAAGAACCTTCGGATGAATTGCACCAACTCCAAAATAGTAGAGATCGTTATGCGAGTATATCTCTCCGGTTTTAGCTGATTTTAAACATAAATTATCTTCATGTGTAGTAGATAATTTTTCAAAGACAGTCCCTGCTGCCTGCATTGCTCTTCTTGAAAATATACAATCGTTTATATACTTTCCTTCCAGTTTGTCACCATTGAGTAGAAATATGCAGACACTTATATAATTCAGTTTTTCGGCTATCTCATTCACAGCAGTTTGCATAATAGCATCAACATTTTCTGCAGTAGTAAAAGAATTAACGAGATTTAGTGTTTTATTGATATAACTGTCAACTGGAATTGAGAATAAATATGCGATTTCAGTATTTGTGAGCTTAAGTATTTCAGCTATTGTTATGATGGTTTCTTTCGTTGGATTCACCTGCCCATTTTCTATCCTGCTTATACTCCCAGGAGACGCACCTATCTCCAGTTCGAGCTCCATCTGAGAAAGTCCAGCTCTTTTTCGAAATTTTTTAATTTTTTGGCCTAAAGATAATTCTTTCATTCAATCATCTTCTCAACTTCCGATTTAAATTGTTCTAAACCTTTATAGTTTTTTCTCAATGTTTCTAGGTCATCCTTGAAGGCTATATTGAAAGTACAGATGACCTTATTATTCAATGCGATCGGTATAGCAGCCATACTGCCTATATTACCTACTTTTTGGATTATCCTTGATGAAATTTTATCAAGTGGAGGCGCTATGAATTCTTCTAAATTCTTTTCGATTACAATTTTATTTTCAACTGAGGCTTTTATAGTATAGGTTAAGCCAGTATCTTCCAGGGGAATTTTGAAATATATATTTTTTCCTAAATAGAATTCTTTAAGAAATTTTCCCATTAACGTATTGAATATGTAGTGAAGTCTTATAAAATCTTTGCCAATCTCACTTATTGAAAAGCCTCCAAAGTGAAATTTATTTTCCATCTGTTCCATCAGTGTTTGGGCTAAGTGAATGCTGTTTAATCTGGGTGTCCCCCTGCCCGCAAACTTGAAAATCATTCTGCTCATTTTGAGATAATCCGGGAATGACTCATTCTTGGGCTTGATTCCGTATATCTCCATAGTTTCTTTAGAAGTAAGATGAAGAATATTTGAAATCGTATATAGAGTTTCTTTAGTTGGATTCACCTGCCCATTCTCTATCCTGCTTATACTTCCAGGAGACGCACCAATCTCCAGTTCAAGCTCCATCTGAGAAAGTTCAGCTCTTTTTCGAAATTTTCTAATTTTTTGACCGAGAGTTAGGTCGTTCATGTTTCTACAGAAGATAGCTGTCTATTTAGAAATATAATCAAGGATATCTGATTTGCAAGTGCCTGCAAGATCGGAATTTCATGGCTATAGTCAGTTTCATCTTTTTTGACCAAGTGGAGAGCACCAATTTTTTCATCTTTATATTTCAAGGGTATTGAGATTCCTACCTTCATTCCAATAATTTTCTGGGCTAACTTTAATACAGTTGGTGGTGCTACACCTATCCCAAATTCAACTAAACTTGTACTTGTATAAGTTTTTCCCTCTAGAGCGGTTTTGAGCATAAGATTGTCAGGTGCAATTTGTTTGGATACTACTAGAGAATCAAAGGTCTTTCCGAAAGCTCTGACTGCTTTAGTCGAAAGGTTATTCTGACTAACATATTTTGCTTTTAGTACAGCTCCTTCTAAAAGAAAGATTGAACATCCAGTATAATTTAACTTATCTGAGATTTCGTTTACTGCTTCAAAGAGTACTTCATCTATCGAATCTTTATTCAGTAAAGTTGAGGTTATACTTAGAATTTTTTGAGGAGTTAACAATGGGATTGAGAATAAAGAGGCGATCTCTGTTTCGCTTAATTCTAGTAATTTTGATAAGTTGATAATAGTTTCTTTCGTTGGGTTCACCTGCCCGCTTTCAATTCTGCTCATACTTCCAGGAGACGCACCGATCTCCAATTCAAGCTCCATTTGAGAGAGTCCAGCTCTTTTTCGAAATTTTCTAATTTTTTGGCCTAGAGTTAGGTCGTTGTTCATCCGATATATTATATCTATCATTATATATATCGGGGCGTTTGGGGACAATTATAGCAGATTAGGCTGTAAAAACATTGTATTGCAATACAAATTTTTGAAAAAAATATTATTTTTCTCAAAAATTAAATCTAAAGTCTGAAGTCTAAATACTAAATAAAGTCTAAAGTAATAAGTTTAAATGTTTAATCAAATCTGAAGTGTGAAGTTTTAAGTAAAAATTAATTAGTTTTTGTGGCTTTTGAGTAGGTGTCGTGTTTCATTTCACCAGAGCTTGTACTGAGCTTGTCGAAGTGCATGTTTTTCGTCTTTTCTTAATGTCGCGCTTCGACTCCGCTCAGCATGACATTAAGTATATATTTAATGTGACAGTAGATTTGGTACCAGGCGTGGTGGCCTTAATGGCGAAAGGTGAAACCTTTCGCCAAAATATACAAAGAGGTCAAAGGTTTAACCTTTGACCATCCTAATATTAAACTTTAGAATTAAACCGAAGGTTCTGCTATAATTCCAATAGTTTAAACATTTTTCTATGAAGGCTTCTGCTATAGCAAATGCAAATATGGCTTTAGTGAAATATTGGGGCAAACGGGATTCTGAGTTGATACTTCCACAGGCAGGTAGTGTGAGTATGACAATGTCGGGCATGACAGCTCATACTACAGTTGAATTTAATGATAGTTATAAGGAAGATATCTTTATTTTGGATGAGAAGGAGTATAAAGCAGGCAGTGAAGCCTATGATGACTATATTGAGAAGTTTCTAGGAATTGTTAGAAAAATTTCGGGAACTGATACAAAAGTCAAAATTCAAAGTCAGAATAATTTTCCAACTGGTGCTGGTCTTGCTTCTTCTGCTGCAGGATTTGCGGCACTTGCGAAGGCAGTTGATTCAGCATTGAACTTGAGTTTATCTGATAAAGAACTCAGTATCCTAGCCAGGCAGGGGTCTGGTTCTGCTACGAGATCAATCTTTGGCGGTTTTGCTGAATGGAAAAGGGGGAAACTTGCAGATGGAAGTGATTCTTTTGCAGAGCAGATTGTAAAAGAGGCCTATTGGCCGGAATTTCGACTTGTAGCTTGTGTGACTTCCAAAAAGGAAAAGAAGGTAAAATCACGTGCTGGTATGGATCAAACTGTTAACACTTCCCCACTCTACCCAAATTGGATTGAATCAACGAAGGAAGATGTTGAGCAGATGAAAAATTTGATTCTTAAAAAAGATTTCACAAAAGTGGGTGAACTTGCAGAGCACAACGCTCTCAAGATGCATGCTGTGATGATGACTACCAAACCTTCGTTAATTTATTTCAACCCTTTGAGTCTTGAGCTTATGCACTATGTTCAAGATTCAAGAGATAATGGTCTTGAGCTTTATTTTACAATAGACGCTGGCCCCCAGATAAAAATTCTTTGTCTGGAAAAAGATGTTGAAAGATTACAGGATGATCTGTCCAGATTTGAGAATTTGGAAGAAGTTATTGTAACTAAACCTGGTCCTGGTGCGAGATTGAGTGATGAACATTTGTTTTAATTTAATATTAAGAAGCTGACTGCAAATCAGCTCCAACAACTGATTTGTTTTAGAATTATTTTTTCTTTTGCTTCGTTTTAACTTTTACTGCTCCTGTTGGTTCAAATTTGTAATTTGAACCTTAATGTTAAGGATCATATTACAAATATGATCCATGTTGAGAGATTTGAACCCGCAGATGTGTAAGCGAGACGTCGTCCTCTCGCCAATTTGAACCTTAATGTTAAGGATCATATTACAAATATGATCCATGTTGAAAAGTTTGAACCCGCAGGTAGTTTAGAGTTGGGTTCAAACACACCCGCATGCCATGCGGCTGCGGGCAGGGAGATTTGAACCCGCAGATGTGCAAGCGAGACGCCGACGTCTCGTCTATCTGATAATTAACCAATATACTTCGACAGAGCTTGTACTGAGCCTGTCTGCCTTAAGCAGGCTTGTCGAAGTGCTCAGTATAAATGAACGACAAAACACTAGAAGAACAATATGTAGATCTGGTTGACGATAAAGATAAAGTCGTCGATCAGGTAATTAGAAAAAATATCTATTCACCTGACAATACACATCGGGTTGTGAATATTATCGTTGTAAACCCCAATGATGAGGTCTTTATCGGTAAACGCACAAAAGATCGATTTCATTATCCAGGGAGATTTCAAGACATCGGCGGAATTGTCGAGTCAGGTGAGAGTTATGAAGATTCCGCGATTAAAGAACTGGAACAAGAACTTGGAATAACTGGTAACCTTATCGATTTGGGAGTTTTCAATCAGAGAACGGAAGTTGATAACAGCAATATCGCCACTTTTGTATTGGAGTTTGACGGCGATCTGAATGTAGATGAACGTGAATTCGAAAGCTATAATTATATCCGAGACTTTGAGCTTCTGGATAATATTGAGAATAAAGAATCGTTTTTCACACCTGCAACTGCCATTTCTCTCAAAGAATATTTTAAATATGTTCGTACGCATAAAGTTTCTGCCCCGGGGAAAATATTTATCTCCGGTGAATGGGGAGTTCTTCGAAAGAATAATCCTTCAGTTGTGGGGGCTGTTGATAATAAAGTCAAAGTTTATGTGAAAAAATCGAAAGATTCAAAATTGGATTTATCAATTAAAGATTTTGATATTGAGAACCTTCGAGGCGAGATAAAAGATTCGAAACTAGAATTTGAAGATGAGCTAGATGAGAGTCGGCTTGAACATACCAACTATATGAAAAATGCAATTGAAACAGTTTCTAACTATCTGGAAGAAATAGAACCTTTCTCTATACTTTCTGCGGGAGAAAAGACTTCTATAAAAGTAAATGGAGAGGTTAAAAAGTTTGGGTTTGGTTCTTCTGCTGCATCAACTGTAGCTATTATCTCTGCCCTACTCCGTTTTCACAGTTTCGATATTAATGATCCAAAAGTTCGAGATATTATTTATAAACTTTCAGCTATTTCTAATTATTTTGCACAGGGAAAAGTAGGTTCTGGTTTCGATATCGCTTCTTCTACTTTTGGTGGAATTATCAGTTATAAACGATTCGATCCTGTTTGGTTGGAAACTCAATTAACTAGTCAGAAATCTATTAGAGATATTGTAAAAGAAAATTGGGAGGATTTATTTATTGAGCAGATGAAGGTTCTGCCAGATATGGATGTACTTGTTGGGTGGACCCAGAAAAGTGCTTCAACTTCCAAAATGATTAAAGAGTTGTATTCCTGGAGGGATCAGAATGAAGAAACTTTTGAGGATTTATTCGACAGGATCGCATCAGTAGTGAATAATCTTATCTTTGCTTGGAAAGGAAATAATAAAGAAAGAATTCTCAAATATCTCAGACTAAATAGAAATCTACTTTCTGAACTTACACAAAAATCTGGTGTTTCTATAGAGATTGATGAACTCGCAAGACTTGCAGAAATTGTAGAAGGACACGGAGGTGCTGGGAAACTTGCTGGAGCTGGTGGTGGAGATATTGGAATAGCAGTTGTTTTCGATAAAGAAACAAAAGAAAAGATAAAAAAAGATTGGAAGAAGTCAGGAATTATTCCTCTTGATACTAAGCTGTATAAGGATGGGGTGAGGTCGGTGGTTTAGTTACTGGCTGTTAGCTATTAGTGTTTGGCTTTTTTCGAAATAAAATTGGTTTTCTATCGTTAGTATTTTTCTGCCCAGATTTTTACTTAAACACTTCAATAAATGGAAAAGGTTACACTTATAAAGCTTGGGGGGTCACTTATTACAGATAAAAATGAGTACAAAACTCCTCGTAGAGAGAATATTCGTAAATTAGTTAGTGAGATCAAAGAAGCCCTGGAAGAAAGAAAAGATTTGAAGCTAGTTATTGGTCATGGTGTTGGCTCTTATGGTCACATCTTGGCATCAAAATTTCAAACACATGAAGGATATGATAAGGATCAAAAAGATGCTCAGATAGCATTTTCGCAAATTCATAATAACGATGTTGAGCTGAATAGCATTATTGCTGATGAGTTTTTGAAAGCAGGGATTCCGATTATAAATATTTTCCCCCTAAACTTAATTATCACAAAAGACAAAAAGGCTGTTTATAAACATTTTCAAGTTATAACAGAAGCTCTCAAAAAAGGTTTTATTCCTTTACTCTTTGGGGATGTAATAATGGATACCAAACTCGGATCTACGATTTATAGCGCAGATAGAACCTTGCCTCTAGTTGGTGAATATCTTATGCAAAGTAAGAAGTATGAGATAAGTGAGATTCTGTTTGTAGGCGATTACGATGGTGTGAAAGATAAAGATGGGAATATTATTTCTCATATTAATAAAGAAAATTATATTGAGGTTAAAAAGAATTTTTTTCAAACAAGTACAAAAGATGTAACCGGCGGTATGGCTGGCAAAGTGAAGGAACTTCTTGATCTTGCGGATTTAGGTCTTTCTTCAAAAATAATAAATGGTGGTACTCCGGGTAGGCTCAAGAACGCTCTTCGCGGAGAGACTGTGACCGCAACAAAGATCGAGTCCATGAAAGCAACAGTTGAAGCGCCAGCAAATATTGCTTTGGTTAAGTTCTGGGGAAGAAAAAATGAAGCTTTGGTTCTTCCCTATAACGATAGTATCTCCATGGCAATGAGTAACTGTATCACAAAAACAACAGTTCATTTTTCAGAAGAATATAAAGAGGATTCTATAGAAATAATCTGGGAGGATGGAACAGTTGAAAAGCAGATTCCTTTGGATGGAACTAAAACTCAAAGATCCTTCGAGCAGATAGAGAGAGTTCGGAGAATGGCGGGTATAAATTACAAAGCCAGAATTGTTTCAACAAATAATTTCCCTACTGCTGCCGGGATAGCCTCTTCTGCATCAAGCCTTTGTGCACTGACCATGGCACTTGTGAAAGCTGCTGGAATTGAAGGGTTAATTGAGGATAAGAAAGAACTTTCAAAGCTTATCAGAATGTCAGGTTCTGGCTCTGCTACGAGATCAGTTTATGACGGATTCGCACAGTGGGTGGCTGGTAAAGATCACGATACTTCTTATGCGGAGCAGATCGCTCCAGCATCTCATTGGGATTTGGCTTTTATCGTCGCTATAGTCAATCCAGAGATTAAATATATCAGCTCCTCAGAAGGACACAAATTAGCAATCACAAGCCCTTATTTCGAGAAACGGCTGGAAGAAGTTCCTGAAAGAATAAGGAAAGTGAGGCAGGCAATTTTGAATAAAGATTTTCCCACATTAGGAACTGAAATGGAGGCTGATGCACTTTCTATGCATATGGTTATGATGACTTCAAAACCTTCTGTTAATTATTGGACTCCGGGGTCTATTTCAGTTTTCAAAGAAGTACAGAGATGGAGACGTGAGGAAGGATTGGAAGCTTATTGGACAATGGATGCTGGACCTAATGTGAAAGTTCTTTGTAGAAAAGAAGACGCATTAGAAGTGGAAGAACGACTTTTGAAAAATGAATTTGTACAGAGTACTATATATAATGAGAACAATGCAGAGGCGCATATTATCCAGAATCATCTGTTTTAGTAGAAATAAATGAAAAATATTATTAAGAAAGCTCCTGGTAAGATAATTCTTATTGGTGAACACGCGGTTGTTTATGGTTATCCTGCGATTCTCTCCCCTATAAATCTTTTCAGTAAAGCAGAAATTTCAGAAGTTGATTCAGGTAAAGTCAGAATTCAAGCGCCAAATTATGATCTTGATGAAACTGTAACTTCTGTAAAATTTCTGGAAGATTATGAACAGTATTCCAAATGGATGCAGCAATATAGAGAGAATAATGACAAGAAACTTTTGGACAAAGTACGAAAAGATAACAATGCATTTCCCAAAATTATCATCAATAGCGTTTTCAAACACGTTGGTTATACGGAGAAACCTTCTTTCTTTTTACACAAATTTTCGCATGTTCCACAGGGAGGATTTGGATCTTCATCTTCTGTAGGAGCTTCTATTATCAAAGCAGTTGACGAATATTACGATTTCAATCTTACAAAGCAGGAGATGATAGATATCCTTATAGCTGGAGAATCTGAATTTCATGGTTATCAGCAATCAGGCGGAGACCAGAATGTAGTCTTTCATGAGACGCTTGTTTACTACCAGAAAAAAGATGGTGTGGGAGTTTCGAGACCTCTGAGCCTGCAGTCGAAATTGCTGGATGAAGTCTTGGTAATTAATTCAGGTAAACCAAAAGATGGTACCGGAGAAGTTGTGAATAAAATTAGAGAATCAAGAATCGAGAATCAGGAATTTGTGGATGGCATTTTCGAACGATTAGGAGAACTTACGGAAGAAATCTTAGGGTATTTAGAAAATGATTATAAGCAGGCTTTCTTTTCAGCAATTGATGAGGCTGGTGATTTGTTAATTAAACTTGGAATAGTTCGACCTAAAACGCATGAGCTTATTAATGAGCTTCGAAAACTTGGTGGATATATGAAAATTTCCGGAGCCGGAGCGATTACCGGAGATGTAAGTGGTGCCCTACTCTGTTTTGGAGATGATTTGGAGAGAATTGATTCTTATGTTGTGAAAAATTTTGGTTTAGATACTTATAGAATGCGGTTACAGATTTGAATTAGCCATAAGCTTTAAGCTGTAAGTCATAAATATCAGTTCTATGCAATCCGGTCGCCAAAGGCGACCGGATTGTTTCCCGATTTGCAGTTAGTAACTTCCTAATAACTGGAATTTTTCAATTTGCCAATTCATCCAAGTCCAGCCAGCATAGAGGTCTCCTTCTTTTACAAAAAATCCATTTCCATCGTTGTTTCTATGAACTCCTATTCTATTCCCCTCAAGTTGAAAATCCTTTGTCTCTGTCCATTCAAGTACCCAACCCGCATTAAGAGGCCCTTCTTTTACACGCAGTTCATTATTTGCATTTACATATCCCACCCTGTCTCCATCAAGTTCGAAAAATTCTGCCTCATGTGTCAACCAAACCCAACCAGCGTTGAGAGGACCTTCTTTTACGAATAGATCGCCTTGATGCGTAGCTTGTAAAATTGCAATTCTATCCCCTTCCAATTGAAAGTCTTCAACATTAAGTTGTTCCAAAGTCCATCCAGCATTGAGAGGACCTTCTTTTACATAAAACTCCTTCGCGTGATTTGTGAAACCGACCCTATCTCCGTTTAATTCAAAATTGTTTACATCATATGCCATGAAATTCCAGCTTGCTCCAAGTCCACCTTCTTTAATATATAAACTGCCGTTATTTGTAGAAGTAAGAACTGCTATTCTATTCCCTTCTAATTGGAAATCAGTCACACCGCCCATTTCAAGTGTCCAATCTAACCCTAATGGTCCCTCTCGTACCATCATGTCACCATTTCCTCTTAGAATTCCAATTCTATCTCCTTCAAGCTGGAATTTTTTGACATCCCAGTTCATCCAACTCCAACCAGCATTAAGAGGACCTTCTTTTATAAATAGGTCTCCACCGTTCGTATCACGAAGAATGGCAATTCTATCACCTTCGAGTTGGAAATCAATGGTATCCGTTCTTTCAAGTACCCAGTTTAATGATAGTGGTCCTTCAATCGCTTGCATGTAACCGTTGTTCTGGAGGATGCCGACTCGGGGGGTGGGGGGAACATAAGAGCCATCGTTAGTAGAAGTATAGTTTCTTGTACCAGGCTTGCCAATTTCTTGAGCAGTATAGCCATCGATAGTCATGTTTGTACTTGGAAACCCGTAATGCAGATGATTTGCAGATCCACACCCACACCTAGTATTGTAATCAAAAGTACCCGTACATGCTCCATTTGGAGTAGTTACGTGGGTTTGGAATGTATTTCCTAGAAATTGCCCTCTTTCAATGTTTTGTTCAACGAGATCCAATCTTGCGCTACCTTTGTCAAGATGCAGATAGTAGCTAACTCCATCGTTATGTTCGATTTTAAATACATCTTGATAACCATCATCACACAATAATTTCAGTTTGCCACTTTTTGAGGATAAGACTGCTGTATCTTTTTGCCAATTGTTTATTACGGTTGGAGAAAAATCAATTCCGTTATTATTACCATAACTCCCATGCCACGTTCCAGTTTTACTCCATGTTTGCCCACCAGTCCAGGGGAGTTTATGCTCTTCATGTAATAGTGTTCTAAGTAATGTATTGTTTTCAATACTAATAAAAGATTCTGGGATAGAACTCCGAGAGAGTAACGCATTATCTTTCCCAAGAATGTAGGTCTCGATATTCTTCTCGTCGACAACTTTTGTAATTAAGTCTATCGAATCCCCATAATAATTGACTTCTCTGGAGCCTTTTTCGTAAGGAAAGAGAACATATTGATTCCAATTTTCTTGTTCTCTATGTGCGGTGATTATGTAGTTATCCTCTGCAAAGACATTTGGATATTTCTGAATATAACTTAAAATAGATTTTCTTTCTCCCTGAGTGATTTCTATATCACCTGGTATTTTTAATTTTGCTGTCTTTGTATTTTTAACGTCTTTAACGATTTCTGAATTAATATTTTCGTTAAATAAAATACTATTTGACGATTCTGCCATTATGGCCGAATTAGATATTGCGAGGAAAGAAACTGATATTAGTATGCCAAGCACTTTATATCCAGCTAGTTTCTTTCCTGAGAACGTAATTCTCATATGAAATGAACTAACAAATAAAATAGTGTTGGCTTTTTTAGTTCTTGTTATTTAGTTTTAATTGAAGTGACTATCTCGTCTGCATCCATACCCAACTCGTCAATTGTTTGTTGAGATTCAGCAGATAGATAAATGTAAATATCTGAACAATTATTTTCAGTTATAGTACTTTTTGTCGTGAGCGTTAGATTTGTTCTATAACAGATGTTTGATCCATTAGTTATGTCATCAGAAAGTATTTCTAGATATTCGTCATACCCTTCTGTCCCTTTCTCACTAAACTCAGTTAAATATGTATAAGTAATAGGGTTGATCAAAACCTTTTCCATATATTCTGGTTTTGAAACGAAACGTGCTAAATTTTCATTAACGACATGATAGGTCTCATTGCTACAGTATGGGTACCCTCCCCCCATCGGACATTCGTAAGTTTCGACTAGTAAATAAATATCACTATTGGTATTGTTTACTTTAATATAGTATCTTCCAGATGTAACATTTTCGTCTATTTCAGAAGTCTCCCACTCGCAACTGTTATACTCAAAACTTAAATCAGGAAACAACTCATTCGTATAAGTAGCCATAATCTCTTTTTCGGAACAAGTTACTTTACCTCCACTACAGGAACATTTTTGGCAGCCATCATTTTGATCGAAGGATTCTCCATCCTGATACTCTGTTCCTTCGTATGTACAAGTATTTGTATTATTATCATGAGTATTTAATTCATTTTGAGAATCATTCCCGGTATTAGTTTGTTTGGAGTTGTTTGTTCTTGAGAGAAGGTATATCCCGCCACCTATGAATAGAATCAGAAGAAAACAAATAATTGAAAACCCAAGGATAATGTATAGTTTTCTTCTTGGTTTTGGATTGAGTTGTTGTTCCATTTGTTTAAAATACTGAATTACTATTTCTAATATAGTAAAACATAAATTCGGAGTCCAGACATTGTATTGCGATACAAATTTTGAAGAAAAATCGAAGATTTTCTAAAATTTACCTGCCTGCGGTAGGCAGGAGTCTAAAGTTTGAAGTCTGAATACTAAATAAAGTCTGAAATCTAAAGTCTAAATGTTTAATCAAGTCTAAAGTATTAAGTTATATGTTGAAGCCGGTCGCCAAAGGCGACCGGCTTGTTTCCCGATTTTGACTTTTTAAATTCTAAACACCAAACTGCCAGGTAAAGTCTGTACCTGTCCGGTGAAGAACAGTACCTGTTTGCAATAAGAAGCTATAGTAATTAGAATTGCGGTCAAGAATATGTACAGCAGTGGAGTTGGATCCAAGATCCTCTTTGGCTATAGCATATAAATCAATCTTACCATCTTCGTTATAGTCACCTGTCTGAAATGAGAAATCATTAGCAAAACCTAGCTGAGGTAATGCTGACCCTGCTATCCTTAGAAATCTTTGGAAATTGTAATTTCCATCCAAGATGTATATTGCTGCAGAGTTAGATCCAGGATCATTCTTTGCAATTGCATATAGGTCTGGATGATTATCGTTATTGTAATCTCCTACTGTAAACTCCCACCCGAAGTTAGTACCCGTTTGTCCAAGCACTGTACCAGTTCTAGTTAGAAAGGTTTGGAAGTTTGTGGCACCATTCAAGATATGGACAGCAGTTGAGTTTGAGCCGATGTCCTGTCTATTAATTGCGTAAACATCTAACCAACCATCGTTATTATGATCACCTACAGCATATTTCCATCTATTATCAGTACCTTTCCTGCCAAGTGGTGTTCCTGTTTGTGTTAAGAATGATTGGTAGTTAGTAGAACCATCAAGCACATGGATAGCAGTTGAATTTGAACCTACATCATCTTTGCTAATAGCAAAGATATCGGAATAACCATCTCCATTGTAATCTCCTTCAAGTAGCACCCAATCATTAGCCGATCCAAGTTGGGGTAATGCTGTCCCCGTCTGGAGAATAAAGTCTTGGAAATTCGAATCTCTATTCAATATATGGACGGCTGTTGAATTACTTCCTGCGTCCATTCTATTAATAGCAAAGATATGGTTATTATTTCCTAAAGGAACAGAGTATCCATCATTATCAGAAGTTAGGGTTGTTGTAGTTACACCATTTTTGTAAAAAGCACCACTTCTCCATCCATATTCAAGAACCTCCCATCCTGATAACTTAGTACCTGCTATATCTACCCATTGGTTATTCTGTTTTACTCCGAAATGTATATGTACTCCTGTAGCTGTACCTCCTAAGCAGGATGGGTTACCTAATAAATCTCCAGTATTTACTGAATGTCCAGGTCCAATATTATTAGCTAAATGGCCATATACGGTCTGTAAACCATTCCCATGATCAATTTTTAAGAAGTAACTATTTGTACTCCATTCTAACGATGTAGTTCCTCCTGCGGCTGCAGCAGCCCAACGGTTAGTTATTATATTGGGGGTACAACCTGTAAATCCACTTGGTTGAACATCAATTGCGCTATACGGTCTACCATCACTTTCTCTACCACTAATATTATGTGGCCCAGAAGTCATAGTCCAAGTTTCTCCATATTTCCAGGGAATCATGAAATTCGTTGTTGACAGAGTTCTTAGCTCTTGAGTTTGAATTAATTCATCAGTACTTACGATTTCTCCAAACAACTCAGAATATTTTTCAGTAAATTTACTTAATTTATTTTTTATTTTTGATTGCTTACTAAAAATTTCTCTCAAAGCGTAACTGGCTGAGTTACTATTATCCTTTTTATTATCACCATACAAATGTTGATAAAAATCAGTCGAGAGTTCAATCATTAGAGTTGTAAACTCATTGATGTCCTTGTCGGTTAACTCAGGTTTCTCTGATACTAAGTTAAACATGAGTTCTAGCATTGTTACCGAAACAGTAGGACTAATTGAATATTGATCTCTTAAAATAAAGAGTAAATGAGATAATTTGTAGTTTGCTCCGTCGTAGGTAAATTCTTTATCTCGGATATCATTTTTTTCTAGGTAATTAATGACATCTTCATCGCTAAATAGTCTTTGATCATAATTAAATGTAAGATCGGACATAATAACTTCGGAGTTATTTTTTTTCACCCTCTCCGCCCTTACATTCCCTGCTAAGGACAACACTGGTAGGTTTAATAAAATAAAAAAAAGGATTAGGAAAGTCCTTATCGGCTTTCTATACCTTTTTCGTTTGAGAAGAATTTTTCTCATGGGGATATACGCTAATAAATTAATTAGTGTTTTGCTACTTTTTTATTCGTACGAGGTTTAAGTAGGTTACAAATATAGTTAAGCAGAAAGGAAAAAAGAAAACATTGTATTGGAATACAAATTTTGGAAAAAACTTATTTTTTTCCAAAATTAAGGCTAAAGTTTGAAGTCTAAATACTAAATCAAGTCTGAAATCTGAAGTCTAAATATTTAATGAAGTCTGAATCACTAAGTACTAAGTTAAAATTTTTGACACTGAGAGTGTGGAGATTTTTTTGGTAATAATAATTTACTTTTTGATTGACCAAAAAGTAACAAAAAGTCCACCGGGTAGATTAACTCCCTTTGGTCTCCATCTTTTTGAGATATCTCCACCGGAATAATCTACCCGGACCCTGATTTATTCCACCTAAATCTAAAAAAAGAAAATTAGAATTCAAAAGTTTACTCGATCAGCATACTGTCGCCGTAGCTTAGAAACTTGTAATCTTTTTCTACTGCCTCTTCATAGGCGTGTTTGAGTTTGTCCCAACCTGCAAATGCTGCTGTGAGCATGAGGACTGTTGAGCGTGGAGCATGGAAGTTTGTTATTAATCTGTCTATGATTTTAAATTCGTACCCAGGATAAATGAAAATATCCGCCTCCGCCTTCACTTCAGTTTCGGCGGACAAGTCTTTCCTCATAGTTTGGTTTTTTGGGGTATTTGGACCGTTTAGGATTTTCCCCTTAGCATGTTCTAAGGCTCTTGTTACAGTAGTTCCGATTGCAGTTATTCTTCTTCCTTCCTCTTTAGCTTTTCGAATAGCCTCTACAGTTTCTTCAGGAATAATATAGAATTCTTCATGCATTTTGTGTTTTGTTATATCATCTTCTCTGATTGGCATGAATGTGCCAAGTCCGACATGGAGAGTCAGATAATGAATCTCGACGCCCTTCTCGTTTAGCTTTTGTTTAATTTCATTCGTGAAATTCAATGAAGCTGTTGGTGCTGCTACAGAACCTTCATTTTTAGCAAATTCTGTCTGATATCGTTCTTCGTCTAGTTTTTCACTTTCTCTTTTAAGATATGGAGGAATTGGAGTTTGGCCGACTTCTTTTGCAAGTTTATAGAGATCCGCATTACCTTTGAGTGTAATGATGCCGTTTTCAAGTACATCTTGAATCAAGAATTTAGAATCATGAATCAAGATGGTTTCATGTTCTTCAAGCCGTCCTCGATAAATTGCCTTTTGAGTGTCATCGTCTTTATCATCAATATGTTTTTCAAGCAAGAAAATTTCGACCTTTGTACCATTCTCCTTTTTGGCTTCTAAACGAGCTTTGATAACCTTTGTATCATTGAGAATTAAAATATCACCCTTTTCGAAATAATCAGGCAGGTCAGAATACTTTTTATGATCTATTTCACCTGTTTTCTTATTAAGAACTAATAGATTAGTAGTCCCACGTTCCTTTGGTGGGTATTTGGCAATTCTGTCGGGCGGAAAGTTGTATGTGTAATCGTTTATGTTCATGTTTATATTTAGTCGAGGACTATTATAACATTAGAGGCGCTAGAATCAGGAATAATGAATCTTGAATCACGAATTATTAGAAATTAATCCTTTTATATTCTACTTTCTGTACTTTTAATTAAGCCTCGAAGAAGTTTATGTGTTTCAGTGAGCTGTGAAAGTATTTTTATAAGGTCCTTAGCGGTGCTGTAACTTAATCCTTTTGATATAAGGAGTAAGTTCTTTACTTCTGTTAAACTTCCGTGTGCAAGATAATAGAATCTTAGTTTTTCCTTGTACGAATATCTTCCAAATCCTTCCGCTATGTTTGAGCTAATAGAAACAGATGCTCGTCTTAGTTGACTTGTAAGACCATAAAGTTCATGTTGTGGATATTTTTTAGTAAGGCTATAAATATCTAAGACCAACTTATAACTAGATTGCCATGAGATTAAGCCGGTAAACTCTTTTATTTTCGTACTAGATTCTTGATTCATGATTCCACATTCTACAATCTTTCTGGAGTTTAAACATTGTCTCCTAATACAAATTTTGAAATTTAGGAAGTAGGTGTTAGGTTGTTGAGCAGTTTGGGATTTGGATTGTTTTAATGAATTACAATCTATGTGACAGTTATTTGTCAGGCGTTAAAATTTTGATAAACTGTAACTAATTAACTTATTACAATTATCCCGATGCAGGACGAGAAAACATTCGCCCGATTACGTATCTTCAATGCTGTAATGGGCCTCTTCCATCTACTTCAAGGTATTTTGATGGTGGTTTTGAGTAATGACTTTTCAGTTACTCTTACAACTTCTTTTTTGAAATGGAGTGCTGATGCTGGAATGCCTATAACCAATATCGATGAGGCGATAACAATTCGTGTAGGTCCAGCAGTGGCAGTATTTATGTTCCTATCTGCTCTAGCACATTTTCTATTAGCTTCTCCTGGTATTTATGAGTGGTATGTAAAGAATTTGAAGAAAAGGATCAATTATTTACGATGGTATGAATATGCACTCAGTTCTTCATGGATGGTTGCAATAATTGCAGTACTTTCTGGAATGTTTGATCTTCCAAGTTTGATTCTGCTTATGGCAGTGAACGCTAGTATGATTCTGTTTGGACTTATGATGGAGCTTCATAATCAGACAACGAAAAAAACAGACTGGACCTCTTTCATCTGGGCCAGTGTAGTAGGTTTTATTCCGTGGGTCGTCATTGCTTGGTATTTCTTTAGTGCAATTGGTTCTGCAGGTGAAACTGTTCCAACATTTGTTTATTGGATTCTTGTATCACTTTTCTTATTCTTCAATATTTTTCCAGTCAACATGTTTCTTCAGTATAAGAAAGTTGGACCTTGGAAGAATTATTTGTATGGAGAAAGGTTTTACATAATACTAAGTCTAGTAGCGAAATCGCTCCTTGCATGGCAGGTGTTTTTTGGAACATTAAGACCGAACTAGAGACGAGCTTTAAGCCACCCGTCTGCAACGCTTCGCGTAGCGATGCGGGCAGGTAAGCTATAAGCGACTAGATTCAAGATTCATGATTCTAAATTCCTGATTCTAGTTATATTTTTCGACTTTTCCAGAGCCGTTTATTTCTTGGGTTATTTCTGGATCCCCTAGATAATATACGTTACCACTACCATTGATAGTTACATCAAGCTTTTCTGGCTCAACATAAACATCACCAGATCCATTTATAACTACAACAGATGATTGAGATAAAAATCCATTTCCATTAATTCCGCCAGAACCGTTGATTGTTATATCTTGATTTTTAGCATCTCCGTTAATTACTAAACCACCAGATCCATCAATTGTGACATTAAGTTGAAAAGCTTCAACATAAAGTTTTACATTTCCAGATCCGAATATATTTATATCAAATGTTGAAGCCTGAATATTATCAGATTCGAAATCGCCAGAACCATTTATTTTTATACTTTCTAAATTTGGCGCTGTGATGAAATATTTTATATCTTCTCTTGGGAAATACCTGAGTACTGGAGGGAACCTTCTCTTTAATCTGATATTTAAAGTGTCATTTTTAACCTCGGTGATTATATAAGGAACAATATTATCTTCACCTTCAATCTTTACTTCTAGAACATCTCCTTGGGTGAAATAAATTGTTCCAGGTGTATCCAGCTCTATTTTGGTAAATTCTTTAACTGCTCTTCTCTCTGTTATTACATTTTTCGAGCCAATTCCTTTATACAAACCGAAACCTATCAAACTACAAATGCAAAGAATGAAAAGAAGCAGTAATGAAATAAATGCAATTGCAATTATTTTTGGATTTAATTTAATCTTCTTCTCTTTTGATTCTGTAGTCTCTTTTTGTTTAGACTTCTCTTCCATTTGGGCAAATTAATAAGTTATAAGAATTCTTTTATCTCTTCTTTCTCAAATCCGAGAAGAAATATTTCTGGTTTGAGCTCTATACCAAGCTCATCTTCTGCTTTATGATAAATCTTTTTCATAAGGAATAAAATATCTTCGGCAGTTGCTCCGCCAAGATTTTCTATGAAAGCTGCATGCTTATCTGAAATAGTTGCATTTCCTTTCTTCTCGCCTTTTAACTTTAGTACATGCTCTATAAGATATCCGATACTGCTTGAAGGAAGATTTAATTTAGCCTTTTGTTCTTCTGATAAATTTTGCCAGGTACAGCCAGCTGATATTTGAGGTTGTATTTTTTTTCGTCTCCTCCACTCCTGCATAACTTTTAGAGCCTTTTCGCTGTCTCCATTATAGAGCTTCAGATTTGCAGAAAGAATATAATCATTGGTTTCGTGAAATATACTTTTGTCATAACCGCCCTCAAGATCTTTCAGATTCATCGTTCGTGTTTCAAAAGTCTTCTTATCTAGAACTTCTACACTTTCAACTATCTCAAAAAAGAAATGAGTTCCACCATGGATATTATTATAAATTGCGCCGCCAATTGTTCCGGGTATTCCGGCAAACCATTGCATCCCAGTGAGATCAGCTTTAATAGTTTTTAGAATGGCTAATGGCAAGCTTACCCCGGCATCCATATAAATAGTACTTGTAGGAAGATTCGTCTCGTCGTAGTCAAGGTCGTCGAACTTACCATAAATTTCAGGCTGTAATTGGTCGAGACGGGCTAAAGTCTCTTCAGTAACTTCAGTGGTTTCTATTGGATCAAACTTTGCCTCTTCTTTATCTAAAATGGAAATTTCACTACTTCTGTTTACAACTACAAGTCCACGAATTCCTTTGTCAGAGATAATCACATTACTTCCCCATCCTAGTATTGTTATTGGGATATTGTTTTTGTGAGCAAACTTTATAGCTGATACGAATTCGTCTTTAGATTTAGCTTCGAAATATATATCTGCGGGGCCACCTACTTTAATCGTTGTGTGCTTCGATAGAGGTTCATTTGGTTTCGCAGTAGGAAATATTTCAAGAAATTGTTGTGTGTTCATTTGTCTAGTTATAAGTACTAAGTTTAGTTGTTAGCTGTTGGCTATTAGCTATTAGGTGATTAGGTTCCCCTCGACTTCGCTCAGGGTAAAATTAGCTTACTATTTTTTTTCAATCAACTCTTAACTTTTAACTCTCAACTTTCAACTTAAAGTCGCCTTTATCCTTCTAATTCCAGCGCCGCTGCTTTCTTCTTTAGCTATTTTGAACTTACCAGATTCACCAATTTCACTAGTATTTGAAACGTGTGGCCCACCACAAAATTCCTTGCTAAATACTTCTCCTGTATCAGGATTCTTAACGAAATATACATCTACCAGATCACCATAATTCTTCCCAAACTCCATCTCTGCACCAAGCTTTTCAGCTTCTGCTTTTGGCATGGTTTTCTTCTCAACTACATATCCTTTCTCAATAACTTCATTTACAATTTCTTCTACCTTTTTCTTTTCTTCATCTGTTAATTTCCCTGTATGAGAAAAATCCATTCTAAGTCTCTCGGCTGTTATATTACTGCCCCTCTGTTTTACATGTGGACCTAAAACTTGTTGCAGAGCAGCGAGTAGAAGATGATGCGCTGTATGAAGTCTGGTGACTGCGGTTGATTGATCAGCAAGTCCTCCTTTGAATTTTTTATCTGCCCCAGATCGACTCATTTCTTGATGTTTCTTTTTCGCTTCTTCAAATTCTGTTACCAAATTTTGTCTCTCAACTTCGGAAAAATCACCTTTGTCATTAACTTGATCTTCGAGTTCTTCGATTATCATCTCAAGTGGAAAGCCGTATGTTTCAAACAATCGAAAAGCTTCCTCTCCTGTAAATTTCACTCCCATACCAGTTACCTTTTGAAATTCTTTTAATCCTCTTGTTAAAGTTCTTCTGAAATTTATCTCTTCTTTTTCGATATTGTTTAGAACTATTTTTTCGTTTGAGCTTAGATGAGGATATACTTCTTTATAGTTTTCAATCACAACTTGAGCAAGTTTTCTACTAAAATTTTCTTCTATTCCAAGACTCTTCGCCTTGCGAATCATTCTCCTTATAAGTCTTCTGAGAATATAACCTTGTTCTTTATTTCCGGGTACAATTCCATCAGCTAATATAAATACACTTGCCCTGATATGGTCTGCGATTGCTCGGAATGCAGTATTCTGAATTTCTCGAACTTCGAAATTATCTATATCTTCATCTTTCCATTTCTTGCCTGAGAGATCTTCAACTTCGCTAATAATTGGCATAAAAAGATCTGTGTCATAGTTATCTACAACTCCCTGTACACAAGCAACAATCCTTTCAAATCCACCTCCAAAATCGATATTTCTTTGTGGGATTTCTTCCCATTCAAGATTTTCATTCATTTTGAAATACATGAAAACACTATTTCCTACTTCTAGGTATTTTCCGCAATCGCAATCAACCCCACAATGTTCTCCAAATTTTGGGTTATGTTTAATTCCGAGATCATAAAACATTTCGCTTGTAGGTCCACCAGGTTCTCCAGCAGCATCACCTCGTTTCCACCAATTGTGTTTTCTGCCGAGTCCAAAAATTCTATATTTAGTATCGGTTCCTATTAGTGCAGGATTATCAGTATATTCTGCTTCAATTCCATATTCATTATAAATTTTTTCCCAAAGCTTTATAGATTCATCATCTCGTTCTACTTCGTCATCCCCTCGAAATACTGAGACATAAATTTTATTCACATCGAGCTCAAATTCTTTTACATAAAGTTCCATAAATCTTGGCAACTGTTCGTCTTTGAAATAATCATTAAGAGACCAGTTTCCAATCATTTCAAAAAGCGTATGGTGCCTATTATCTCCAACTTCTTCTATGTCTTCAGTTCTGATACATCTTTGAATATTTGCCAGCCGATTTCCTTGAGGATGTTTCTCTCCCATCAAGTAATTTACTAGTGGAAACATGCCTGAGTTTACATACAATAGTGATGGGTCATTTATCGGCACCAAAGAAATATTCGGTATTATTTCGTGGTCATTTTTCTTCATAAATTCGATGAAGCGTCTTCGTACTTCTATCGATGACAATTGAGTGCTCATTAACAGATATTTAAGATAACTAATGCTGTTATTGTAGCATACACAGGAGTTTTATGAAATTTTGAAAACTATCCTGTAGTTTATTAGAATGTATCTGGTATTTTATTTATTATAAAAAGGAGGTTTATACACTTTAAGTTGCCCCATCTTAAATATTATTAAGATAGAATGAGAAATAAAACATATAAGTTTTTTACATTTCTCCTCGTATCAGTTTTTTCCCTTTCTTTTCTTGTATCATCAGTAAACGCTACTGCCGTTGCGGGAGAAGATTCGGTATATGACGATTTTGAGGAGATCTTACTTAAACCTGACCCAGATGCCTACTGGTGGGTATTGAATTGGGGGGATGATCAAAGATTCGAAGATTACTGTAGCGATGCTGGATGTGTGCTGGAAGGTCAGGATCAAGGAGTTGATTATGCTGATTTCGTGCTATATCCAGATGAGACACCAGGATATTATACAAATGTAGAAATGGCAGAATTGCCAACTGGATATGGATACGGAGAAGAAGGACTCTGGGAGCCAACTTTTGGACATCCTGTAATTTTGGAAGCAAGGGTTAGATGGCAGGGCGGATATACCCAGGATGGTTCTGGTGCGATTGGAACTACCGGTATTTGGCTGTGGAATTCACCGGCTGATCTGCCTAACAATACTTTCCATCCAACAGTGTCAATGGGTTTTTCTTTAAATGATGATGATACTGTTTTTGCAAAGGGACTTGCTGCAGGTGTTTTTAGACAAACTTTACCTGTTGGCATAAGAAAACCTCTATTCAATGTAGATGTAAATGACTGGGTAGATTTAAAAATGAAATGGCAGAGAAATTTACTTGGAACACAAACAGTTCATTTCTGGATAAATGATTGTTACATTGGATCAGAATGGTTACAGATTCCAATTGCACAGGCTTTGAGTCTAGAGCTGTGGAACGATAATCAGGTTTACAAACTTCTTGGGACAGAGTATTTGAGTCCAGAAGTGGAACAACACTTCCAGATAGATTATATAAATATTTATAATCTATAGGAATTAATAAAAGAACCGTGTACCAGACACTGTACCATCTGGTACATGTGAGCCTGGTACACGGTTTTTCTTATTTGATACTCTCTATTTCTTCTCCTTTATCTTTTCTTCAAACTCCTCCTTCTTATGATCTGTAGAGATTTTTCTTAAAACTTTCTTCCCCACTGTACCCATAAATAATCCTTCAAGTTTACTGTAGAAATCTAAATAGTAAATGGTTATTCCAGTCAGGATCAAAAGTCCTCCAAAGATAAGTTTATCTGTATTGTCGTCTATAATAGCTGTCTTTGGTGTGATGTAAGCACACAGATCTGGTGCACACTCATCAGGATTGTTATAACAATAAATAATTGCGCATCTATTTGTATTTGGATTACATAGATGGTCAGTAGGACACTCTTCATCGAATGTACATGGATCGCCACAGTTATTTTGGTCAGGGGATGGACTTGGGCTAGGGCTTGGTGATGGACTAGGACTTGGTGATGGTTCAACATCAAGCGTACAATTTGAACTACATTCAGATTGTGGTGTGCCGTTTAGAGGTCCTTCATCACATTCCTCACCTGCCTCAAGAATATTATTGCCACACCATACACAGAGCGCTTCAATTTCTGCCTTTGAGAAGCTTGTTCTACCGGTATAATTATTTCTAATCCATGAGTTTCCTGAGTCTCTAGTTCTACAATATGTATCGCCTCCTTCATGTCTTCCAAGTGAATCCCATTCAGCGTCAAATTCTGCGTCATAATAGGAAGAATTTTGTTGTTCCCTGGCGACTGGATAACATACTGCTTTGTTCGCTCCAGCTGGACAGCTTGAGTCCAGATATCTACAACTACTCAGACCATCTTCACAAAGTCCAGTCCCTCCATATCCACACCATTCTCCACATCTTGCTATACCTAGACAGTTACAAATAGTTCCTTTCTCTTCTTCTCCAGGACATAGAACATTACTACATTTGCCGCTTATACATTCTATTCTATCCCCACCGGTACCATAATCCTGACAATCGTCATTGCTGGTACAGCTCGCCCCACAAGGTTGTTTTTTAGGAGGTGCTGTAGTTGTTGGAGGTGTTGTAGTTCCTGGGGGACAATCTCCAGTATAGTAAACAATGAAATCTTGAAGTTCATTTCCGTTACATGTCCATGCTCCATTAGCGTCTCTACATGCAGTACTGAAAACATCAATTTGTTGGGTTACACCACATTTCCCAGTATCTATACTTGCACTTGATGCACCTTCTACTATTACTGAGCCTCTACATTCGGATACTTTTCCAGAACATTCATATTTCGCAACCCAGGTACCAGCACAGCTCTTTGCACCAATATTACAATATCCACAACCTGTATCACCTCCTCCACAAATATTTGTATATCCTTCTCCTGCGCCAGTTGCTTCAGACTCTTCGGGGGCGACTGTTGGTTCTTGGCTAAGTTGATAGCCAATAAATACAGCGACACCGCCTAAAACAGCGGTAAGACCAATCAGCCCGTAAATTAAATATCTTCGAGAATTCATATCAGTATTCTTTTGTAATAATAATTAAATCCTAATTAATTAGTGAACTTGTGTCAAGCAAGAATTTATAAATCCCTAACCTTTAATAACTTAGTATCGTTATTACTATATACAATATCTGATATTTCGAGTAAAAGATCAAGATTTATACTAGTATATGTATCGTTTTCTAACTTCCCAATAAAGATGTATTGAATGTCATATTTTTTAATTAACTCCCTTATGATTTTGAGGTCTTTTTTTTCATAAATATATTTCACATCTTCTTTTCTTCTATAAGGACTTTTCGAATCATTTCTCCATTGCCACTCGTGTGTAGGCCAACCGACTACGGTTGGAAGACCGGTGTTTGCCGAAATTCTCGCGTAGTATGTATAAGCATCTCCTACTGCTTCAAGTATTACTGGCTGACCGTCAATATTCTCATTTATCCATACGATTGCGTCATAATCATCAGTATAGGTTTGTTTGATGTAGTCGTATCCATCCAATGTTCTTCCTGAATACTTACCAAAATAATTATCTTTGATCGCTTTGTACATGTAAGAAAGTGAACCAGCAGATAGTACAGAGATGAATAGTATTGCTAGAAGTTGTTTTATGATCAGATTTTTTTTAAACTTTTCTACAAGAGCTGAGATCATCCAAACAGATACTATCCCCCATAAAATCCATGTATGATAATAAAATTTGAAAACAGTATTTGTCCTGAAATATTGGTGGTTTGATACGTCAAAAATGTCTCTAATAAAAAATATCTCTACTCCTACAACTAGAGAGATTCCTCCTAATAAGAGTAATACTATGAAGAGTTTTTCTTTTCCTGGAAGTTTTCTAAGATACTTCTTTAGATAGGTAACTCCAAAGATAACAAATATTATTAAAAATAATCCCCACATCAAAAACCAAGGTTTGAGCTCACTTTTAATATTAAAAGGTACTAACCCAATACCTTGAACTGGTGCAGAGAAATTAATCAAATAAGGAATAATAATCAGCAAACCTGGTAATAATAAAGTAGCTTCTGCTATTAGAAACGAGATAAATTTTTCACCCCATCGCTTTTTTTCAGTGTAACTTTGAATGAAGTGCACTAAGACAAAGAGATAGTTCAAAGTAAGGAAATCCCAGCTATTTATCCCGTAAAGTAAGACTATGAAGCTAGATATAGATAGATTGAAGATAATTTTTTTGGGGCTAACTATATTAACTTTAATAGAGCGAAATACTAGAGCAATTCCTAGAACTAGGAAAGGCAACGCAATATAATGCGGATGTACATCTCCCAAGACGATACTGTACGCGGGGTATTCGTTTATTGTATGCGAAATAATTCTTGTCGCTTCAGGGTAGAAATAGTTGTTAGGAACGTTTGCGACGACATTTGAAATTGTTGTGACAAAATAATGTAGATTTCCCCCAAAACATATAAGAGTGGCGCCAAAAATTGGGAGGATTATATTGGTAATCTTGTTTCTGTAGATTCGGAAATTGATAAATATTGAGGTTAGGGATGTGAAGGTTAATGATATTATCGTTACTAGTGTGAGGTTGTATGCATAGTTTATACCTATAGAGAATCCTTTTGCCACAAATGTAAATAAATAATGACCCAAATAATAATAATTTATTGTCTCTCCGGAAAACCATGGATCACTTGGAGGAAGGTATTCAGTTCTATTTATAGAATTCATGAAAGCTAGATTCATGAATTTTTCCGTCCCTTCTATTCTTGCATTTGTTCTCCTTATTATTATCCAGATCAAGAATACAACTAGAAATACTATTTCTTGAATTATTATGTATTTATTTATCTTAAATTTATTCCTTTTTAGTAGGTAAATAGCAGCCAGGAGAGCAAATAAGATGAAGCCCAAGATAATTAGTCTTGAAAAAGGTAATAGCCTAACTGAGGCTAGAAACCAAATCGGTACTGCAGTTATAACTAAACCGATAGTTCTCGAAATACCATACCCTTTATCCTTCCATTTCCCAAAAAAGTAATTGGAGATTGGAAGCCCTATTACTCCAAGTATAAAAAATGCTGCATACCAGATAATTGTTACTTTGATATCATCAACCATTATTCGATTTGGATTGGGAGTTTAGTAATTTGAGAAATCGTTTTCCAGGTCCTTTGTAATCTCTTTGGCAGTACCGAAAGGGTTAACTTCTTTTCTTGCCAAATCGATCTTCAACAGATTATTACCGATCTTTGGCAATAATCTACCTCTTTTAATAGCCTCAAGTCCCTTTATTTTTACTTCAATCACCGGTAAGTTAAATTGTTTCAGGATTTTGGCAGTTCCAAGAGCAAATTTATTTTTATCTTTTTCCTCATATGCAATTGAACCTTCCGGGAAGATAATTATATTGTATCCTTTATTTAGATAATAAGCGGTTTTATGAACTGTAGATACTGCATGACCACTTTCTCCATCAATAGTAAAAAGTGGAACTAATACTTGTAGTAATCCCCTAAAGAATTTTCTGTATGTTCTGTCCCAGTGAAAGCCTGAGGCAGCTGTAAAGGTTTTGTTTCGAATTTTTCTCGGAAGGATCATACTTGCTATTATCCCATCTAAATTGGACCTGTGATTTACCAGATATAGAACTTGTTCATCCTCTGCATTAAAGTCTCCGGTTATTTTTATTCTAAAAAATAGACTCAGGAATAAGCGTAGGAAAGGATAAAGAACGAAATTTCGGAGTATTCTTATGGGTAAACTTAGAGGCCAGAGATGATTTTTTCCATTGTCAATATCGGGATCCTCCGGAGCTTTCTTGATCAAATCTACTAGATCTTTGAATTTTGTTTCTGTTCCAATCTCTGTTTCATTTACAAACTTGTCGAACCTTTCTTGAATTTGTGCTATTAAATCTGCTCTACCAAGAGAATCGAGTTCTAGATCCGCTACTAAGAGTGCATCATCATTTATTTTATCAATTGATATTTCCAGTGTATCAGCGAGCATTTCCTTGAGATCCTTATAAAGCTTTTGTGAATCATCATTTCTTTGTTTTTCATTTTTTTTGGTTTCCTTTTTTAATTCAGAATCTGGCTTTGATTCTTTATTATTCTCGCCTTTTATATATTCTAGAACTTTCTCTTCTACTACATTTCTTTTTACTTTTTTTGTATGAGTTCTGGGGAAATCCTTCTCAGGCCATACCATGAAATCTTTTATCCATTGATTCACAGTTAGTCTTTTATTTACTCGATTTACGATCTTTTCAAGACCATTTTTAGCAGACTCGCTTAAAAAAATACCGAAAAGTTCTGGACCATTACCCTGATCAATACCTAGAACACAAGTATCTTCTATCTGTATCTCTTTGTTGAATTCAAACTCAATATCTTGAGGATAAATATTTACTCCATTAGCTAGGACGATTCTATCTTTATTCCTTCCATAGAGATATAATTTTCCATCTTTCATATATCCCAGATCACCAGTTTTGTACCATCCATCTTCTGTATATGATTCTTTATTTTTTTCTGGGTTCTTGTAATAACCAGGGCTTACGTGCTCTCCTTTGGCAAGAATTTCTTTGTCTTCAATCTTGAGGCTTTGATAAGGAAGAGGGATTCCAACGCTGTAAGCGTCTCTATCGTTTTTGTCTTCCATTGTTAATATTGGTCCAGTTTCAGTAAGTCCATACCCTTTTACTACCATTACTCCCATGTTTTCCCACCACTTAAATACATCTGGAGGAAGAAAAGCTCCTCCTGCTATAACCATATCAAGATTTCCTCCCAGTTCTTTATGTATGGGGTGAAATAAGAGTCGTTTCAATTTTGTTGAGGGAGTGTATCTTCCAAGTAGCTGCATTCCTTTCAGTAAAAATGATAGCCTTAATCTTTGAAATTTCTTTTCTACGCCATTTTTAACTGCAATTAACAATTGCGGTACACCAGGTAGTATATGAATCTCGTTATTTTGGAGAGCACTCTTTATCTCAAGTGCGTTTACTTTTTTAATGAAATGAATTTCGACCCCAAGCGCTAATATTCCAACTATAAGAATCTGAGCATATGAGTGACTCATTGGAAGCATTAACAATCCAGTCAGTACTTTCGGGATAGGAAATATGAGTAGTCCGTTATAGATATTTGTAGAAAGAGTTTTGTGTGTAATGATAACTCCCTTTGGCTTACCCGTTGTACCAGATGTGTACATTATTTCAAAAATATCCTCAGGTGAAATATTCCTGGAGAAATCGCGCGGAGTTATCGGACTCTCTTTGTGGATATATCTCTGAAAGTCTTCGAAAATAAATTCCAGCTTAAAAATATACTCTAAAGGAAACTTTTTTTGTTTGCTGTAAAATATGGCCTTTGGTTTGGTTTCCTTGATAATCTGCTCCATCATACTTTGTGGAGATTCTACGTCTATCGGTACAATAACTAATCCAAGTAAGCTTGCTGCAAAAAATGTTTGTAGCCATTCGGGGGATGATATTGCATAAACTATAATTCTGTCATTTTTCTTAAGACCTTGCTTATGAAGGTAATTTGCTAGTCTTTTGACTTCGCTATATACTTCTTTAAAAGTCTTTCTTTTGTGAGCCAGTCCATCATAATAATTAAAAAGCCACTCATCTTCGTTTTTATCAACTGATTTTTGAAATAGCTCCCATATATTTTTGTACTTCTCTATATTATTGTATTTCATTTTTTTGATATCTATGACTTCGAAATTAGTTTAAATCTTCAGACAATAATACCACAACACATCCTACTGCAAAGTTATCTGTATGAGAAATTGATAGATCCCTGGATTCAATTGAAGAATCCAAGTTATTCTCACTATAAGCAAAAGAAGGATTCCCACTGTCAGCATAAATAATTTTGATATTTAGCCAAGAATCTGCAGATAGATCCAGAGCTTTTATAATTGCTTCTTTTGCAGCCCAAAGTCCAGCTATGGTTTGTACGGATTTGTTTTTGTACTCGTCTAAGTGAAAATGTTTCTGGAGGAATGTATCTCCTGACTTATTTATTGCGTTTTCAATCCTGCTAATTTTTACAATATCGATTCCTGTTCTGATATTCATATTAGTATTAGAAATTACTGTGGTACTATATCAACAAGAAATGCAAAATCTGCTTCTCCATTATCAAGTAATGCAACTCCTTCAAACAGATAATAAGCATAAAGATGTGCATCCCATTCCACATCCGGATTTAGGTGATCCCAGTTATCCGGTTGGATATAGATAACACGTGTCTTTGCAGCATCGAAACTGAATTTCTTGACATTTAAAGGCTCATAATCGTCGAAGACGTTTTTACCTCTTTTTACTAATGATGCAAGATATGCGCCATCTTTCCCAGCCTTAATCATTTCAAATGCGGTACCGACTTCAATTACTGGATAAATATCTGTATCATATGGTTGTTTTTGGGTGGTTTGAGTTGTAGGATTTGTGTTCTCTTTGTACTCCATAGGCACATGATCAAGCCATACTAGATTCTCTACTCCTCTAGCTTCTCCATTTAAATACATAACTATGCTTCCTGTCTCAAAATCAGGTCTTCTTACTATAGAGTCTATGTTTTCAGGAGGATTTGGGATGTTTTTGGGAGCTGTTTGTCTCAATGTTGCGCTTTGCATATTTTCATAAAGGATCACCCTTACCAGTTGTGCTTCCTCTATAGTCTCTACTGATTGAAGTTTTCTATCTTGTGTCACTATGGCGTAGTCAACTCTAGCCTCACCATTTTGTAAAGGGTCATTTGACATTTCAAGTCTGCTTGCGATTTGCTTGGCTGATTGGATGATAGCTTCTTCGTCTAGGTTTTCAGATTCTAGCGGGGTTTGAGCTGCCCTCAAAAAATCTGATCTGATTTTTACACTGAAGTCTGCTCTATTGAATTCCAATGTGAGTTGGTTTGTTTCATCACTCCATCTATATATGTTGGCATCTATACGTTGATAGTTTGGATTAAGTTCCAAAGTTTCTGCCTGTCGGCTCGCTCTTTCAACAGTACTAAGGTTGATTACTTTTTCTTTTATGTTGTAAACATTTATAGAATTAGGTAGATTAGTTGGGAAATCACCAACCTTTACAAATTCTGGGGCCTGTTGGTTTAAGGTAATAAGCGAATCGAAAGGAAATCTAGAATAACTGCTGGCTGCTGCATTTGGAGAAAGATAATAACTTGCCTCCGAAGGCCCAGGTCCAATGATGTCATCTCCAAACATAGAAATCAGCCACTGGCCAAGTAATACTATTGCAGAAAAAAGTAAAAAGCCTAGAATAATTCTTCTGGTATTTTTTACTGTATCAGAAAGATTTGCCATAAATTTTCTTAGTTAATTTTAGCAATTTTATATACTTCACTTCCTGAGGGAAGATCAATCTTAACTTTTGAGCCCTTTTTCTTTCCAAGTATAGCAGCGCCAATAGGAGATTTAATCGAGATTTTCCCCTCAGCTGGATCAGATTCATTTTCTCCCACTAGAGTGTATTCATATTCCCTTTCATCTTTTTCGCGAATCAAGGTTACTTTTTCTCCTACACCAGCTAACAAGTCAGTAGTATTAGCTTTTTTAACAACAGCGTTAGCAATTGTATTTTCTAACTCACTAATTCTTGTTTCGTTAAATTGTTTGGATTCAAGGGCACTTGTATAAGCTGCATTTTCTGATAGATCACCCTGCTCTCTTGCTTTTGCAATATCGTTTGCTATTTTTTCTCTTACATTTGTAAGTCTGTGGTCTAGTTCTTTTTTGAGTTCGTCTAAGCCACTTTGGGTCAGTATTATTTTGTCGTCTTTCATTGTTTTAAAAATCTAAAAAATAAATCATTTTCTAGCGAACCAGAATAAATAAAGCGATTTGTTTTTGTTATAGAAGGATTGATTTCAGGAATTATAATATCAGTTGTTTCAAAAACAAATTCAAGATTATAGTTTACATCTATTCCTTCAGGTTTAACAAGCTTCAAAATATAATTATAACTTGCCGTAGTGTTATTTTCAAAACGGATGAGATTGAAATTGAGCGGATACTCGCTTCTGTCGTTTCTTAAGTATATTTGACAGACTTTATCCTGGTTGAAATTTCTGGATAACAATTCCTGGGGATAATTATCAATAACAAAATCTGTGCTTCCGCTAGGCATACAGATCCAGCTGGACTCAAGGTTTTCTAATCCAGCTGCTTTGATCTTTATATCTTTATTAATATTGTTGTTCGATACCTTGATAGTACCGCTTAGAGTAATATTAGGAAATTTTGATATATACTTTTCTTTATCTGCATTTATTCCCACGTCTAGGAAATCAATATTTGTATTTTCTGAAGCTTCAAGCTGGTTTATGAAAGATGATAATTCAATATCAGACGTTGCAAGAGTCAAGCTATTCGATTCGATAAGGTAATCGAGTATTGATAACTTTTCGAGGATTAGTCGTTCGTTTATTACGCTAGAAAAAAACTGTGCTGTTACTTCAGATATAACTTGATCTCTATCAGATGCATTATCACCACCAATAAGTTCTAAATTATCCAGCAAATTGTTTGGTTCTACAGAAATTCCCTGTATAGAGACTTGAGTATTTTCCATTAATTCCTGCAGGCTCTTAACGTCCATCCAGAAAATAAGATCTATGGTTGTATTCAGTTTTGATTCAAAGAATCTTTCTATTACCTCAGATCTTAGTTTTGCATCTGAAATAAAAACTGTGTCTTTGAGCTCAACATCGTTATCAATATAATCATCCGGACTTAGTAAATTCAGGGCATTCAGCTCATAATCTTTCAGAGTAATGCCCGTATCTGTAATTGTATTAATATTGTTTAACTGTATCTGGGTGATAACTCCATTCTCAATTGATATTAGTGCATATGTAGAATAATAGCCGCCACTCGGTGAGTATCTTGTGTTATCTTGGATTATTCCTAAATAGTTTACTTTTCCATTTAGTCCCAATAGTGGGCTTATGTATTCATAGTTTTCGTACAAATTATAAAATACATCTGAACGAGACTTAATATCAGCTATCTTTTGATCTAGGGAATTTCTTATGAACGAAGGATATATTTCTGTACTACTTTCTATCTCTTTACTGGATACCTTGAGTTTTTCTATTCCATATTGCAGTGTAGAATAATTAGCCTCTATCTCATAAAGATTAAGAATCTCTTCTGAAGGTTGTACATCTAATAAGCTTTCATTACTTACCCTAGGAACTATAGTTGAATTTTGAGACTGTAAGAATTCTACAAGTGGTGCTACGCTTGATGTGCAATTATTCAGACCATCTATGAAGTCTTTTTGGGTATTGAGAGATGATTGCAGATCGAGGTATTTCTCACTTTTCCCTGCTATTGTAAAGAGAAAACTAATATCTTCAAGTCTTTTTTGAATTTCTTTTATATCTGATGTGATAGATTCAAATTTTTCTGTTGTGGCCGTGATATTAGTTGTATTTATATCATCCTCGATATTCCTAAGGTTGAGATATACATTTACACCTCGACCCCCAAGATTCAGAATAGGAGAAATTATATATAGGTAGCCCATGACAAACAGAACTATCAGTATGGAATAGAAGAAAAATTCTCTTAAAGTGATGTTTTTCAGAAACGTAAATTGTTTTTTTAGGTTTTCAAATATCCAGAATAAGTCTCGAGAGATCTTTTTGTATCTTTTGTCTTTGCTTTTCCCTGATTCATCTCTTAATTTCCTATTTGCCATTACAACACTTCCCAGTCTTGTTTTTTCATGAAGTTTCCTTTCTGCGATCAGCCTTGATAATGCTCCCTCTACATGAGGCTCTTCAGGAGTAATATCTTCTAATTCTTCATCTGGGGTGATTCCTATATTTTTCTTTTTCTCCGATTTTTCTAAATCTTCTAGCTCTTGTTGTTTTTTTAAAAAATCTATTGTTTGTGATAAAGCCCGGTCAATCGAAATTTTTGCCTGCCATCCAAGAGTTGTTAAATTTGTAGCTGGTTTATAAAGTCTTAGTGGAGGTAGATTACTTTCATAATCCGCAAATTTGATTTCTCCTGCATTTGGCTCTGCTTCAAGTATTTTGTAAGCAATGCTCAAAATGGAAATCTCTTCAGGGATTGATAAGGAGAAAACTTTGCCCTTGGTATTTAGAGAGAACATCGCTTTGATAAGTCCTTTGGCGGCATCTATATAATGGACATAAAATTCTGTTTCAAGTCCGTCTCCTTTGATCTCAATATTCTTGCCCTCTATTGCTGATACCATCATTTCTAGATAAGGAGATTCTGTAGTTGGGTTCATCCCCTTGCCAAGAAGTTCACCTATTCGGATGATCCTTACATCTAAATTTACCTTTTCTGCATACTCCATGCTCAAACTCTCAGAGTATCTTTGTATTTCCGTTTCCGTGTATTTACCGCCACCTTTTATGTCGTCTGATGATTTTCTAATTTCTAGATCCTTTGATTCAAGTATAATCTGATGTGCTTTAATTGAGCTTGTGAGAAGGAATTTTGCTTCAAACTTAACTGATAAATCCAAGACATTATCAAGATAGTTTGAGGCCATGAGAAATTCTTGGGTAGATATCTCGCTAAGATAGCTCTTCCTCTCATGAGCAAAGTAGAAAACATAGTCCAACCGTCTGATCTCATTGTGGATGCCTGATATTCCGCTAATATCTACTACAGTTAGTAGTTTGTCATTTGGAATATCAGCTAACAGATCTTGAGCTGAGTGTGTTATATCATCCACTATAATTACATACCCACCTTGTTCTATAAGGGTTTTTGCGATCTCAACTCCGAGATAGTTGAGTCCATGGACTATGAGTGTGGTTGGGTATTTACTTGTACTTTTAATTTTGGCTGCTTCCATTTATTTCTGTCACATCTATTGGTATTAGAAACATATTTATTTCAAGGTTAAGGTTATAACCTTTGAGACTATCTCTCTCTTCTTGGGTTTCAGGTAGAATTGTGAATTCGATTGGATCATAACCTTCTTTCTCTAGCCGTATTTCGTGTTGAGATGTGAGATCAATTTCTACGTTTGATATAGGCGACTCCCCAATCAAAGTTGAGTCTAAGAAGATCTTCGCGTTGTCTGGATTTGAGATTATATTCAAAAATGCATTTTCTGCGCTAGTAACTCTTTTTTCTGCATAAAATATATGCCCCTCAGAAAATTTCTGATTTGGCCCAAGTTCATAAGATATTATTACATCAACTGAGTTTTCGAAATTTATTTTTCTGAGAAAGTTATAATAACCTCCCTCTGGGCTACTCTTCCTGATTAATTTAATTTCGTGAGAACCGGGTGCTATATCTACAACGTCCAACCATTCCTCCGGAGTGGCACTTCCTTTGTATTCGTTATCCAGATACACTTCAAGTTCACCAATTAGTGAATACACTTTCATACCGCTAGCCTCGCTTTTCTCCCCAAGTCCGAGCATACTGCCTAAGCTTACCCTCCAGTTAAGCCATGGTGACCATACACCTAATAAAAGAATCAAGACAAAAAAAATTATAACTATTGTGACTTTTTTAATCATTGAAGATCAGTTTTTATGAATATATCCGCAATTTTAATCAGTATAACATAAAGCAAACAAGACGTCCTGCTTGGTTTTTAATCCTTTTTTGTCTTATGTTTTTATTAATTGATAACTCTATTATATTTTCCTAAAATGAGTATGTATAGTTTATTCAAATAAAAATTTTGAAAAATATAAAAAACCTAAAAATTTCGAGAGGAGATCAGAAAGAAGAATCTTATGAGCAGGAAGAGTTAGAGCAAGTAAAAAATCATGATGTAGAGATACAAGATATCACGAAAAAAAAGAAGAAAAAAAGAGGCATCAGACTACCGAAAAAAATAAGCAGAAAAAAGCTTTTAATCGTCACTGCAATTGTCTTTATTTTTGTTTTTATTGGTACTTTTTTGTTCATCAAATACGATTTGATTACTAAATTCAGAACTCAGAAAAAATTTGATGAAGTACTAGTTGAGGTATCCTATAAAGGTGCTCCTGTTTTTAAGTTAGATTTGGAAACAAAACAAATAGATTATATCCCTGAACTGAGAAATGCAGAGAATCCATTAAATGGTAGTTTAATTTCACAGTCGAAATTGGAAGAGTTGATGAATCAAAAGATATTCGCAGTGACTGTAAATAACCATCCAAAAGCCAGGCCTCAATATGGACTAAGTTCTGCAGACATAGTGATGGAGGTTCTCGCCGAAGGTGGCATAACAAGATATGTCCCACTTTTCTATTCTAAGGAACCTACGAAGATAGGTCCTGTTCGCAGTATTAGAAGTTATATCGTGAACTTTCTCTCTGAGTATGATAGTCCAGTTATACTTCACGAAGGAGGTGCATCATACAATGATTCAAATGAGGTTTATGTTCGTGAGACTGATGCAATGCGAGATATTTCAGAATATCGAATGAAGTCAATGCAGACTGCAGATTCGAGATATAGAGATCCTGAGAAAGGAGCTGAGGCTGGTTATGTTCATTCTCTATATACATCCTATGAACTTATTGAAAATAGTTTTGAAGATGTTTCAGAATATTTTGGCTGGGAGAGGACGACAGAGATCGATCCCTTGAAATGGAAATTTGACGATGCTTATGAGGATCGGGGTGAGGGTGGGTCATTGGATATTAGTTTTATAGAATATGCCGATTCTTGGTCTCGTTCTGGCTTTCAATATAATAAACTCACGAATTCTTATGATAGAAATATCGATGGAGGGCCTGATATCGATCTGGAGAATAATAGGAGAATATCTCCAAAAAATGTAATAATAGAGTGGCATGACTACCGACCGGCTAATGATGGTTATGCTAGGATAATAATCGAGATGGAGGGAGAAAATCCTGTTACAATATATAAAGATGGAAACGTAACAGAAGGAGAATGGAGGAAGGAAGCAAGGACATCGAGGACTAAGTATTATGATGAATCTGGAGAAGAGATTGCTTTAGTTAGAGGTCAGGTATGGAAGGTTATTGCCATAAAAAACGGTACTACTGAATATTCTACAATTACCTACAATAACTTATGATTAGTAAAAAAATAATAAATAAGAGAATATTGGTGTATTTTTTGTTGTTTGTTAGTACTGTTCTTTTTCTGACAGGATGTTCTAGCGGAGGAGGTGGTGGAGGTCCAACCCCTACTCCTACAACAAACACTGGCGGAATTGATGGCTCTAAAGACTATCAACTAATCTGGTGGAATCTTTTCGAAGAGGAAGAAACTGTAAATGTTTTAATTGAAGCGTACAAAGCGAAGTTTAAGGAGCAATACCCTGGGTCAGAACTAACAATTGATTATGTGCAGGTTACTGATGGTCTTGAGGATGATACGCTCATAGCTTCTTATAGAGATAAACTGGACGAGAACCTGCTTGATAATGAACCGTTGGATACTCCAGATATCATAACTATCCATAATTCTTGGCTGGGAAGATATCAGTCCAGACTTGTTTCATCAAGTAATATAACTTCTAGTGAAGTTCAGCAAAGCTTTTTCCCAGTGATTACCCAAGATTTCATCAGAAGTGGACGAGTATATGCACTACCTATGGCTATGGATTCTCTTGCATTGGTTGCTAATGTTGAATTAATGTCTGAAGTTAGTTCAGCAGATTCAGCTGGACCTGAAAATACATGGTTCGACTTATTGGATCAAGCTACGAGAGTGACGAAAACCGAAGGAAATGAGATAAAAGTCGCTGGATTTGCCGGAGGTCTTGATAATGTCGAATTTCTTCCAGATATTGTCAGTTTAATTATGATGCAGAATGAGGTTCAGATGACAGAAACAGATAGTTTATCTGGCTTCCCCAGTGCAGCAGTTTTTGCTAGCAATCCTGAATCTGAAGTTAGTATGGATTATTTTAGATCGTTTTACCAAGGACGCAAGACTTGGGATCAAACATTTACTAGTGAAATTGCAGCCTTTCTATCAGGTAAACTTTCAATGTTAATAATTCCTTCATGGAGACTGAACGATATATTGAGGCTTATTGATCTATATGGGCTTGATATCAATCCTGAAGTCTTTCCAGTTCCTCAAGTCAATCCAGGTAGTCCTGATGATTATGTCAATTGGGCTACATATTGGGGACTAGCTGTTACAAAGGATAGTTTTCAGAATGGTCGAAGTGAAGTTGCATGGGATTTCATCAAATTTCTTACAGAGGAGGAGCAGCTCAGAACTTTCAACACTTCGGTATCACAACGGACTGATAGATTTATAGATATTCTCTATCCACGCATGACTATGGCTACGGAGCAGAAAACAGATACTTATATTGGTGCATATGCTACAGCTCTTGAGACAGCTCAAACATGGGATATGGTTGATGGGTTTTTGGTTAGACAATTAATAAGGGAGGATTATGGGCAGTCTGGTAACCCGGATGCCGATAGTTTGCAAAATGATATCAATAATCAGGTAATATCTAAGAGGACAACTTTACTTACAGAATGAGAATTTTAAAGCAAGTAAAAATTTTAATTATTGGGTGTGTAGTCTTCATAGGGCTATTTATGGCTTCTGTTCTAAATGCTCAGGACAGTGAAGAATTAGAGATAAAAAGGTTTGGAATTTTGTCACCTTTTGTAGATGAAACTGTTAATAATACGATGGAAATCGTTTGGGAGGTCGAAACGAATCGTAAAGTGGATGCGAAATATGAGGTTTATCTTTATTCGAATAGCTGCACTGAAAGTTCTTTTTATGGAAAGTTATCGAGCGGTGAGTTTACATCTGGTAGAGCTCCCAGCCAGATAAGCTATCGGGTAGGCCTATATGAAGGACTCGAGAACGGAGGCAGTATAGAATCGGGAGACTATTGTTTATCACTGCTTGTTAGCTTCCCAGGCGAGTCACAGATTCAATATGAATCACATGTAGAGATCTTGATTGAAGCCTCAGACAACTTTGCCCCTGAGATTGAGAATGCTTTCGATAACTATCTTATTAAAAAAGGTGAAAATTTTGAACTCCCTATAGAAGCTGTTGATCCTGAAAACAGCTCTTTAAACTATGAGCTTATTGAATCTCCTGAGAGTTTTTCTATAAATGCTGAAGGTCTATTAACTGTAAATTCTGAAAGTATAGATCCTGGTAACTATCTAATTAAAGTGAGGGTTAGTGATGAACAAGGAGCATCAAGTGAAGCTAGTTTTATGATAAATATCGTAAATGAAGGTGTGACTCTCGATCCACGTGGTTTCTCGATTCTCTACCCTACTGAATACAGTGTTTTGTCTGGGTTGATAAATAGAGTCCAGTGGAGTGTATCAGGAGTAGAGTTATCTCAAATAAAAGTTTCAATTGCTAATTCTAAAGATTTTATTTTCAATGAATTTGCAGTTCTTTCGGGAAATAGAACCGAAGCCAATTTAATAGTTAACACATATGAAGATGGAGCGTATTATTTGAGGTTTGTATTAACTGACAAAGAAGGGAATTCTATAGGAATTTTGTCAGATAAGTTTCTAGTACTAAATAATTTAGACTTAACTTATAAATCTACTCCTCTTATTTTCGATCTAGCACCGAGTGAAGGAGAATCTTTAGCAACAACTCCTGAAAGTATTTCAGGGAAGTGGTCGAATATAACAGATACCTCCTCAGGAAGTATAAGCATTCAAGCTTTTCTAGATAGAACTGAAGTCTCTGACAAATGCAATGTATTAGAACAGGAATTTGAATGTGTATTTGAGGAAGGTTTATCTTCTGGCAAACATATTTTCTCGCTAAGTTTGCTAGAAGAGGGAAATATTGTGTCTTCAAAAGAGTGGCTTTTTAATATCGGCTCAGACGATGTTGTTGTAGATCCAACTATTACTCCTACTGATATCGGAGGAGGGGCTGGTGAGAAAAAAATAAAATTTTTTGGAGGAGAAATCTCACAGAGTGTATTTATTGTGGGAATTGTTTTGATACTTATAGGGATTGTAGTTCTAGTTGTACCTTGGATGATGTTTATCAGATGGAGCAAGAAAAAACGAGATGCGTTTGGCAGTGATACTAAAAAAGGTGGATCTTCAGGCCCAGTTGATCCTTATGCTGCAGGAAATTTGCAGCCAATCGAACCTGTTTCTCCGACTTCAACGGGGGCAGGAAGTTCAACCAACAAGTATCAAATAGGAATTCAGGCTATAGATGATATCCCTTCTGTTGATTATTCAATACAGTCCCCTACTCCAGCACAGTCTGCATCCAACCTTAGTCCTTTGCAGGAAGATCTGCCCGAACCATCTCTTCCAGATACATATACGGACGAGGATATTCCTGATTGGCTTAAAGATGTTGGAGGCTCGCAACCTAAAGGGTTTGAGGGTGAGAATTATGAGGCGCCGGAACCTATTCAGGGTACTCAGCCTTACGGTATGGGGGATGATAAACCTGGTTATTAATCTAATATTACTTCAATTTCATATTCTTGCGGTACACCAATATCAACTAACTCTTTTAGTGTCTTTTGCTTGAAAAATTCAATTTCATCAGAAGTTAGGCCTTCGGTATCCAAAAGTCTTATTCTAATCTTCTCATTTTCGAAGTCGAAGATAATGACATATTCGTCACTTATAATCGGTAGTTTTTCAAGCCAAGGCCTATCTTTGTATAGTTCTGAATACTGTTCAGAAAGTTCGCTGATCTGGGCATTATAAATAATATTTTTTTCTTCTTCTGTTAACTCATCTTCCCCAACTACTTTGAAACTGAAGCTGTCAAAGTATGCATTATCGATATAAATCAATACTGTGTAGGTTTTTTCTGTATCCCAATAGAGATCTGGTTTTAATGTGAGCTTCGTTTCGCTCCACTCTCCTGAGAAATCTATCCTTGGATATATAAGAACGTTAGTTGATAATTTTTCTTCCTCAGTAATATTTTCAAATTGAAGGGTTACTGATTCCTGAATTCTAATGCTATTTGTTGTTGGGTTTGGGGTAATTTCAATTAACTCCAACTCAGCTGATTTTTTAGTTAGGTTAAATACAAGAAGTAATATACTTAAGAAAACAAGTAGCAAAATTATTGGAATTGAATATTTTTTGAGCATTATTCGAATGCAAGGTCAAAGTTATCTGGATATCCAAAACCGATAATATTTTTACCTCCGGCTGAGATAGAAGGTGATTCCTCAATTTCAAAATTTAATGGGTAGTAGTTTTTCACTTCATTCGCATTTGCTTCTATAACGATCAGGAAGTCCTTTTCAATAGAATATAGTAAGCCCACATGAAAAACCTTGTCATTCTTAGTATTTGAGAAAAATACGATCGCTCCAGGTTCAATTTCATCCAGATCAAAGTCTGAATCTAGAGCAATATACTTCCCTGAAGTTTGAATATTTTCTAACAATTCATTTGAGAAAACGGAGTTTGTCTTGAGCTTTATATCATTCTTTTCGTAGGTATCGTAAATAAGCTGATTTGAGGTATAAAGAGTATCCGCTTTTATCGTTACGAAACATTGATTATTTATATTGTCATTACAGGTTCTCCATTCCTCATACTCATTTGGATTCCAGTTAGCTCCTGCGGTGTTATGATTATAAAAATTCCAAAAACCCGGTTCTAATTGAGCAGCTATTTCCTCCGCTGTTCTGGAGATATGATTTGGTTTTTCAGTATAGTCTGTTTCTGAAAGGTAAAAAAATCCTCCGTCAGATACATACTGTCCTTGCACAACTGGCTCATTACCTGCATAGACGTAATTTGAATCGAGTGCAAGTCTTGTGTTTGATTGTAGTAGGGATGAGGCACCTCTTGTTGCTTCATCGGTTTCTAGTGCAAGTTGTTGCTGGAGATCCTGAGAAAACTGAGTCAGGGTTAGTATGGCAAATATCAGGGTTAGAATGTTCTCTACTTTAGTAAAGTCTTTTCCATTAATTTCAGAGAACAGAACAAAAGCACCAATCATACCCATGAAATTCATAGCACCTTTTTTGAAATCGTCAATTACACCTCGTACTGCTTTGCTTGTTTTCGCTCCAACAATTCCCCCGATAGCACCACCGATAGCACCACCAGCAATACCTCCTATAAATGCCCCGCCAGCTGTTCCTGCAGCGGGTACAACCGATCCTATTACACCACCAACTACTGCTCCGACCGTAGCTCCTATCATCGCACCCGTAGATGCAGTGGCGGCTACGACTGCAAGATTTCCACCCATTGCCATCCCTACACCGATGCCTATTACCGTACCTATTAAAGAACCTACAAAAGCTGCAGTGCCGATTGGACTTGAAGCACTTGTACCAAGCCTTGAGCCTATCTGTGCTGCAGTTCCTTTCGTTATTCCTTGAGCCGCTAATTTGCCGCTTACTCCAGGAATTCTGGTAGCAAGTGCAAAACCCCTTGCAAAACCTCTCGGTGCAAGCCATGCTGCTCCTTTTGCAGTTAGACCCTTCATGGAAGCTATATCCATTGCGAGAGCTAGCCCATAACCAGTATTTACTATTCCAGCTGTGGTCAATGGATTAAATTGTTGTACAGCAAATTGCGCAAAATTCGTTCCTTTTTGATCCTTCTCATATTTATATTTTTCCCACAAATTTTTGATCCATACGGAACCTTGTGATAGACCCAATACTGTACCACCTGCAGCTCCAAGGTGGCCTAATAGGTTTGCTCCTCTACTTTTTAATAGTGTAGCTCTTAGAAGACTCAAACTACCTCCAGCTACTCCACCTAAAGCAGCGCCATAAAGGGGATTGAATCCAAGTGCAGCTGCTGCAATATATCCAACTAGTGCACCCATACCGGCACCATTCGCTCCTCTTACAGCTAATTTTTTAGGGAATTTATGGGCTATAAATCTAGAGCTACCCAATGCGAGAGATCCTCCAATTGCTCCAGCTGCTGCTGATGTTCCAAGTATTTGAGGTCCTATTATGCCGCCGGCTACAGCACCAAGTGCAAAACTTGAAAAGCTATTTGCCATGGCGCTACCAGCATATCTAGTTTTCAGAAATGAGTTTGTAAATCCATATGCAGCACCTGCGCCGAGTCCAATAAGTGGATTTTGTCCCATCGCTACAGCAGTCATCACGCCTGGCATAGTCCAAGCAAGACCACTTCTCAGTCCTTGAAATACTGATGCATTTATTGGACCTCTATATCTTGGGGTTATTTGATTTGGCCGCACGTCTCTAACATGGCCTAGATTTCGATTTAACTCATAACGCGCGTAGTTGATTCTCCCTCTTATGCTTTTGCTATATTGTTCGGTTGCCTGATCCAAGGCTGCTGATGAAGTTAGTCCCGGGGTGTCTGCCATCATCTTGATTTTGATTTTTTCTATACTTTTTCTATGTGCCATTACAATGTCAGTATGGGACATTGTATTATTTAGTATATGGTTCTCCAGGTATCCTAATCCGAAACTTGTACCGCCAAGTACAGCACCCAGTACAGGACCACCAGCTAAAGTTCCAGCTAAAGTTGGAGCTATGGCATTGAGGCCGCCTACAGCAAGGTTATCTCCAACTCCCAATACGAAACGTCTTGTTCTATCCGCATATCCTGGAAGCTTAAGAGTGAATTTACCAGTTTTCCATGCACCTATGCCTCCCCATTTAAGACCTTTAGCACTCCATCTAACTCTTCTTGATTGACTAGTTTCCCACTCTGCAAACTGGGTATTTACTTTCATTCTGGCTAACCTAGCTCGAGCTACGTTTCTCCTATATACTTTTCTAGATTTGAAATCTTTGCTCACCATGTTTCCTATTCTTTTTGCTTGTTGAGCCCCATAGTTAAGCCCTCGCATAATCCTTCTGCTACCTGCTAGTTCTGCTGCAGTAGTTGCAACATAACCTGCATATGCAATTCCTCTAGCCCATGGACTATCTTTTAGATAATTTCCTACGATAATTGCAGCAATTTTTATAAGAGATCCAACATCTCTGAGATTTTTTTCCTCCTTAGACTTTTTACTTCTGTTTACAATATTTCTAACTGTAAACCTATGTCCTGGAGCAATTGCAGATGCAACCACCGAGCCTTGCGGTCTTGGGATGCTACCCCTTGGAAAACGTATACGTTTTGCTCTTTGCCCAATTCTTCCTGGTGTGCTTTTTACTGATTCTCTTAATTGCTCCCTAGATCGTCTTCTTTCTGCACTTAGAAATGTCCGTCGGTCTTCTGGACTCATTCTTTCTAGTCGCTTCTCCCTATATGTTCTTTGAAGGTACCTGTCTAAAACAGCATTGTTAGATGGGGTTCTTGATCGAAAGAACCTACCTTCCTCAATTTCTTTCCTTCTTTCGCTCTCTTTTCTCTCTATGTCTCTTTTTCTAGCAGTGGTTTCTGCCTCCTGGATTTGGCTTGATCTAGGTCTTCTATATTTTGACATCTCGGCATCAACTTGTGCACGTCTCTCTCGTTCGGCTCTAGCCTTCTCTATTTGTTCTATTCTTTCTTTTTGTTTATTTCGTTTTTCTTCTTCCGCCAGTTTTCTTTTATCTCTTTCTCTCTGTTTTTCTCTTCTCTCTTGCTTTCTTTCAGATCTTTTTTTCTGTTTGTCCCCAAGCTTGTCTTCGTCATCAGAATCATCTTCATTTTCATTTTTATCTTCTGTCTCAGGCTCTACTGGTTCGTCAACTTGTTCCTCATCTTGTGGTGTAGGAGGAGATTCTTCTTCTGTCTGTGTCTCTTCTACGATTTCAGAGTCGTCCTTTTCTAAGCGCAAATCAGCAAAATTTCTTTCTATTCTCTCTTTTATACGTCTAATTCGGCCGTCTTCATCCATTTGATTCATCCTTTCTCTGAAGTCCCTGCCTGTCCCAATCTCTGAGGTTAGTATTTGATCAACGATTCTATCTCTATTCTCTTCTCCATAATTATCTTCTACCCATGATACAAACCTGTCATAGTTATCTTGTTCTTGCGTGGTTGTTTGGTTTTGCTGTAAATTATCTTCGTCCATATTATCTATCGAGCTCTAAAAATCTTTTTAATAAATGTTCATTTAAAAAGGACTCCTCCAAGGCTGTTCTCATACTGTCATCGGTTATTATAAAGCCATAACTTTCCAGTATATTTGGGGAAATCATACCGTTATCCATATAATTGTATAAATCAAAGGCGTATTGAACTCTATAGTCCTGTTTATCGAAATCCGAAGCTTCTCTATACTTTATTTCATAAAAATATTCAGGAAAAGCCAAACCAGATTCTATAAATGCTAGTATTATATGTACAAATTCAACCAATAGATCATCTTTAGTTTCATCGGTAAGTTGATCCATTTTGTTAAAGTGTTTATCAAATACTTCGTTCAGAGTTTCTTCCAACTGTTCCATGTCACCTGAAAATTTAAAACTATCTGCCACAGTAGTTTTTATATAATATTCAGTAACAGTATCGATTACGTAATTAAAGTTAAATTCCTCGTTTACTGATCTATATATAGTTTTGGCAAAGAAAAACAGAGTTTCAAAACTTAATTCCAGTACTAAATCTTCAAGTTCTCTCCCATAGACAAATCTATAATGAACAAAAGATCTTGAAGTTTTTTCTTTAAACAGCTCCCAGATTATCTTAGACAAAAAATGGATAGAAGTAATACTTGAGAAAAACGCTAGTATATTGTGTTCTTTTTTTTCTCTTTCTACTAAAGTATCAAAATCGATCTCACCGTTATCAAACTTGGGTATATACTTATCAATTTCAAAGGCGACATAGATTTTATCTTCGAAATTTTCAATTCCTACTTGAGGAACCAGACTGTACTCTTCCGGGGTTTGAATTCTTCTAACTGAATACGTTGCATTTTTTTTGAATGAATCAGCATATCTAGAAAAAAAAAGTTTGGTATATGCTTGCCAGAAGTATGTATAACTAGTATCAAAAACTTCATTTATCTTATCTTTTAACTTCAGAATCAGGTCATTCTTGTTAGTTAAAAAAAAAGTCTCTACTTCTCCAGAAGGTATCTCAGTATCAATCCCATCTGGTGTGACAATCAATCCAGCAAGAAAGTCGAAGAATTCGAAAGGGATTTTGTTTACATAGTTTTTATCAAATATTTGTTTCTCAAGCTTTTTTATCTCATCCATTTTTTATTACGTTAAAGTTCTGAATGTCTGGAAAGCACTCATACCAAGATTTCCTGCTGTGCTAGCACCTTGCTGCAATCTACCTCCTACATGTTTTGCAAAGGCATTTGATTCTGGAACCTGAAACGCTGTATTTATAAATTCCGGCACTGCAGGTGTAGCAAGAAACAATGCAAAACTAATAATATTTCCGGCTAAATTACTTCCCCCACTGAAGAATTGTCCTGCTTCGTAACCAAGAAGAGGTGGTAGGAAATTGATTCCTGAAATATTTAATCTTTGAGCCACAATTATTAGAAATAAAAACCATGCATAAACCCCGACAAATGTTAGAGCTGCGCCAAGTTGTGCACGAAGGAATAGCATAATAGTAGATCCGGTTTTCGATGGGAATCCAGATAGAAAAAAGTAGAATGGAGCGACTACAGGCCCAAGTACAAGCACAAGATATTTATTTAGTAAAAGCATAAATAGTTTTATGCTGACCATTAGACCTGAAAATGCAATAATAACTTTTATTAGAATCGAATCAATTCCAAATTCGTTTAAACCACCAAGTATCAATTCTGCCATGCCACCGAAGACTGGTGTGTTTGTAACACTTTGTGGGAGTAGGTCTGCAAGTTCACAGTCATCCTGTGCATCTGTACAAGGTTCAATCCCGCTAGTTGATAGTGCCTGCCATACACTCATTTGTGCATCATCTGGTTGAAGTTTTGATAGGTCGATAGTCTCACTTCCGTATCGGCCGGTATCTACAATCTGATAGTTTTGAACATCCCATCCAGCACCATCCTCCAATAGTGAGGCGCCTGGAGCTCCAGGCCCAGTAAGTATAAGGTTTTGTGCGAGACTACTGCCAAGAGTGACTATATCTACGAAAAACGCACTAATCGGATAACTGAAGGTTATAAGTATAAGTGAAAGAATAATGCTTGGGAGAGAGTTGAATATTGTAATTGGTGTTTGTCCTCCCAGATTGTTTCTGAAAAGTATAAGAAATGCAATGATTATGATCATTACTATGTACATTATATAAGTGATGTTTCTAGCCCATGCCCAAAGAGCCTGTAATGGTGATAACAAGGAATATCCAGCACCAGGCCTGTACGCTGTAGATGGGTTGTAATCTAACTCTTGTGCGAACGCAACATTATTACCAAGTACCTTATTTTTTTCATAATTGAACCATGCTATAGCACTTGCTGGAGGTGTCTCATACATTGTTTGAGATAAACCCATGACCTGTCCCATCGCGGAGTATTTTTGAATAGCCTCTGCTCTTCCTGCATCGGTTTCACAATCGAGCGCAGCAGGTGGGGATGATACCCATAATTCACCTAAGGTATCAGCTTCCACACATGGATCCCCAACTATTCTGAAAATTCCTTTTAAGTTTCCATGTAGAGATCCTTTCGGTTCATAATCAGCTGATGTTTCACCGATCGCCGCATGTACATCGTTCCAGTTGGCAAGGCCTATTGTTCCAAACATCAACGTGGACAAGAAAATAGCAAAAAACAGAAAGAATAATCTTTTCATGAAAAAAAAACTAATAATTGATCTTTTTATAGTATAGAAAGAAAAACCCCTAATATCAAGAAAGATTTAGGCTAGCAGGTTGAGTGAATCACGAGGCGATCTAACTTCTGGGATTATAGATGCAGGCTTTGTTTTTGTGAGATTTAAATTATTTTTCGGAGACTTTTTTTTACTCTTCCACTCTTGTTTTGTTTTTTTCCAATCCTCAATATTTGATGCTAGATAAACTTTCAAATAGAGCGCGTCCCCGGGGGGAGCATTTTCGAGGAAGTGTTGGATAAATTGCATATTAATTTCATCGAAGGCTTGGTGTAATTTTTCAATTAGTTTTTCATTTCGTTTTTCTTCCTTCGTGATCTCTTCGAACATTTTATCGATGAACTTCACCATGTCTTCTGAAGTTTTTAGCTCTGTATCTTCTTCGGTTATATAATACTCAGCCCCAGCCCAGACAAAGGCCTCCAGCATCCACATAGAGTATAATTGCATCATATCGATCCTCTCCCGATCATTCATATTAGAAGATCTTGCTACGATATTTAGTATATTTTGATCAACAAACATATTTTATAATTCAAATATTAAGCTGCATTAGATCTCTCTATAAATGAAACACCTCCAGCTAATAGTGCAGGTAATGCTTTGGTGATTAAATTTTCTTGTGGCTCAAGTTTATCATCCTCCACATCCATTATCTTTTCATACATCTTTTCATAAGTATTTTTTTGTCCAATGAAGTTGATAACCTCTTCTTGGTTCGGAATATAAAACTGTCTTATCTTTTGTTCGAGCTGTGTAGTTATTTTCTCAAAGTCCTGTGATTTCATAATAGCGTTTAGCTCACGTCCTGCGTTTAGTTTCTTTTGTTTGTTCAGATAGTGTCCCTCATAGTATGCACCTGCGATAGTTGCTAGATACACCCATGCTGGGAAGAACGGTAAACCAACTGGAATACCCAGTGCCATCGGAAGAATAAATTTAGCGGCTGTATAACTAAGGACAATCCATCTGGGATATTTCACCAACCATTCAGCACGTTTTTTGAATATTTCTGATCTGGCTTTGAAGTATGCCATTGCTTCCCTTGCCCTGTAAAGGTAATTGCTCATGACAGCGTAGTGGCGATTCTGCTCTTCTGTAAATTCTATCTGTTCTTCGACTTCCGCAATCATTGCTCCGTCTTTGAAGAATCTATCCACAAGATCAGTAGCTGGTGGGACAGGGATAATCGGAATAGGTTCATTTCTTTCATTTCTAAGGGTTGCCTGCATTTCGGCAAACTTGCCAAATACTTCCTTTTTGAATTGTATATCTCTATCTGCAACTTTGACAACAGAAAGAAAATCTCCTTGGAATTTTTGTGCCAGAAGTTGATGTGCATTAGGATCGTTGTGATCTATGCCAAACGATTCCATTATCTCATTAAGCCTTGGGCTTGGCTGTAAGACATAATCTCCAGTCTGTGGGTCTAACTGACCGAATTTTTGTCTGAATTTCAACCAATAATATTCATTGTATCTCAACTGATCTCTTACTTGTTTTCTTTCAAGCTGGCCGGTTTGTTCATTTCTGACAACTTCTACTCTCATCATATCATCATCACTTACTGCGTTGTAAGGAATTTTTAAATTCCACACATCTTCTCTCAGGTATGTATCATACATCTTAGATGCACCTGGGACGAAAATAGTATTTGCTGGGGCACCTTCTCTAAGTAGTCTCTCGAAGTATGAATAGTACAGAGTTCTAGTAAAAATCTGTACTTCTTCCTTAGCAAGTCTGAATCCTCCTCCCAGATAAACTTCGTGAGGTCCAGCTTCTCTTGTTTGTTCATTCCACTCTGAGTTATATGCCATTTTTTCAAGTTGTCCTACACCAAAAGCTTGATTACTTTGATCTTTCAAGTCAGCTACAAATGCAAGTGGGCTACCGTCAACCTCATATCTTACAAAGAGTTTCATTATTTGATCAGCATTCAGGTTAACTGGTGGCTGTCCTTCTTTATATTGAAATTGAAGTTGTCCCCCATGTGATTCAATTACTTCCTCGAAAGCTTGTCTATAGGCATCACGTGTGGAAGCACCCTTTGAGGTCAATTTTCTGAATTTATCATCTACTTCAGTCTGCCATTGTGAAAGAGTGCTGCTCAATGTCCTACCATGTTTTCTTTCATCGGCATCAAGATATTTTCTTCTAAGCTGTCGGATGGAGTTCTCATACTGCATAGCTCTAAAAACGTGATCCACAACAGCAACATGTTCTGTCCCTAGATGTTTGAGCTTTTTGTTATCCTGTCCCAAACCAAACTGGACGAAATCTTCAAGTCTGCTCTTCATTTCCTCTAGGTATTCATCACTTACATGTCCCCTGATTATGTCTATATCATCAACGTCCTCTCTATCATCTCCATCGAAATTTTCAGTTCCGAAAAATTGTCGCTTCACCTCTTGTGTGTATCTTTGTATGGTTTGTCTATTGCCTTCCAGCCTACCTAGCCTACCTTCGCTACGGCCATAGTCCAAATCAGTTTCTTTCAGTGGATTGCTGAACTGTGTTATGTCCAGATCAATTACACCATCACGCCTAAGATTTATTTCAGGCATATTCTGCATGATCATGAGCTGTAGTGACTGTTGGTCAATACCTGATTTCCCAAGCATCCCTACCATAGTCCCAATTGTTGCTCTCCTGTGGTGTTCCATAGAGGGAATTACTACCTCTGGTCGAATGTATGGAGAATACTTCCATTTCTTGTTTTTATAATCCCAAGTAGGCAACATATGTCCTTCAAGTTTCTGTACTACCCTTGGTTTACCATCTGGTGCTAATTGAGAGCCGCCCTCCTGCGTGTCTCTTTCGGTGTATCCGGGCACATAGTGACGTCTAGGTGACATATTGAAATCCAGTCTTCTGTCATTTGGATCCATATTCTCTTCACCAAAAAGAACAGAGCCTATTTTCATAGCTATAGGTCCTCTACCTAGAATTTTGAACATAGCATCTCCGAATCCAGCTGGGGCGGTTTTCGTTCCAAATAGCATATCTTTAGCTGGTAGGGCAGCTAATGCATTGCCTATCAATCCAGTGCTGATCGGCTCACCAGGTTTTTCTCCTGTTGGTCGTCCCTGATCATCTAGCCTATACTCATGTACCCCTGTAAGTTCTTCGGGGGTTCTTCCTCTAGCGCCAACTTTGTGGATAAAACCTCCTAAAATTTCCTGGGTAAATGTGCCCAAAAGCCCCTCTGCCTTTGCGGGAAGGTGAGCGGGGTTGTATGATACTTCTTTCCAGAATTCATCGAATGATCCCCATTTCTCTTTATAGCCTGGTACCATTCTATATCGAAGATGTGCACGCGCCATTCTGGGTATAACATTGAGAGGCCCTGCAGGTAAAACACCATATGGTCCATATAATGGCGCTAACATATGTCCAGGAAAATCTTTTCTTGAAGGAAAAATATCTGGATTTGATTGAACTGATTGTCTGATGATTGTGACGGGATCCTTGAGTCTGAGTGAACGATCTCTAGTGAGAAATTGGGCTGTTCCAAGTACTCTTTCAGATTCTGTTTTCTCATCATATCTCGGCTCCATACTTTCTACTTCTTTTCCTGATATAAGTCGCAGCATAGTAATCATATTTTGGAGTCCGTCTTTACCTCGTAAAGCAGCTTGGTTCTCTGATTCAAGTAAATAAGATTGAATCAACTCGGAAAGCATAAATTGGACATCCATGTTTGTTGCATAATCTTCTGGTAAGTTAATTCCGATATAGGCAGAAATATTATCTAGAATCCTTTTAAATGCCTCAGGATCGTTTTCTCTATTTATTTTCTTTATATGGTTTACAAGTTCAAGTACCTTTTGGAGGTCTGCGTCTATGTCTTTTATTGAGTCCCTATCATTTTGTTCATAATATTCGTCGTTTTCAGGATTGAAGACTGAAATTTCAGCAAGGGTTAGATCATTGCTCCCCAACTCAGGTTCCATAAGATGTGCTGAAAGTTCACTCAAACCTCTTTCCCACCTTTCATGTAGTATATCGCCTTCGATATTTTTGAGAGCTTCTTTTTTCTGGGTTAAATTTTCTACTGCAGACTCGATTTCTTCTTTAGAAAAACCCTGGTCAGTCATTTCAAGTCGAATTCTGGTTTCTTCTCTTTGGAGTTCCGTAAGAGCTCGTCTTCTAGCTATCTGCATTTCAAACTCTAATGTATGCATATCCTCATGTACCAGCACATCACTTCTGGCAGCCAAAAGATATTTAAACTGTTGGTCTTCTTTTGATTCATCTTCGGCCTTATAGAATCCAAGACTGTTAACATACTCATCAGTACCGATGTCTGATACATCTTCTGGATGTACAAGGATTGCGATAACTGTTTCTTGCCCCTCTCCCTTTTCGTCAGTTAGATCTAATGCGGCCTGGAAAGTTAGGTGACCATCTGAATCATCAACTCCATTTACCTGAGTATTCTGGATTGCTTCTAACTCTTCGATTAATTTGTCTTTCTTTATAGAATCTCTTTCTCCTCTTTTCTGTAGCTCAGGACTAACAGCTTCAACATAATCTTTCGCACTCGTAAAAACCATTACTGAATGTCCTCTTTCGGTCATTAAGAGGTGGGGAGCTTTCTCTAATTCCGGTGTTTGATCAACTTTCTCTAACCGTCCCTTCCTTCTTGCCATTTGATCTAATAATTCCTTTCTATAGGTTTCTCGTTCTTGTGCATCTTCGTAACGCTTTAATCTAGAGTGAATTCGATCTCTACTTGCGGTTATGGTATCTCGTAGAAGTTCTCTTCTGGTAGTTAGTTCTGCGAGTGCTGCTCTGGCATCTGTATCTCCTGATGCCGCCCTAACTGCGGTGGCAGTATCAAGTGGAAATACTTTTCTGATCTCTTCATCTATTTCTGCATCTTTTATAAGATCCTTAGAAGAAGTTCCTTCTTTAAAAAGTGCATTATCTTGTATTCTCTCTTCTAGCTTTGTTTGCACACTAGCTAGCACTACCTTTGTTCTTAAGGTATAAGAGTCTTCTTTTGTTAACTCCTTTTGTATCTCATCAATCTCAAGCAGCTCAGCCATCTCTTCCTCTTCGGTATATTCCAGAGTTGTATCTCTATCTGCAGCAGCTTCTTCACGGGCTTTATCATAGGCTCTTTCATCTTTTGCATCTTCTCCACCAACTAGATGAAGCCTTCGGAGCATATATCGGCTATCTGCTGTCTCTCTTTGTTTTAGTGCTGTAGTACTATCAGATTGCTCTGGTATTGTAATCTCACCAACAGATTTCCCTTCACTTGGAGGTTGTACAATTGCACCAGTTGCGAATTCATCAATCTGTTTAATCTCAGTTTTTATCCTTTGCCTTTCAGCTTCCTCTTGTGTGCCTTCGAGTTGTTCTTGCAAGATTTTTCGTCTCGCCTCATCTCTTTCTATAATCCCAGCCATGGTCAGTTCTCTTTTCTTTGCCTTATTTTCTGACTTCGTCACGAGCTGACCAATATTTATCTTCTCTTGTTTTTCTTTAAGTTGGAGAAGTATCTGTGCTTGTTTTGCTTCTCCTTCTTTCGAAAAATCATCAAATGTGGGTAGGTCTTCGGTATTTTGTTGTAGTAAGGAAAGAACCCTCTTCCTTTTTAAGAATTCACGTTTTAAAGCTCTTGGGAGGTCATCTGCGTTCTTTATCCCAAGCTCAGTTACAACCTCAGCTACTTCAGTGGCCTGCCTAATTACTTCTGCTGGTTTAGTTGCACCTGATTGTGGGATTTCAGATTCAGCTTTAGCGATTGCTTTAGCTATTTTTTCTTCAGCATTTGGGTCACCACCTAATGTTAAAATTAGTTCTTTTACGCCTTGGGGTAATGGTATTTTGTCTAGTAATCCTGCTGATAGACCTGTGAGTTTACTAAGTTTTTTCGCCTGTTTTTTTCTTCTATCTCCATCATCTTGAGGCAAATCCTTCTCCTGCTTCTTCTTTTTAGATTCTAAAACCCTTTTCCATAGGGGATCTTTTTTCTCTTTAGGCTTCTTATCTGCGTCTTTTTTTGGGGGCTGTTCAGTTGTTCGTGTACTCTCTAGATCTGCCATATAAAAAATTCTTAAAAAATAGCCAGAATCTGCTATTATTATACTGTTTTATAGTATCTTAATTCAATTGACATTACAATGGATGATAAGTATCAGATAGGAAGCGGTTCAGTCGGAGATGATGGTTTTGATCCTATAATTGAACCTACACTTGATGGAAATACAAAACCGAACGAGGTAGATAACCAGATTCCTGACTTTCTTCTGTCTGATACTTCTGGTGCAACTCCAGACTTTTTGAAGGCAGGTGAAAAACCTAAAAAGAAAACCTCAAAAATTGATGATAAAAAGCCAGAACCTGAAAAAGAGGAAATCAGTGAATCCAATTCATATACCCCACCAATTCAAGTCACAACTACTGAGGATAGTTTGGGTTCAGATATAGATTTTTCAAGTTTATCTGCTTTGTATCCAGATATTCATTTCGATCCCGAAACTATTGAAGATTTGAATTCACTCAACTCGGGAGATCAAAATGATAATCCCAAAGCTGAAAAAGTTTCTTTTGAGCAGGAGCTAGTGGAAACCGAGAATCTCTCTTCTGACTTACCTCAGGAAACTTCAGAGTATGATTTTGCGCCAGATATCTCTATGGATTCAACACCTAGCTATACAGTTGGAACGCAAGAGGCTGATTCTTACAATAATAGTTATTCCAAATATAGAAGACGGATTAAAATAAAGATTCCTAATCTTAGATTTTTGGTTATTCCAACACTTTTGCTACTTTTGATTTTTGCCTGTGGGATAGGTTCTGTTTTTGTTTACAATGAATATAAGGAGAAATCTTATTATGAAGAGATGTCTTCTGATCTGGAAATAATTGCACTTGAAAATTCGAACTACAACAATAGTTTGACTGAGTATTATGCATCTATTGAAAATTTACCTCGCCAAGCTGACTCGGTTTCTACACAAGGTTGGGAGGAGCTTATCGCTTCTGGTGAAGTTTTATCAGAGGACAATGGTTTCCTCCAAGAACTCACAAAGGATTTAGCTGCAGACTATTCAGACCCTTCGATTGATAACGTTGAAAATGAGATGAATAATTATCAGGCCTTCTTAGATGTTTCACAGGAGTATGTAGATATACATATTGCGATGGCCAAGATGATGGTAAGTGTTCAGGAAAAAAGAGAAGAACTAGTAGCTGAACTTACTGACCAAGACATGGATTCTGCAAGAGAAGTTATCAAAGAATTTCAAGAACTAAACAGAGCGAGTATTACTAATCTAAGTGATATACTCTACTCTGTTTCATATCTGGAACTTTATGACATTCTTTCTTTTTATGATGGATATCTTAAAGAGATAAATGGTGCCCTAGATAGAATTGAAGCAAATTTGGATTCGAATCGGGATGAACAAGTGGTGTTGGGTTTAGTTGCTATGGAGGAAGCCTTTGGATATGAAAAGTGGATAGAGGCAGAAAGAACTTTTTATTCTTTGTTTATAGAATCACAGCAATATAGTTATAAAGATAATTCAATTGAGAATATAAATATTGCGGTGGATAAAAAGCTTGAAGAGAATTTTCTCTCAAATATCTTCTAGTATTTTTTGGGAGAATTATATAAATAGCAGAAAATACTTCACAACGCGATAATTTTAAAATATACTATGATATAAATTAGACGGAGATCTATGAGTAACGTACGCAAATTCATCATTATCCTATTATTGTTAATAACAGTGGCACTTGCAGGAGCAGGTATGTATTTTGGTTATAGACTTTCTCAAGAAGATGTTGCTCCAGATGATACCTCTGCTGGGAGTTGGTCAATTTGGGGGTGTTTGTCCTTAGCTCAGTGCCAGCAAGGGGGGACGAGTATTACATTGACTGCTAGTCCAGCCTGTTCTGGAATGACAGGTTATCTATATCACTGTCCAAATGGTTTGACTGATAATAGATGTCTAGAAGGAGATCCGGCTGTTTTGGGGTTATTTTCTTTAGGACAAAGTGTTGATCTTGTGTCTATATTGAATTCCAGGGGAATTTCTCCCTGTGGTGCAGTCCAGTTTGACTGGGAAAGTACAAGTTATGGACCAGGCCAAGGTTCTTGTGGTGCTGTAACCATGGTTAACTCAACAACAATTTGTGATACTCCGATTTCCTTGGAGCCTTCACCTACGGACTCTAGTCGTCCGACAACTACATCCACTCCTCCGACCACTACTAGTACTCCAGCGCCAAAACCCTGTGGAGAATCATGTACTAGTGATGATGAATGTATGGATTACGGCACAGGTGGGGACAGAATAGCTTGTATAAATGGCAAATGTGACAATGTATTATGTCCTGGAAATACTACTTATGGAACAATATGTGCTTGTGAAGGAGTAGCTGTTTGTGGTGAGATTTGTGGTTATGGAGCTGTTGGTCTTTGCGAAGATGGGCTCAGTAGTTGTAGATATCTTGATTCGAGTTGTCCGGTAGGAGCAAATTCTCCGGGCAATCCTATCACGGTCTGTTATCCTGTAATGAGAGAGACTCCGGGATCTGAATATTATGATGCTGAATTCGATGCCGAGTGGGATTCACTAGGAAGAGGAGATGGTGGGGATACGTATTGTAGAGCAAGAGATACAAATAACTCTTGGATTCGAAATAATTATACTGGTGCTACAAATCATACTTTAGAAGAGATCGCGGCACTTTGTGTATGGTGTGGGAATAATCAGCTTGACCCAGGCGAACAGTGTGATGACGGACCATTAAATGGTACAGCCCAATCCGACTGTAGCGAAAATTGTGATTTGATGGAGCCAAGTCCATCGCCAAGTATTACTCCAAGTGGGGATCCAACACCATCACCAAGCCCAGAACCAAGCCCTTCACCGAGTGTGTCACCTAGTCCTTCACCAACTACGCCACCGACACTAACTGAGCCACCGGATTGTGGAGATTCATGTACCACGGATACTGATTGTGCAAATAACTACTCGTGTAATCCAAGCACAAATAGGTGTGCTATCACATTCTGTATGACAAATCCAGATGAATGTAGTGCTGATATGTGTTCTTATATTTCACCACAAACAGCTATATTAGAGGATAATACAAGTAAGATTATTGTTGGAATATTGTTCGTCACACTTGGAATAGCAATCGTAATTTTTGGTGGAGAGGGGTATTACGATAACTTTGTATTCAAGAAAGCTGGAAGGGTCTTTATCCCTATACTTAGAAATAACTTTAACGAAGTGTATAAGAGATACTTCGAAAAGACTGTATCTGACGATTAGACAATCAATCAAGTATAATATATTCAATCATGAAAATTTATACCAAAAAAGGTGATAAAGGTGTCACCTCTACAATTAATGGTGAAAGGAAGAAAAAATCAGACCCTCAGATTCAGGTAAATGGAGCTATAGATGAGCTTAACTCCTATATTGGACTACTGGTTGCAGAGATCAAAGATACAGTTTTGAAAACTAAATTAGTTAGAATTCAAGAAGAACTAATGAAACTTGGAGTTGATATAACTTATGGTGAGAAGTTGCCAACCGGCAAAAGTTTTATGGTCGATAATAATTATATTGAAAGATTAGAGATTGAAATAGATCAATTTGAATCTCAGTTGCCAGTGCTAAAAAATTTTATTCTTCCTGGAGGTTCTCGAGCTGGTGCAGTGGCACATATTTGTAGAAATATATGCAGACGTGCGGAGAGAGACTTGGTAGCTTTTGGTGAAGAGCGATTTTTGAATGAGTATTCTTTCGCTTACCTAAACAGACTTTCGGATTGGTTGTTTGTGTTCGCTCGAACGGTAAATAAACATAATTCTATAGATGAGCAAAAGGTGCTTTTTGATTAATTTTTTTTTGACACTTTCCATATCAACCCCAGTTATATTTATGTATTGATCTCTTTGGTTTGATCTGGGATACTAGGGTGTTGAATAATATTATGGATAAAGAATTAGAACAACAAATAGTCGAGAAAGCCAAAGGAGATCTCAAAGCTTTTGAGGAGCTCTATGAGCTTTATGTGCGTAAGATTTATTCTTACGTAGCCTCAATGATAGGAAATAACTCTGATGCTGAAGATATTGTTTCTGAAACTTTTGAAAAGGCGATGCTCAATATTGATAAATATGAATATAGAGGCTATTCATTTGGTGCATGGCTCTATCGAATTGCCAGAAATCTAGTTTACGATCGTACGAGAAATAATAGGACAATTCAGTTGCCAGATTATGAGATAAAATCAGAAAATCATTCTATTGAACCAGAGAATTATGTTCAGCGAGATGAGTTAACCGAAAATCTTTATAAATCTTTGGATGAACTTAGTCCAGATCAGAAGGAAATAATTACTTTAAGGTATATTCAGGGTTATTCCATAAAAGAGGTGTGCGAGATAACCGAGAGAACAGAAGATAGTATCAAATCTTTAGCAAAAAGAGCGTTACAATCTCTAAGAGAATTAAATGAAAAATATGAATGAAGATGAAATAATTGCAAAATTAAAGAAAATTGACGACATTGAGCCAAGAAACGAAAATTATTACGATAATTTGAAGAAACGATTGGTTAATTTGAGAAAGATTGAAGTCGAGAGTGGATCTGGCAAAGTAGAGCCAGAGATTATCAATGAGCGCCCCTCTACTCTCTTTACAAACTCATTTGTTTTTGGAATTTTGTCAATATTTGTTGTGGTCATTGTATCTTTGGTTATGATTTTTGGTTTTTCTTATACAAGAGATATAAGTGAGAATTCGACGCAAAGTAAAAAAGACATTAATGAGAGTGAACCTGAATTTGTTGTTAATGGCAATCCGATTCTTTCAACTCATTATGTATTTGAGGATTTATACGTTGAATTGGAACTTCCTGAAGAGTGGACAAATCAAAATCAGAATTATGATCTGAGTAAATTTGAGTTTCCAAAATTTGTAAATTCAACAAAAGAGCTATTAATCGCACAGATCAGTGACGAGAATTTGGCTTTAACTATGGGGATGGAAGTGACATCGGGAAGTATCCTGTCGCTCGCTAGTTCAAATGATATATGGGATATGAACTATGACAATGTCTATATTGCTTTCAATTCTGAAAGTAATACTGTCTTGGTATTTTCGAGCGAAGATGAGTCCGATGTTGTCTATTTCGAAACAATAGTTGATTTAGCTACTTTTACTGCCCCCTTCTCTGGTTGGAATAGTTACTCAAATGACAGTTTGGGTTTACAACTAAATTATCCTGATACTTGGAAAGAGGTTTATGATTCTTCAAGTGTCTATCTAACAAAAGAACTTGAAAACGGAGATAGTTTAATTCTTGAGATAACTGAGACTGATAACTCGCCTAACTCTGAACTACCTACAACGAATCTGTTGGGATACGAGATGCCATTCTCAGAAAATGATAGTCAGATGAGCTACTGGTATTCTTTTTCTGGAAAACAATACAAAGCTGATATCATGGTGCAGCCAGTTTCTGGAGGAGATTTTCTAGGCATTAATCTGGATGATTCTACACAAAAAGAACTTAACTTGATTTTAAGTAGTATCAGTTCAAATGTTGAGTACTTTCTTGTGACAGATGATTCGGGCTCTATCCAGGCTTACTATCCAGTTAACTCTACTATTCCTGTTACAGATCGATCAGAATTAGGAGTTTTCATAAATTTAGATCAAACAGGTGAATCTTATCTGGAGTTATCTACTGATCCTTTGGATCTGTTTCATTATGATGTGGAAGGACAAAGTTTTGAATATGAGGTTGACAACTATGTATTTTCTGGGAAAAGATATATTTACGACGAGGATGGGGTTGATTATGAGCATTGGGACTTAAGTTATTCTTTGGATAATGAGATTTACACTCTTAGAATCAATTTCAAGGCAGACGATGAAGATACAAGAGAAGTGATAACTGATATACTTGAGAGAGTTCAATTAAACATTGAAAATAAATGAAGAAGCGATTAATTTTATTCCTAAAAATATTTTTGATAACTTTTTCTATACTGCTTCTTGCAGCAGTTATTTATTATGTTTATGGTGTAGTTGAGTATTTTTCTGTTTAATACTCTTTCCTGATATTTCCTGGTTTTATATTGCTATCCTTGTCTTTGATATCAAATTTTGTCTGTCTGGATGAAGTTTTTGATTTGTTGCCCGGCAATACAATTTTACCGGTTTTTACCAGGTATATAACAAGCCCTAATAGTGAAATTACAATCAAACTTCCCACTACAATTATTATGAATTGGATAGAACTAGTCTTTGAATATTCAACACCCTTTGTCTTATTTCCTGCTGCATCTACTCCTATGAATTCAAATTTGTTTGATACCCCATCAGTTTGGCCGGAGAGATCATAGACAAATTCATTGCCTTCGATTTCTTTAGTGTCCAATAGAACTCCATTTTTATAAATCTCAATAACCACAATTCCTTCAGGAACTGAAAATGTTAACTCATTATTTTCTATTGAGGTAATCTCCAAAAGACTTGTGTTGTCCTCATCATAAACAATTGATATCTCTTTCTCACTTTCGTTACCAATCTTATCCGTGACTTTTATAATAAATGAATTTTTACCATCTTCTAGGCTTAATACTAAGTCAAAGTTGCCATTCTCATCTGAGCCGGTTTTATAAACCTCTTTGTTCTTGCTAATTACAATGATAGTGCTCCCTGGTTCAGTCGCACCTGAGATAAGCACGTTCTCAAAAGCTATGAAATCAGGGATTGCTTCCAGGTCGATTGCTGGTTCTACGGCGTCAACATTTACAATGTATTCCTCAGAAAGGTCACTTTCGTTACCTGAAGTATCTCTCAGATAAGCTTGTAGTTTATGTTCGCCATCAGTTGTTATTCTGGGATCAAAAGTTACATCAAAGGTTGAATCACCGCCAACACTTGCTTCATTTACTTCTTCACCATCTATGATAAATATTATTCTACTGTTTGCTTCACCATACCCCCTTACTCTCAGGGATGATGCTTTATTTAGTTCACTTAGCTGATCAGTGTTTGTGATAATTGGCGGCATAGGAGCGGTAGAATCATCTCCTTCACAGGTAAAAGCATTACATGCTCCTTCCATACAGCCGTCCTCGTGAATCGTACAGCTTACACACTGGCTGCCTACACAGATGTGTCCTTGTTCATCTTCTGCACTAACCGTCGTTATCTGGGTTCCATAGAACAAAGTAGCTAGGATAGCTATAGATGCAAAGAAAAGAGATTTTCTCATTTTTGGGGTCAGTAAAAGATTAAAGATTTTCTATTGTTATACTTTCTATAATAACATCTTCTAAAGGCTTGTCTCTAGCATCTGTCTCCACTGCAGCAATATCTCTTACAACATCCATTCCAGTTATGACTTGGCCAAAAGCTGTGTGCACTCCATCGAGATGTGGTTGGGCTTCTTCAGTGACGATAAAAAACTGGCTGCCATTTGAATCTATTCCTGAATTTGCCATGGCTAGTGTGCCGGCAACAATTTTATGATCATTAAACTCATCTTCGAATTGGTAACCAGGTCCGCCAGTCCCTAATCCGTCCGGGTCTCCCCCTTGAATCATAAAGTCTTGAATTACTCTGTGAAAAATAATTCCATCATAGTAGCCGTCCTCTGCTAGAAAGACAAAGTTACTTACTGTAAGTGGAGAATCATCACCAAATAACTCGATTTCAATTATGCCTTTATTTGTTTTCATGACAGCTTTTTTATTTTTAATCCTTTCGTCTGCAAGGATACATGGATTGCTTGAGTATTTATGATCGCCAAGTTTCATTGGGTTATCTTCACAATTTGGGGATGCATCTGTATCTCCCTGGACTGATGTATTTTTTGAATTTGTGTTATTGTTTTTCACGGATACGCAGCCTGTTAATAAGAAAAATAGTAAGAAGGAAAAAATAAAGTATTTTTTCATAAATAAATTTGAAATAAGATAATAAGGAAATCCCTTTAAGTTTATTAGACATGAGTAAGTTCGTCAACTAGATAAGTGAATATTTAGCTTAAATTGTACAAATTCAATCATTGATAATACAATAAATATACTAATTTATAAGGGTTGATAATTAGTGAAAATCTCATTAAATAAGAAAATATTAGCTGGCTGCTTAATCACCTTTCTTCTTTTTTCTACTATTCTCGTTCTATTATTTCTGTTCGGTCCCCTACTCCCTTGGAGTCTGATCAAGCCTGGTTTTAAAAAGATTGAGACAGAAAGTGTCCAAATTTATTATAAAGAAGAAAAGTATTTGGATCATGCTGAAATGTATGCCTCTGTGGTTGAGAATGTTATAGATGAAATTGAGGAGCTTTATGGCTTGGAACAGCAGTCTCCCGTCTCAGTTTTTGTGGTTGATCAAGGTGACCTGAAGCGATACATTCCTTGGCTGAATAAAGGAGTTGGGGGAGCTACATTACAGATTGGGGATACCATCTATATAAATATAGAAAAAATACTTGAAACTGATCGTGATCCTCTCGAGTATCTAAAACACGAGATGGTTCATGAAATTATTTATCAGAACTCTGGACTTTTGAACGCCTATCGAATGATGGATACCTCTCTTTTTACTGAAGGATTTCCGGTCTTTTATGGAGGACCAACTTATTATGAAGATAGAATAAAGTTTTTGGAAGAATATACAGAAAAAGAACCACAGATTGTCGTTGCTCGAGAAGGTGCCAAGGCATATACAAAGATAGGTGAGACAAATAGTGCTAGTTTTAATTACACTCTTTATGGTGAGTTTATACAATATTTAGTAGATACTTATGGGCAGGAAGCAGTTAATAACTTTTTGCATAAATGGATTAATCAGCCTGATAATTTCAGAAGTGATTTTAAGGAGATTTTTGGCAGAGAACTGTATGAGGTGCAGGATGATTTTGGTCCAGAGTTGTGAGTTGTGGGTTATGAGTAATGAGTTATGGGTTATGAGTTATGAGGTATAGATTCTAGGTTCTGAATAATAGCGGAAGATTGAAATTTAACTAAAATATAAGGGTGCCGAGATGGAACTCGGCACCCGCGTTAGAAAATGCAAAGAGGTCAAAGGTTCAACCTTTGACCATTATATTTTACAAAAAGCTAGATTATCCAAACCAGGAAATGTAATTAATTTATAAAGATACGTTCTGGATTTAGACAGAAGATTGATTTGCACTATAAAATGGACACATTTTGAATTTAGAATAGTTTTATTATATACTGCTAAGATTTATAAAAATTATTAAGATTTTTTCTCTAATGAGTAAAACAAACGTTGTAATGATTGGTGGTGGTACGGGTACATTTGCAGTTCTTTCCGGTTTGAAGAAGTATGAGGATTTGAAATTATCTGCGGTAGTCGCCGTTACTGATAGTGGCGGTAGTACTGGGAAGTTGCGGGATGAGTTTGGTTATTTACCAGTTGGAGATATCAGACAATGTATTGTAGCGCTTGCGGAAGAAGGAAACGGAGATAACCTTCTTAGAGATCTTTTCACTTATAGGTTTCAAAAGGGCGGTGCTGGGCTTGAAGGCCACAGCTTTGGAAATCTTTTTCTCACAGCAATGACCGATGTTATGGAAGGAGATCAGGAGAAAGCTATTGCATATGTATCGAAAATTTTGAGAATTAGAGGTAAAGTCATTCCCGTTAGTTTGAATAATATTGATATTGCTGTAGAGCAAGAAAATGGGACTGTTATCGTGGGTGAGACAAACATTAAGGATAATTACAAAAATAGAGATATTGAAAGCAGGATAATAAGAGCATGGCTTCAACCAAAAGCTGCCGCAACTCCAAGAGCATTAGATGCAATAAAAAACGCAGATTTGATAATTATCGGGCCAGGAGGTTTATATACAAGTTTAATAGCGAATCTTCTCGTAGATGGGGTGAAAGATGCAATTCTAGAGTCGGAGGCGAAAATTTTATTTAACGTAAATTTGATGACAGATGCAGGTCAAACGCATGGTTTCACAGCCAAGGATCATGTTGAAGCTATCGCAGAATATATTGGCAAAAAACCAGATTTCGTTCTAATTAACAATAAAAAACTCCCAGGGAATATAGTTGAAAAATATATAGCTTCTGATGACTATCCTGTGGAAGATGACTTTAATGGTGAAAGTTATGAAGTTATGAGAAGAGATATCATTTCAGGAAGCGAAGAGGTAGAGAAGAAAAAAGATTTTGGTGCTAAAAGAAGTCTTATCCGACATAATAGTAAAACCATTGCTAAGATAATTGTAGAAGAGATATTAAATATATAATATAATTCACTACATAATTAAAATATTACATCTCCCCAAATAATGAAGGATATTCTTATCGTACTTCTTGCAGGCGGTAGTAGTTCTCGTTTTAAGCCACTTTCAGAAAAGAACCTTTATAAATTTCTTGGGCAAAGTCTTGTTCGACGACAGGTGGGTTTGTTCCAGAAGAATGGTTTTGAAGACATTATGGTCGTTGCCAGTGAGTCAAATTTCGAGTTGTTAAAAGAAGAACTTGCAGGAATCTCTGGCGTAGAACTATTAGTTCAAAAAGGAGATGGGATGGCTGGAGCCTCACGAACTGCACTAGATACCTTGAGTGAGGATAAGGAGCTGCTGATAGTGAACATGGTAGATGTATTTGATGAATCACTTATATCACAATTTATCGAGATCAGAGAAGATTTGGTAAGCAATAAGCAATGTATGCTTACTGGTTATAAGGTTGAGGAATATTTCCCCGGAGGTTATCTAGTGTTTGATGATGATGATTTTATCAGTGATATCATTGAAAAGCCTGGTGCTGGAAACGAACCGTCTTCTTATGTAGATATTGTTTTTCATTATTTTTATAGTTCAGAACTGCTCTCTACTCACTTGTCGGATGCTAAGAGTGAAAAGGATGATGTATTTGAAGTGGCTTTATCAAACATGATGAAAGCGGAGATTTCTTTTAAACTACTTCGATATGAGGGACGCTGGGAAACCATCAAGTATCCTTGGCATGTGTTCGGAGTTATGAATTACTTCCTTTCAAAAATTGAAGGGCAAAATATTTCTGAATCTGCGAAGATTGCAGACTCTGTAATCATTAATGGCGATGTGATTATAGAAGATGATGTGAAGATTTTTGATGGTGCTATTATCAATGGGCCAGTTTATCTAGGCAAAGGAAGCATCGTAGGAAACAACGCCCTGGTTAGGTCATCTATGATTGGTGAAAATTGTGTTGTTGGTTTTGGAAGTGAAGTTGCGAGATCATATTTTGGTAGTAATATCTGGCTTCATAAAAACTATATCGGTGATTCAATTCTAGAAAATAATATTGCTTTTGGATCAGATTCTCTTACTGCAAATTTCAGACTTGACGAAGGAAATATAAAGATGAATGTGAAAGGAGAGAGAATGGATACTGGACTTGATAAACTTGGAGTGGTGATCGGTTCTCATGTGAGAGTAGGAGTAAACACAACTTTTATGCCAGGCGTGAAAGTTGGTACGAATGCAGTAGTAGGGCCAGGCATTTCTATAGAGGATGATGTTGAACCAAATACATTTGTCAAAGGCGAATACGAACTTGAGGTGAAGGAGAATAAATTAGATATTTCTAAATTAGTACGCGAGTAATAATATGCGCGATTTGAAAGAACTTACTGCTAACGTAACTAGTATAGTTCGCGAAGTCGGAGACTTCGCGAAAATCAAACAAGATGAGGCCAAAATCGCAGTTAAAAAGGAGTTCGGCGATTATGCTACGGATATAGATATTGTGTGCGAGAAAAAGCTGAAAAGTAAACTTAAGAAAGCTGCTCCCGAATATCTTTTCTATTCAGAAGAGGAGAATAAAAATCCAAATATTGGTACATACTGGGTAGTAGATCCGATCGACGGTACCAAGAATTATTTCAGAAAACTTCCTTTCTGGGGAGTGAGTGTTGCTCTTTATGATAGCGAACTTGATGAAATTCTCCTTGGGGTCGTTTACTTCCCTTACTTCAATGATCTATTTTTTGCATATAAAAATGGCGGTGCTTTTTTGAATGGAGGTCCGATTTCGCCTTCAAGTACAAATAATATCGAAGAAGCAATTCTTACTGTTGAGCTTCCTAAAAAAGAAATAACTCCAGAGAAGATTTTTGTTTTCGACAATTTAGTCAAAGAAGCTTATAGAGTTAGATCTATTGGGTTGGCTACGATGATCTGTTATGTTGCAAGCGGATCATATGATGCGTATGTTGATTTCAGTGGTACTACTAAGCCTTTCGATCTTTATGCTTCTATTTGTATTGCCAGGGAAGCTGGGTGTTATGTTACTGGTTTGGATAGAAATGAAGTTAGAGTTACGAATGGAAAATTGATAGTTGAGAGTTAATAATTGAAAGTTAAAAGTTAATTGTGGATAATTACTTAGAAATAGCACTTAGTGCAGTAAAAAAAGCAGAGAAAGAGATAATGAAGGTTTATAATCAGTCTTCTTTTGATGTCGAATATAAGGATGATAATTCGCCTGTCACAATTGCAGATACGAAAGCAGAGGAAATAATTATTTCAGAAATTAAAGATCATTTCCCTTCACACTCAGTTCTTGGTGAAGAATTCGGTTCTGATGATGTTGACTCAGAATTTATCTGGATTACAGATCCAATTGATGGGACAGTAAAGTTTTCTCATAGAATTCCCTTATTTAGTACACAATTGGCACTGGTTCAAGAAGGAGAAGTTATCCTTGGAATTACAAACAACTTGGCTCTTGGAGAACTATTCCACGCGGAGAAAGGTAAAGGAACTTTCAAAAATGGAAAACGGGTTTATGTTTCAAAGACTGTTGATCTAACAAAGGCATTTATAACAGCGGGTAGCATCAAGCATTTTTATAGAAATGGAACCATGGAGAATTACGCCAAATTAGTTGAAGTCTGTCGAAGTCGAGGATTTGGAGATGCTTATGCATATTCTTTATTGGCTGCTGGTAATGTGGATATTTCTATGGAAGCGATGACCAAAATTTGGGATATAGCTGCGGCGAAAATACTTATTGAGGAAGCTGGAGGGAAAGTTACAGATTTTGAAGGTAAAGAAATTAAGATGGATCGCCGAGGTGATATCACAGTACTTGCTACTAATGGTTTATTGCATGAGCAGGTTTTGAAATATATGAAGTCGGATTAAGAAAGTATTTGCTCTTTATTTTTAACGCTCCCACTACCCAACTCTATCCCTACTCCTCATTCCTATCCCTACTCCTACCCCTACTCCTAATTCCTAATTCTTAAATTTAGCCGAGGTTATGTAAGACTTAAGGCGAAGAATTAGCGATAGGAATTAGGGTTGAGAATGAGGGGTAGAATAAAATCCCAAACAGTCCAAATAAACCAAACTACCAAACAAATTTAAAAATGACAAACTTAATAAACATGCTAAACTGAGTAGCCTGATGCACCAGAGTTTTGAAAGTTCGAAATTTGGTAATTGAAGTTTATTTGGGTATTCTTGCCTGCCGAGGTAAAGTAGAGCCTAGGCAGGTGGGCGGTTTGTTTAGTTTGGGGTTTAAATCAAGGAATTAGGATTAAGGATGCGGAAAACACAACTTGTAATTTGTATTACAGTACAAAGACAAATTTCAAATAACTATTTATAATTCGGTTTTATTCTTTAGTAAAAGGTATGTTTGACTTTGAAAAATTTCATGTATACGTCAAAACTGAGTATTTGATTGAGAGATTACAACCTGTACTGGGAAATAAAAAGATTAATAGTAGAATAAGAGATCAGTTTTATCGAGCATCATCTAGCATTTTGTTAAACATTGCAGAAGGAGCTGGTAAATATAGCAAGAGAGACAAGAAGAATTACTATGTAATAGCAAGGGGATCGGCACAAGAATGTGTAGCAATTATAAACCTATTGAAGATTGAACAAAACATTGATAAAGATCTCTACAAGGATTTATATGATTTACTAGTTGAAATTTCAAAAATGCTATCTGGTTTGATTAATTCAATGAGGGGTAAATAACTTCCAGTCCCTACCCCTATCCCTACCCCTAATTCCTAATAGTTAAGTTTAGCCGAGGTTATGTAAGACTTAAGGCGAAGAATTAGCGATAGGAATTAGGAAGAATCCTTTTCAGCCACTGCCCAGCCCTTCGATAGTTCGACTACGCTCACTACAAGTTAGTTCGGCTGCGCTCACTACAAGTTAGTTCGACTAAACTCACTACAGGCAAGCTCAGGATAAATTCGTGAGTTTTGATAAACATTGCCCTGTATAGCTATTTTCTACCTTGCTTACTTCTTCAGGGGTTCCAGTTGCGATAATTTCGCCTCCCTCATCGCCACCTTCTGGTCCGAGATCGATTAACCAGTCAGCTGTTTTTATAACATCTAAATTATGTTCTATCACAAGTACAGTATTTCCCTTGGCTACAAGTGAGTGCAATATCACTAGAAGTTTTCGGATATCTTCAAAATGAAGTCCTGTTGTTGGTTCATCTAAGATATAAAATGTACTTCCTGTCTGCCTCTTACTCAATTCTGTAGAAAGTTTGACTCTTTGTGCTTCACCGCCAGATAAGGTAACTGCAGATTGTCCTAATCTTATATACCCCAGTCCAACATCATGAAGTGTCTGAAGCTTATTGCTAATAGAAGGAATATTTTTGAAGAATTCGAGAGCTTGAGTCACAGTCATTTCCAAAACGTCTGCGATATTTTTACCTTTGTAATCTATTTGCAGCGCTTCACGATTGTATCTTTTACCTTTGCATACTTCACATGTTACATATACATCTGGAAGAAATTGCATCTCAATTTTAATCTGGCCATCACCTCTACAGTTTTCACATCTACCACCTTTCACATTGAAACTAAATCTACCAGGTTTGTATCCTCTTATCTTTGATTCCTTTGTTTTGGAAAATAATTCTCTTATTGGTGTGAATACACCTGTATAAGTTGCTGGATTAGATCGTGGAGTTCTTCCAATAGGTGATTGGTCAATGGTAACTACCTTGTCCAAGTTTTCAATCCCTTCTATGGAATCATGTTTTCCTGGTTTAGCTTTTGCTCTATTTATCTGTGCATGAAGTGATTTTGATAGAATGTCGTTTACAAGCGAAGATTTCCCTGAGCCTGAAACACCTGTTACGCATATGAATTTATTTAATGGAAATTCAACGTCGATATTTTTGAGATTATGTTGTTTGGCGCCATGGATTATTAGTGATTGGCTATTAGCTTTTGGCTTATGGCTATTAGTTATTGGTCGCCTGCCAGCCGGCAAGGCAGGTTGGCTGTCGTAGCCATTACTTTTCAGTTTCTTTAATGCGTTTTTAATAACTTCTTTATTAATTTTCTTTTCACCAGAAAGATATTTACCAGTTAGAGAATTCTTATTACTTAGGATTGCAGGCAAGTCGCCAGTTTCAACTATTTCTCCTCCAAACTCTCCTGCCCCGGGTCCAATATCAACTATGTGGTCCGCTTTTCTGATTGTATCTTCATCATGTTCAACTACAATAACAGTATTCCCCATGTCTCGCAGGTTCATCAGGGTCCCGAGTAACCTATCATTATCTCTTTGATGAAGGCCAATCGATGGCTCGTCCAGGATGTAAAGTACCCCTGTTAGTCCACTTCCAATTTGCGAAGCTAATCTTATTCTTTGTGCTTCACCTCCGGATAAAGTTCTTGAAGTTCTATTTAAAGTTAGATAGTTCAGTCCTACTGCCCTCAAGAATTCTAACCTGGCAGAGATCTCTTTTATAACCTTGTCGGATATAAATAATTCTTGTTCTGTCAGTCTATCATCGTGGTTACTATCATTTTTGATTCCATTAATCCATTCAATCGCCTCTTCTATTGAAAGACTAGTTACATCATCTATATTTTTACCAAGTATAGTGATTGAGAGAGTTTCTTTTTTAAGTCTTTTACCATCACAAATAGGACAGACTAACTCCCTCATATATTTCTCGATCTCTTTTCGGATGTAATCCGAATCTGTTTCTTTGTAGCGTCTTGTAAGATTCGGAATAACTCCTTCGAAAGTTTTAGTTATAGAATGATCTTTGTGATTTATCTGGTATTTTTTATTTCCTGCACCGTAAAGAAGTAGTTTAATGTTTCCTGGTGAAAGTTCTCCCATTGGCTTTCTTATAGAGAACCCTTCTTCCTGTGCAACTGATTTCAATATACTCATAGTCCAAGAGTCTTCAGTTTCTGTACTTCTTGACCATGGGTAAATAGCGCCTTCTGATATGGTAAGCCTTGGATTATAGATTAACTGTGGATCAATTTCTTGTATTCTTCCTAAACCATCACATTTTTCACATGCGCCATAAGGAGAATTGAAAGAAAAGGTATGTGGTTCGATTTCAGGGAAAGAAAAGCCACAGGTCTTACAAGCGTATTTCTCGCTATATAAATGATCGTTCCATTCATCTCCCTCTTTCGCAGCTAACAATAGTTCTCCCTCAGCTAAATTAATTCCTAGTTCTATAGAGTCAGTAAGCCTTTTCAGAAAAGTCTTGTCATCCTTTTTGAGTACAAGCCTATCTATCACAACCTCAATATTGTGAGCCTTGTATCTATCTAGCTTAATATCTTCTTCTAGACTATAAATCATTCCATCTACTCTAACTCTTACATATCCTTGTCCTATTAATCTTGTAAATAACTCTTCGTAAGTTCCTTTCCTATTTTTGATAATTGGGGCTAGAACCATTAACTTTGTATTTTCTTCAAATTTGCCGATAATGCTATCTACTATCTCTTGTATGGTTTGAGCTTCTACGCGAGTTCCATCATTTGGACAATAAGGATGACCTGCTCTAGCAAAAAAAAGTCTTAAATAATCATAAATTTCTGTTGTAGTTCCTACTGTTGATCTGGGATTTTTGCTTGCTGACTTTTGATCTATTGAGATTGCTGGTGAAAGTCCTTCTATATGATCTACGTCAGGTTTTTCCATCAAATCAAGAAACTGTCTTGCATAAGCTGATAAAGATTCTACATACCTTCTCTGCCCTTCTGCATATATTGTATCGAAAGCAAGTGAAGATTTCCCTGAGCCTGAAACACCAGTTACTACAATTAATTTATTTTTGGGGAGCTCGATATTTATATCTTTCAGATTATGCGTCCGAGCACCTTTTATTGTAATTTTATCAATCATTATTAGTAGAAAAATACAAACTATATTCTAACATAACTCAGGAAATGCAGTTTTGTAGGGATGTAGGGAGTAGGATGTAGTGTGCTCAGGATTATTGTTAGATGATCCATGTTTAATGCTTTGTGTTAAATGATCTACGCTTGTCTGTTGTAGTCTTGACGAAAACAGATTCTACGTCCTACGTCACTAAGTTGACTTTCTTTACAGTTCTTCCTAAAATAAATCAACTGCACTTTATTTTTGCATACTTTTGCTATGAGTATTAGACGTGCCTTACCTAAGCAGCCTAATAAAAAACTTCGTATTGTATTTTCCTTATTAGTAATATTTTCAATATTGGCTCCAGCTTTAATTTATCTACCAGATAAAGTATTTGCAGCTACATGCGAATGGAGTGGCGGCAGTGGGAACTGGGAAGATAGTGGAAATTGGACTAACTGTGGAGGTGGGGTGCCCGGGGCTGCCGATGATGTAATTATTGATGCGAGTGTTACTGTAGATATCAATGGTACTACAACAATTAATAGTCTTACTTTAGGAAACGCTGGAGGCACCACTACTGCTATACTGAATTTCGATTATGATGCCATCTCAGGCGGTGCACTGATAATTGATGATGGAGATTTTACTTTGAATACAGGGGCAATTCTTAGTCATACTGTTTCTACAACTGCTACAGTAGCCGCTAAGATTAATATCGATGTACAGTCTGGTAATGCGGATCTAGACGGCTCTGTCAGTCTAGATAATAAAGGTTTTGTATCGCCTTATGGTGAGGGATCAGGTACAGTTGGTGTCTATCGAGATGGAGCAGGTGGAGGTGGAAATGGTGGTGAAGGTGGGTCAGGAGAATCAGGCATACTCGGAGGAATGACAACTGGTTCGGTATCAGCTCCAATTACACTTGGCAGTGGAGGTGGTGAAGGAGATATTTATCCGGGTATAGGCGGAATCGGTGGTGGAGTAATTAAATTATCCGCTACAGACATAGCACTCAGCGGAACAATATCAGCGAATGGAGAACAAGGCAACAGTGGCAGTTCTAGTTACCCGGGTGGAGGTGGCGCCGGAGGATCCGTATGGTTGATCGCAAGTGATGAATTAAGTGGTAATGGCTCGATTACAGTTAATGGTGGAGCCGGGAGATCAGTCACTTATGCGCAGTCTGGTGGAGGTGGAGGTGGTCGAATTGCTATGGAATATGCTAGTTATACTTTTTCAGGTACTTTACAGGCTTATGGTGGTGATGGTCCTAGTAACGCAACAGCAGGTGGTGCAGGTACTATTTATACAAGGCCGACCGCACAGTCTTCAGGAAATTTGTTGATATACAATGGCGCTTTAGCAGGTTATGAAAGCACAAATATTAGTTCCGGCACTTTCTACAATGTAACCATTGATAATGCTACTTTATCTCATAGCCGAAACGATGATGCTGAAACGTATCAAATGAATATAACAGTCGAGAACAACCTAAGTGTAGATACTGACGGTGCAATATCGGTTGATGCACGAGGATACTCGGCAGGAAATGGGCCTGGTGCTGGTGGGGAGGGAGCATATGATTATGGTAGCGCAGGAGGGGCTTACGGTGGTGAAAGTGGGATAGGTAGTGATACTTCAGCACGTAGTGGTTCGTATCCTTATGGAAGTTTGGCAAGCCCCTTTAACAATGGAAGTGGTGCGGGAAATATCAATGGTACAACAGTTAGGGGAGGAGCTGGAGGTGGAACAATAAAACTTACTATAAATGGCACCTTAGACAATGAAGGTACAATTAGTGCCAATGGACAAGAAGGAGATGCTGGCGGTATTCATGATGCCCCAGGTGGTGGGTCAGGGGGCAGTGTCTGGTTGATAGTTGATACCCTTACTGGCAGTGGCGATATTACTGCAAATGGAGCTAATGGGGAAACCGAGTCGTATGCCGCAGGCGGTGGTGGTAGTGGCGGTAGGATTTCCATTACATATGATACAAATAACCTCAGTGGAAGCGTTACAGCATACGGAGGTAGTAGTAGTGGCTCTGCCAAGGATGGAGGTGCAGGCACTATTTGTTATAAACCCTCAGGTCAAACATATTGTGACTTGGTAGTGGATAATGGCTCAAATACTGATTATGCTAGTACAATTTTGGAAAGTGGTACTGTAAACAGTATCAATATAAATAATGCAAGACTTTCTCATAGGAAGAACACCACGTCAGAGCTGTATAAGATGGATGTAACAGTTGTTGATGATGTTACTATTTCGGCCTCAGGTTCAATTGGTGCAAATGGACTTGGTTACATAATTGGTTACGGTGATGGCGTAGGTGGAGCAGGAGCGTATAATGATGGCGCAGGCGGTGGTGCACATGGTGGAGCAGGTGGTGGTGGCGATAATGCTGCAAATAATTCAGGGTTAGGTGGAATTTCCTATGGCAGTATAATAAATCCAGTAACTTTAGGTAGCGGTGCAGGAGAGGTAGTCGGCTCTTCTAACACCAACGGTGATGGAGGAGGCGCGCTCAAACTTACAATTGGTGGAACGCTTACAAACGAAGGAACTATTAGTTCAAATGGTTTACAAGGGAGTTCGGCAGGTAATAGATATGGTGGTGGTGGTGGTGCAGGAGGTAGTGTATGGATTATAACCAACACACTCTCTGGAAACGGTACAATTCAAGCAAATGGAGGAAATGGAGAAAGTGATACTTACGCACAAGGTGGAGGAGGTGGTGGTGGACGTGTTGCTATCCAGTACACAACTGATAGTTTTACAGGTGCTGTTGAAGCTGTTGGTGGAACTGCTGCATCCGGTTCTCCAAAGGATGGAGCAGCGGGCACTATATGTAAACGTCCTGCTGGACAAACCTATTGTGATCTTTTCCTGGATAATGGCTCAAATACTGATTACGAGTGGACAAATATTGAAGCCGGATCCTTCCATGATATGACTATTGGAAATGCAATTCTTTCTCATAAACCAAATACGACAACTGAAGCTCATACACTTAATTTGCAAGTATTGGGTGATCTAGTAGTAGATAGTGATGGCAAGGTAAGTGTTTCTGGTCGTGGTTATCAGAGTAGTGCAGGACCTTGTGCTGGTACTGATGGGGGCGATGAAACAGGAGGCGGAGGAGGATGCTATGGTGGAGTTGGAGCAAATGGAAAATCAGGTGTTGCTGGTGGTACTGCAACGTATGGTAACGAATATGGACCTGTCAAAATGGGGAGTGGCGGTGGTGGTGTAGGATATTCAGGGATTGAAACAGAACGAGGTGGAGCTGGTGGTGGGATTATCAGGATGGCTGTTTCGGGTACTTCGACTATTAATGGTGCAATAGAGGCTAATGGTGGTAATGGTTCAAATTCCGGTAATGACCATTCTGGTGGAGGTGGTGCTGGTGGGAGTATTTGGTTTAGTACCAACATTCTGACTGGTTCTGGCTCAATTTATGCCTTAGGTGGGAATGGCGCTTCTACAACGTATGCTTATGGTGGTGGCGGCGGTGGCGGAAGAGTTGCTATAGAGTATATTACGAGTATGACATGGGGAGGAAATTCATTATCAGCTTCTTCTGCAACTGCGGGTGGATCTGGCGGGAGTAGTAGTGCTGGGTATGGTACAGTTTTTATCAATAATATTTCTCCTGGAGTTATTACAAACTTAGAGGCTGATCTAGATGCATTGGACAGTAACTGGTCAACTAACCTAGAAACAAATGCAACTCAAGGATTTGAAACAGTAGGACTGGTAGATGTAGATAATAATAATAGATTAGCGGAGGTTAGCGCATTTATTAATGGAGATCGTGACTTTGGTAATGTTACTGGTGACTCGAATACTACGAAAGCGTTCATGCATGTTGATGACGGAGTAGGATCTCAAGTCTGGTCTGCGGCACCAACGTATGTACTTTACATTCCCTATAATGAGGGGGATGGCGCAGTTATGATCTGTCCAGGAGCCACGTCGCTATCAGAGGTTACCTCAAGCTGTGCTGGCGGTTATGTACTCACGGAAGATAGTGATCGAGTTACAATAGAAAATGTAAATGGACAATATTATTGGGTAGTTACTGAAGTATCAAGTACAGGAGGTTTAGGAATAAATACAAGCGGTACACCAAATATGCGGGTTGATCTGGCAAATGAAGCTACAAGTGCTACAGATGATGTAGAAATGTGGTTTGACACTCCTACAGATATAACTGCAGATTCATTAATCTATCTAGCGTATGATCCATTATTTACAGGTGGTGCAGACATAGGAACGAGTGATGTGACAGTAAATTGTGATGATGATGGAGAAGTCGGTGGAACAACAACTGAGATGACTTCCGCAACGGTGGTGAGTTCGGAAAGTGGCTATCTGGAGATAGATGTAAATACAGATACATGTAGTGATTGGATACAAATAGATATCCATGGTGGTGGTGGGAACAGCCTGACTAATCCAAGTAGTTCAGGAAATTATAGTTGGGGAGTCGTGACAGATGTAAGTGGAGATGGGGTGGATGATGATAGTGGAGCAACATTAGCATACGTAGGAGATGATAATGATGTAAACATAACAGCTATTGTTCCTCCTACAATAGATATGGAACTCTATCAACAAGGAACAGATACAGAACTAACAGATACAAATACATGTGCACTAGGAGTACTAAGTCTAAACCAGGTAAACACATGTATCTACGACTTAGGGACAGGAACAAATAATAGTACAGGAGTAAGTGTGTATATGACATCAGATGGATCACTAGATGATGGTAATGGAAATAGTATAGGATCTCCAACGGGAGCGGTAACATCAGGAGAGGAAGAGTATGGTTTTTACCTAAGTGAGTTAGGAGGAGGAGAATACACAGCAGCAGGGTCTTATTCAACACAACATCAGAGTGTACCGACAAGTGCAACACTCATAGCAAGTACGAGTACAACAGGGAGTGGGACGACAGTGGGATCTAGTTCTCAACATTTGGAGATAACACATGCAGCGAGCATGAGTACAAGTACGATAGTGGGGAGTTATAACCAGGTAGTTACTTATACCGCTTATACTAATTAGCATTGTAGGTTTGTAGGGTGTAGGGTGTAGGATGCTCAGGATTATTGTTAGATGATCCATGTTTTATGTTCTGCATGCTACATCCTACGACCTACTTCCTAGAACTCTGATTTGACTTCTTTTTCAGAAATTTCTAAAATAAATCAACTGCACTTTATTTTTGCATACTTTTGCTATGAGTATTAGACGTGCCTTACCTAAACAACCTAGTAAAAAACTACGTATTGTATTTTCTCTATTAGTAATTTTTGCAATATTGACCCCGGCTTTAATTTACCTGCCAGGTAAGGTTTTTGCGGCTACATGTACATGGAGTGGTGGCAGTGGAGCATGGGAAACTGCTGTGAATTGGAGTAATTGTGGAGGTGGTGTGCCTGGTGCTGGAGATGATGTAATTATAGATGCAAATGTAACTGTTACGATTAACTCTTCTACAACTATCAATAGTCTAACATTAGGTAATTCTGGAGGTAGCACTTCCCCTACCCTCACTTTTGGCTATGATGCTATTTCTAACGGTGCATTAGTTTTAGATGATGGTGATTTAATAGTATATAGTTCAGCCAATATCAATCATTCAAATCCGAGCGGGAGTACGATTGTAGGGAGGATAAACATTGATGTCCAAGGTGGCGATTCAACTATTTCTGGAAGTATAAATGTAAATACTAAAGGACACACTGCTGGTAATGGACCAGGTCCAGGCGCAAGCGGTGGTTTTTATGGGAGTACAGGTGGTGGACATGGTGGAGTTGGCGGTACATGGAGAGGGGTTGCAGGTGGTACCTACTATGATAACCAGGTAGTTCCTGTTTTGCTTGGCAGTGGAGGAGGATCTTCTAGTTGTAGCGGTACAGGAGGTACGGGTGCAGGTGCACTACGTATTAATACAAATGGTTCATTAACTGTAAATGGTTCTATTCTAGCAAATGGTGGTAATGGTGCTTCTCAGGGAGGTTGTGCAGGGCAAGGTGGTGGTGGAGGTGCTGGTGGTAGTATAAATCTTATATCAGGTTCAGTTTCAGGTGCTGGAACTATTAGTGCTAATGGTGGTAATGCTGGTGGAACAAATGAGGGCGGCGGAGGTGCTGGTGGGAGAATTTTAATTTCTTACACGGGAACAAATACTTTTTCTGGTACCCTATCTGCAAATGGTGGTAGTAGTAGTGGTGAGTATGGTAGCGTTTTTGTAGTAAAAGAAAATGGAACCTACGACGATTATTTTATAGAGGGCAATTCTCATATAACAGGTGGTACTTATAATTTAAATAATTTTGAAGTTGCCCAGGGGGTTACTGTTAGGTCTCAAGCAAATGGTAGTGGGTCTTCAATTCTGACAATTAACACTCAAGGAACTTTTACTACTAATAGTGGTTCCATAATTAATCTAAATGCTCTGGGATATTCGGCTCAATCAGGTCCTGGTGCAGGTTCGTATGGTGGTTTTTATCCAGGAGGTGGAGGTGGTTATGGTGGTGTTGGGGGTAAATCACATTCCAGTGGAGGTAATGGTGGTACATACTATGGTAATCAAACTGCCCCTACTCAAATGGGGAGTGGCGGAGGTAATGCTGATTGTAGTGGATCGGGCGGTAAAGGCGGAGGTGTTTTCAAAATTGATTCTACAGGTGATGTAACTATAGATGGTACTATTTCTGTAAATGGCGGTAATGGAGCAGCACAAGGTGGTTGTGCTGGTAGAGGCGGAGGTGGTGGTGCTGGTGGAAGTCTTTGGATAGTAACGGACGGTAATTTAGCAGGAGTCGGTAGTCTACAATCTTTAGGCGGTAATGGTGGTAATGGTAGTAGCGGTTATGGGGGTGGAGGTGCAGGTGGAAGAATAATGATAAATTATACAGGTGATTATATATTTACTGGCAGTATAGATATCAGCGGAGGTACATCTAGTGGGAATGTAGGTAGCTTTGTGGTTATTGAAGAAGAAGGTGAATTTGACAATATTTATTATAAACAAACAGCACATTTCACTGCAGGTGAATATCACTATAATAATATAACTTTAGAAGATGGTGCTGAAATAATTATCCAACCTGATGAAAGTGGAAACAAATATTTATTCTGGGGGGGAGAGGGAAGTTTTGATGCAGGAAGTGGTTCTATTATTAATTTGAACGGTCTTGGACATCCAGCTCAGACAGGTTCGGGTGCTGGTGCATACGGTGGTTTTTATGGAGGAGGAGGTGGTGGTCATGGTGGAGCTGGTGGTTCATCCCCAAGTGGGGGTTCTGGTGGTGGAGTTTATGGTAGTGACATACAACCTGTGACACTCGGTAGTGGTGGAGGCGGTGATGATTGTGGTGGTACAGGTGGAGCAGGAGGTGGTGCTGTAAAAATACATATGAATGACGATGTCATAATAGATGGAACTATTACTGTAAATGGGAGTAATGGTGGACCTCAAGGTGGTTGTAACAGTCGAGGTGGGGGAGGCGGTGCTGGTGGAAGTATTTGGGTTCTAGCAAAAGATTTTAGTGGAAGTGGTACGCTACAAGCTGTAGGAGGTAATGGTGGTAATGGTGGGAATAATTATGGTGGAGGTGGAGGTGGAGGAAGAATCTCAGTTATGTACACAGGAACAAGCAGCTGGACGGGAAATACTTTAACAGCTGCAAATGCTGCTACAGGTGGTATAGGAGATGCAGGCGGATCAAATGGTGTAGTGAGTGTAGATCTTGTTACTGATGGCTATATTGTTAATTTACCTGGAGGCTTAGCAAGTTATTTAGCTACTGATTGGCAGACTGATTTAACCAATCCTGCTAATGCACAACGTGCAATTAAGCCTGTTGGTATTACAAAAGTAACAGGGAAGAGAATCGCTGAATTTTATATATTGTTTAATGGTCAAAAAGATTTTTCTGCAGTAACAGCCGATGCTGATCCTGCAAGTAAGAAGGCTTATTTCCATGTCCCAGGAAGTTTCACAAGCTTACCTGGATTTGATGATGTGTACCCTACATTTGCTTTATATGTTCCAGTTGATGAAAGAGATAATGCCGTAGTAGTTTGTCCAGGTGTAAATAGTTTATCATTTGACGAGGAGTGTAGTAATAGCGAGATCCTGACATTAGACAGTGACAGGGTGACAGAGGTATATGATGGTGATCAACGTTATTTCAAGGTAACAGGTCTTCAAAGCACAGGAGGGTTAGGAATAAATACAAGTGGAACACCGAACATGAGAGTTGACTTGGTTAACGATGCTACAAGTGCTAGTGATGATGTAGAGGTCTGGTTTGATACCCCTACAGATATAACAGCAGATAGTCTTCTCTATATAATTTACGACTCATTATTCACTGGCGGTAGTAGCTTAACAGCTAGTGACATAAGTCTAAACTGTGATGATGATGGTGAATCAGGTGGAACGAGTACAGGTATGACAGCTTTCGGACTTACGACTGCTAGTGATGGATATTTGGTTCTCGATACAAATACTGATACATGTAGTAACTGGATACAAGTAGATATACAAGGAGGAGGAGGAAATCATCTTACAAATCCAGGTAGTGCTGGTAATTATTCATGGGCAATTCTAACCGATGCAGATGGGGATGGAATAGATGATGACTCAGGTGCGACATTAGCATACGTAGGAGATGATAACGATGTAAACATAACAGCGATAGTACCACCTACGATAGATATGGAACTCTATCAACAAGGGACAGATACAGAACTAACAGATACAAATACATGTGCACTAGGAGTACTATCATTAAACCAAGTAAACACATGTATCTATGACTTAGGGACAGGAACAAATAATAGTACAGGAGTAAGTGTGT
>NPID01000825.1_pt1 | contig 157893 bp, 141 predicted proteins | sample 8637491 | NCBI WGS metagenome assembly NPID01 (sample SAMN07420843, study PRJNA396082) | bioreactor metagenome | isolation source: sample BA6 brine-fed electro-methanogenic bioreactor BA | place: Japan: Kochi | collected 2016-06-14
TAGTTTTTTCAGGACTTGACACATTTATTCGAGAATAGTCAGATTGTTCTATATATTGGACTCTAAATGTTAATTCTTTTTTCTTATTGTCATTAACATTTACTAGTAAGAATTCAATACTTTTCTTCTCGTTGCCCTTTGCATGTTTGATCTGACTTGCATCAAATTTGAAGACGACATTATTTACTTCGGTTTCTAAATCATCGTAAAGAACTTCCGATTTAACATAATACAAATTCTTTGTTTTCCAAAATAGGGAAACGTCTTCTCTATCTGAATAGATCTTGTCATAAAGATTCTTGTGAATTTGCGTTTCATTAAAAAAGGGGGTTCCTGTTTCATTCAAATAGCTCTTGAAAAAAGTATAAAGTTTTTCATATGCCTGATCTTTATTAAAATCAGCAAGATATTTTTCTTCCAAATCTTTGATTAAAGGAATGACCTCATCAAAATATTTAGATCTAAATTGCATAATATTAACAAATCCTGATTTTCCTTTAATTGGAGTTCCTACAAAAGTATCTTTGAGAGCTGAATAAAATTTTTGTTTATAGCTATTCATTGTTTGTTTTATTAACTAAATTATCTAAACTAACCCCCAGAGCATCTGCAATTTTTTTAATTGTCCTGATGGTAGGGTTCTTAACTTGTCCTCCTTCAATTTTGATAAGTGTAGTGTAAGGAATGCCGCTTTTAATAGCCAATTCTTCTTGAGTGAGCTTAGCTTCTTTTCTTAATTTTTGAATAACATCACCAATATTTTGAGTTTTACTCATATAATTTCTTCCTAGTAAAGTAAGGATACTGTATTTTATCATAAATAGAGAAAAATTAAAGCCAATTTTCTTTGATTACTTTCTTTTTCGGCTAATGAGATAAAGAAAGTAGCAAGGAGATAACCCTTTCGGATTACCCCCTTTGCAATTAGAATTAATCTATTATTGATTGATACCCTGAGAAATCAGAAGCAAAAACTAAATGGTCAATAAATCTTAGTCCCAATAACTCAGCCCCATCTCTTAAAGTTTTAGTAAAAGTAACATCTTGTTCACTTGGAGAAGTATCATTTGATGGGTGATTGTGTGCAATAAATTGTAACTTGTCGGAATAATCTTAGTGTTTTAGGCAGACAGAAGCTGAAGAAAACATGGAAGAAATGAAAAATGCTGGAAATCAGTGGATCGAACAGCAGAAGGATCTCGCAATTGCTTGTCACATGGCGTTTTTAGTATTCGAGAAGGGAACCAACTACGACAAGAAATTGATACTCCACACAGTCGGCTCGAACTTTTCTTTAAGTGGTGAAAATGTAGAGTGGGACTGGCTTGAGTCCTTCGACATGATGGTTAAAAACAGAGAGTTATTCGTTAAACGGGATGGACGGGACTCCCTCCCAATTTTCGCTCCGCTCAAACTGGAAGGGTAGACTTCTCGTCCTACCATCTCATCCAGAAACAAAAACGACCCTGTCGGGTCATTTTCATTTCTGGCGGGATGGACGGGACTCGAACCCGCAACCTTCGCAGTGACAGTGCGGAGCTCTAACCAATTGAGCTACCACCCCAGAAAACAGTACATAAAACTAGGGCAATTATACCAGATACTTCTCTACAAGGTCAATATACTCCTGCTTATCCCTCAGGCCGACTACATTCTCTACAATCTCGCCATCCTTGAAGATAATAACGTTAGGAATGCTCATAATACCGTACTTCGCAGAAAGCTCCTGATTCTGATCGACATTAACCTTACCGACCTTCACTTTCGCATCGTCCCTAAAGTGATCGCCCAGCTCCTCGATAACAGGGGTAAGCATCTGACACGGTCCGCACCATGACGCCCAAAAATCAACTAAAACCACCCCCTTATAATCAACGACCTCTTCTTGAAAATTATCTTGATCCAATGTTAGATGTGCCATATTATTACCCACTAAATTTATTAGTAAAATTATAGAGCGTAAATGCCGTTTTGTCAAATTTTACAAGTCACTTACAAATAAAGTATAATACATTTCATGAAAATCATTAAGCTCGCAGAAAATAAAAGAGCATCAATAATCCAACACGCCACCAAAAGCCTAAAAACTGGCGGAATAGTCATCTATCCGACAGAAACATGCTACGGAGTAGGAGTGGACGCTACAAATCAGGAAGCAATCAACAAACTGTTCGCATACAAATCGCGTAGAGAGGGAAAGCCCTTATCCATTGCCGTAGACAGCATAGAGATGGCTAGAAAATACGTAGAAATTAATGAAGTCGCAGAAAATCTTTACGCCAACTATCTGCCCGGTCCAATTACAGTCGTATCCAAATCAAAAGGCACAGTAGCGAAAGGAGTAGCCTCAGAAGCAAATACAATAGGCGTTAGGATCCCCGACTATCCTCTAATACTCGAAATCGTGAAAAAGTTTGGCAAACCGATCACAGCCACATCCGCCAACATGTCTTACAAACCCCGGCCTTACAGCATAGCTCAACTTCTCGAAAATCTACCCAAAAAGCAGCAGGCACTCATCGATCTTGTCATCGATGCGGGGACACTAGAACCAAACGATCCATCGACAGTAGTAGACACTACGCTTAACAATCTTAATATTATGAGACAAGGAGTGATCCAGCTTGAGCAAGCAGTGAAAAAAGCGGATCAGCTCTTATCCGCCAACACATCAAACCCTGAAGAGACAGTCAGTTTCGGCTCACTGAACATGCTGAAGCTGATCGATGAACCTATAAAACGACCCGTTCTATTCTTATTAAACGGCGAACTGGGAGCAGGTAAAACACAGTTTGCAAAAGGGGTAGCAAGACAGCTTGGAATTAAAAGCCAAATTAAATCACCATCTTACAACCTTATAAACGAATACGACTACTCAAGAGGAAACTTCTCACAAGGGAAGTTCGTGCATATAGATCTGTGGAGAGTCGAAATAGATGATGCGGTAGCACAGATCGGTATAGAACCGTATTTAGTCAAAGGAAATGTTATACTTATAGAGTGGGCTGATAAATTTGCAAACTATATTCTCAAGCTGGCGAAAAAGCATAATTGCCGCACTATCAATGTAAAGTTTGAGTACACAGGGGAGGGAAGTAGAGAAATTGCCTCTTATCTGCTGTAACTGCAAAAAAAAGTGGCCGACAAGAAAAATCTTACCAGCCACATTATAAATCTCAAAGATTAATATCTTCGATCTCTATTTCCGAAGTCTCGTCTTGGTCTCTCTTCTCTAGGTCGAGCTACGTTTACAACGATTTCTCTTCCTTCAACTTCCTTACCGTTAAGATCTTCTATTGCTTTCTGGGCCGAATCATCGTCCTCAAATTCAATGAAACCAAATCCCTTTGGTCTTCCTGAAAACTTGTCCATGATAATAACCACACTAGTAGGGTTATAATCGGCAAAAAGCTCCTTTAAGGCATCCTCTGTTAAAGAGAAAGGGAGATTACCAACATACAATTTTGTTGCCATCTGAAAATAAAAAATAAAAAATTAAACCGTAACTTTTGGGAAAACTCAGACAAATTCACTCGCCGATTACTCCACACAAGTATACAATTTCATTATACCATCCTGGGTAAATAATTGCAAGTGCCTGGAGAAGTCGTAAAAAACACTATCGAGGATAACTAACTATAAATATACTCTTGTCTCTCGCTGGTAAAATGTGACTTCCAAGAAAACTTTCTGTCGGTTGATCGGGTACTATTACATTACTGGGTAAAGATTTACGATTTGACTTTACCTTTATACTCTGAGCTGTATTAACTCCATAAACAAAGCCTGTTTTAGAACGTAAGCAGCCCAGAGTCAATGCTTTGTGCCCCCATAACCTATAACCTCGAGCAAGCACATCTCCCGCATAAGGCATTTGCTGACTTAACAATCGGGCGGAGGCCCTTATAAAATCTTCTGGATTTACTATCTGCATAATTTTAACACCATCCTGGGTCTCATGAAATCTATAAAACTGTTCCGATAGAGCTTCTCCTAAATAATGAGCTAAATGGAAAGACCCTCTCAGGCGATCGAGCACTCTTGCTGCAGTAGCCTCCAAAACTTGATTTAAGCCCATATATAGCTCATTTGCAGGCGAGGTGGCATCTATTATAAGATAATAATCAGTCAATCTGAATATCCCTTCTCCCAGTGATACCGGAGAGAGAGAGGGCCTTTCTTCTCTTATCTTTCCACATTCTCTTGCAAAATGTACTAGGTGATCTTCTCTAAAATCCCTATAGTAGTCGGGGTAGTCTGCCTTGGGACGATCAAGCTTTCGAACATCACAAATCCGCCTTAAACCAGGTAAAACCGGATCCATCCCTGGATGCTCGGCATTCAATAAAACGGCCGTTGCCCCCGGTACAGCAAAATAATCAACAATAAACGATTCAGGACCCAAAATTCCCCCCTTTGGAAGCTCCCTGGGCTTTGCACGAAAATCGTGTGGAGGCAATATAGTATCCAGAACAGGACCACCCGGAAAAGGCTCCTCAAAAAAATGGCTATTCCATGTGGCGCCTCTGTTGCTCATCATACTATAATTATACCACAGGCACCCCATAGTGTCCACAGTGCTGTAATATGATATAATAAAGCGTTAACTTATAAGAAAGAATATATGAAAACAATCGTAATATACGATTCCGTATTTGGGAACACAAAGCATGTCGCAGAAAAAATTGCTAAGTACACAAAAAGCTCTGCAGTACACATTGACAACTTTGAGTCCGAGGCGACACAAAAGTATGAGCTAATAATAATTGGCTCGCCGACCAGGGCTTTTAATGCTACCCCCGAGTTAATCGAAAAATGTAAACAGATGAATCTAAAGAAAATCAAAGTTGCAGCGTTTGACACCAGAATTGACGCCGACAAAGCTGATTCGAAGTTTCTCGCATTTTTGATGAAGATTTTTGGCTACGCTACAGATAAAATTGAAAAGGCAGTTAAAAGGAGAGGTGCAACAGTAATCGGTTCAAGAGGCTTTTACGTGGAGGGAAAAGAGGGGCCTTTGCATGAGAAAACCGATAAGCAAATAAAAGAATGGATCGCCAAACTTTCTATATGAAGATACTAGCTATAGACACAAGTTGCGATGAAACATCTGTCGCCATCCTAGACAATCTAAAAGTACTCTCATCGGTCATAGCCTCCCAGGTCCAGCTACACAAAAAGTGGGGTGGAGTAGTACCGGGAATAGCTCGTCGAGCTCATGAGCAAAACATCGAGCAGTGCTACAAAGAGGCGATGAAAAGAGCCCGCCTAGATATAGCCCAAATTGATGCTGTCGCAGTAACAAAAGGACCGGGCCTTGCAATCGCACTGGAAATCGGCATTGAGTTTGCCAGAAAGATCGCACTTGAAAATCAAATCCCACTGATCCCAGTTAACCACATAGAGGCACATCTTTTCTCATCTCTCCTGCAAAACAGAGCGGGCAAGAGCGTTGTAAAGTACGATTTTAGCAAGCTGTTTCCGGCTCTGGGCGTCGTGCTTTCTGGAAGCCATACAGATCTTATATTAGTGGAGAAAATCGGTCAATACAAGATAATCGGAGAGACACTCGATGATGCAGTGGGCGAGGCGTTTGACAAAGTTGCCAGAATGCTAAATCTTGGTTACCCTGGAGGCGAGATTATTACTAAGCTGGCTCAGCAGTACCGCCAGGAGCCGACTAAGATCCCCGTGAAGCTCAAAGAGTCAATAAAGCTGCCGATACCGATGCTACAATCACCGAGCTGTGATTTTAGCTACTCGGGGTTAAAGACAGCATGTCTCTACAAAATTGAAGAGATCCGTGAACAGTATCCTGACGTCAAAGAGAGCTTGTGGGGCAAATATTTCTGCTCACAGTTCATCAATGCTGTCAGTGAATCGATCCGTGTCAAGGCTAAAAAGGCACTTGAGCTCAACCCTGAGGTAAGAAGCATGCTCGTAGGAGGGGGCGTGGTAAACAACAGATATATTATGCGTATACTTTCAGCACTTGCTGGAGATTTTGGTCTGAAATTTTTATATCCTGAGAAGCGACATAGAGGAGATAATGCAGCGATGATAGGAGGACTTGCGTATTTACGAAGTATAGAGATGGGAAGTGTCAGATATGATGATGCAGTGATAAAGCTACTAGACCGAGATCCGTCGATGGTTCTTGAATAAACCCCAGAAAAAGTGTAAAATATATCCATTGAAATATGCCGAGGTGGTGGAATTGGCAGACACGCAGCGTTGAGGTCGCTGTCCCAGCCAATAGGTAAGAAGCTTATTCTTTCCTACTGGCTGGGGTGCAGGTTCAACTCCTGTCCTCGGCAGTTTTGGGAAATTTAGTTGCCTAATGACGCGGGGGTGTTTAGCTCAGCTGGTTAGAGCATCTCATTTACACTGAGAAGGTCACAAGTTCGAATCTTGTAACACCCATATTTACATAACCTCAGACAATAAAATGAAAAAAAGTACTGCAAGCAAGATATTTCTACTGGCTGTAACTCTAGGGCTCCTAATACTTACCTTCTTTCTGATCCGACCATTTTTCCACGTCCTGTTTTTCGCTATAATAATGGCATTTTTCCTACAACCACTGTATAAATCAATAAAGAAAAAGAGTAAGCGTCCTAGACTTGCCACTTTTTTGACCTTTCTGATCTTTGCTATTACTGCAATACTTATTATGTTCATTGCGACAAACATTTTATACTCCCAGCTAAATGTTTTCCTTCGAGATCTGAAAGCACTTAGTGATAGTACAGATTTACAAGAAGTTTTTAGCGGAATAAATTTTGATCGCGTAATTGATCAGATACAATCCATCGCCTCATCAATGCCACTAGTTGATATCAAAGTAAACGAAGCAAATATTATAGATCAGATCGAGAGCGTACTCAGCTCTATAGTCTCTTTTTTCCTCGGCTTACTGCCAAATATTGGAGCGTTTTCTACAAGCGTAGTCGTAAATTTAATTGTCTTCATAGTTGCTCTATACAGTCTTATTCCGAATTTTGATAAAATCGTTCAGTACATAAAAAAAGTCAGTCCACTAGATGATGATTTAGACGAAAAGCTTATTAACCGCTTCCTCCTAATGTCAAAAGCTATGTTTAAAGGTACATTTCTTATTGCCTTCCTGGTAGGCCTGGTCGGCACAATCGTACTTGCACTGCTTGGTGTCAAATACAGTGTCTTCTGGGGCTTCCTGGTCATGCTATTCACCATAGTACCAATGGGTGGTGGACTTGTAACTGTTCCTATAGCTGTAATCTTCCTCCTCGGAGAAAGTTATTTTAAAGGCATATTCTTAATTCTGTATCAACTTCTTATAGCAGGGAATATTGATAATGTACTAAGACCTAAGCTTGTTCCAAAAGAGGTGCAAAAATCCGAAGCAATCCTACTAGTATCTTTCCTTGGTGGCATAGCACTTTTCGGTTTTATGGGAGTCTTCTACGGCCCAATAATCGTAGCGTTGCTCCTTACCGTCCTGGATTACTGGAAGGAGCTTTAACAAATCACCTCATGATCAGTATCAATGCACAGATCAGTTACGACTGGTGACTTTTACTCGCCGTCCGTAATCAGCTTTATCTTCTCCCTCAGCTCAATAGCTTTCTCAAACTCAAGGTTTTCTGCATAGAACAGCATCTTCTCCTCAAGTTTTTTTACTAGCTTCTTTATGTCCTCTTTTGGTGGCTTTGCTTCTTTTACCCACTTCACATAATCAACCTTTTCCGTGGCCTTGGAGTCCTCCGTATCCTCCACGCCGATGCCAGCACCAATCGCCTTGATAATACTGCTAGGCTCGATACCATGCTTCCGGTTATACTGCCTCTGATACTCACGTCGTCTATTAGTCTCATCAATTGCATATTTCATACTATCTGTAACCTTATCAGCATAAAGAAGGACACGCCCATTTAAGTGTCTCGCTGCACGCCCCATTATCTGTATCAAACTTGTACGGGACCGCAAAAATCCTTCTCTGTCAGCATCGAGAATACATACAAGCGACACCTCAGGCAAATCTATACCCTCACGCAGCAGATTTATTCCGACAAGCACATCATACTTCCCAAGTCGCAGATCACGCAAAATTTCTACTCGCTCCACAGTATCTATCTCAGAGTGTAGATAGCACGCCTTAATTCCTTTATCTTTGAGATAGCCTGCCAAATCCTCACTCATCCTCTTTGTCAGGGTGGTAATAAGAACTCGCTCGCCTCGTGCGATATTAGCCTCGACTTCGAGCAGTACATCGTCAATCTGCCCCTCAGTTGGTCGCACATCTATCTCCGGGTCAAGCAAACCAGTCGGCCTGGTAAGCAGCTCAACGACATCTTTATTTGAGTCCTTGATCTCCCACTCATCAGGTGTCGCTGAGCAGTACACCGTAAAGCCCATCTTCGTCTCAAACTCATTGAAACTTAGTGGGCGGTTATCGAGAGCAGAGGGCAGACGAAAACCGTAATCTATAAGCACCTGCTTTCTGGCACGATCGCCGTTAAACATTCCCCGAACCTGCGGAATCGTAATATGTGACTCATCGACGATAAGTATGTAGTCATCAGGAAAGTAGTCCATAAGCGTAAAAGGTGGGTCTCCTTCATCTCTCCCCTCAAAAAACCGCGAGTAGTTCTCCATGCTTTTACAGTAACCGACCTGCTCAAGCATCTCTATGTCGTACAAAGTCCGCTGCTCCAGCCGCTGTGCCTCGAGGTTTTTACCGATATTGTTAAGGAAAGTGACTCTCTGATCGAGCTCATCTTTTATCATCCCCGTAGCCTTTTTGATTATATCACTATCAAACACAAAGTTTTTGGCAGGAAAAAACTCCACAGCTTCTATATTACCCAGCTTGTACCCCGTAATGTGATCAAAATACTGCATGCTCTCAACTTCATTCCCAAAGAACTGCATACGAATAGGGTTGTCGCTGTAAGGCGGCCACACATCAAAAACATCGCCTTTTATCCTTATAAAACCAGGCTCAAAATCATCCCCATATCTCTCATATCGCATAAATGTAAGCTCACGAGCAAGTGCCGCAATATCAAAGCTATCTCCGACGTTTACCACCTGGGTCTTATTCTCATAGTTTCTGGGATCACCGATATTGTAGATGCACGATACGGAAGCGACGACAAGTGTATCACGGCGAGAAATCGCAGAGTTCATTGCTGACATCCTGTAAAGCTCAATTTGCTTATTTATTTGTGACTCTTTCTCGATATATAGATCTTTTCCCGGAAGATAAGCCTCAGGCTGATAGTAATCGTAATATGAAACGAAATATTTGACCGCATTCTCGGGGAAGAAAGATTGAAACTCCTCAAAAAGCTGTGCTGCCAGAGTTTTATTGTGGGAGAGTATCAAGGTAGGTCGGTTTAATCTCGCCACCAGATTTGCCATGACAAACGTCTTGCCGGAGCCAGTCACTCCAAGTAGTACCTGCTTTGGATTATCTTTCTCTATCCCGGCAACCAGCTGATCGATTGCTCGCTGCTGATCTGCAGAAGGGTAAAATTGTGATTTAAGATGAAATTTTTTGCTGCTCATATATCTAGGCCATGTGTTGTTTTGATATGTTCAACAGCCCTCTTCTCAAGAGCAAAGCACTTGCTTATCCAGTTAATCTTTCCATCACCTCGCTCTACTATCTCTCTATACCACACTGCACGTCTGCGGATCTCTTCTACCGCCGCCTTACACACCGCCAGATCATCCGTGATACACTCTCCAGCCATGTTAATGCCCATATCAGTAGGGGAGTTATACATATGCATATAGTTTCCAGACTCAAGCACGGTATCAGTCAGAGACTTAATAAGCTTATACGACTCCGTATCTCGATTATAATTGACGGCCTTCTTACCATATGCCTGTTCGTGAAGCTCATCCCATACATTGTAATCTCCTATATCTGCTGTCGCTGCCTCATAGGCCAAATTGACTGGATGCTCGACATCCAGATTCCAAATCGGAAAAAGCTCGTACTTGGCATAGCCAGATTGAAGCCCGTTCACACTATCATTGTATATTTGCCCTAGACATGTTGACATTTTACCGCTATTTGATCCTGCACCAGTTACGATAACTATTTTTTCGAGATCTTTAAGATAATCATCTGCTCCAAATCCATCGATAGAGAGTACACGACCACTATTATCAGGATAGCCTGCGATCATATATCTTTTTATATATTTATATTCAAGCTTCTGTGCCTTCTTCTCAAACTCAGTCAACATTCCAAGTGACTTTTTATCTCTCCTGCACCGATTGATCACCACGACAGCTTTTTTACCTAGATTTGAATATATCTCATCGAGATATTTGAATACCGAATCAATGTATGCCTCACGAGTATTCTTTAATTGACGATCCGCAATAATATCAAGAAAATCGACACAAAAAAGTATGTCGGCCTTCTTTACTAAATCCGCCAGAATTTTCTGCTTAATTTTCGGATCAAATCCAGGAAGTACTCGGTTTGCATGCGGATCGTACAGAAACTTGCCACCTATCTCGAGATAAAGTCTACCACTGGAAAATTTGCTGACACGATCAACTATTGCTTTTTTCTGTAGCTGGTAATATTTTGCCGTATCAAAAGCATCAGTATCCCAATTGATTATATCGCTACTGTTCATACTACCAATATATCATGAATTCAGTAAGGTTTGCAATAAAGAAAAGAGGCGAAACGATAAAGTCTCGCCCCCGAAGTGACCAGCTTTTTAGACTCTTTAGTTCTTAGGTTCAGCCCATGCAATATATCCCATGCAGAAAAGTTGCAATACTGTACCTATGCAAGGGATAAAACCACCAAGAGCAGCTCCAAGACCCACTGCACTTGAGAAGCCTCGCTTCTCTGCGACCTTCACGTAAGCTATTACCGAGAAGACAAGTGCAACAATATTAGCTACAGGTGTAAAGAAAAGAAGAATAAGCAACGGCTCCTGTTCTCCTAGTTTAAAGAGCATATACAAATTAGCTATAGGAATCCATGCAAGCCAAGGCTTATCAAACCCGAGCTTTTTAGCTGTAGTAGAAAGCGCCAAGGCAGAGTACACATAAAACACTAATACCACAGCACCGATGACTGTAAGATAGACTGCCGATGCTAATATAAGAGCTAAGGTATCCTCAGCAGAAAGCTCCTCGCTATACGTAGTTGTCGATGAATCATCCCAATTCCAATCATCATCCCAATCCCAGTCGTAATTGTAATCGTAATCATACTCGTACAAATCCTGAGTATCCGCAACCTGAGCAGCAATGGGCAGAGCCATACCTGCTACCATAGTGACAGATAGAACTGCCACCAGCATTTTCTTAAATAAATTCATAATATTAATAAAGTAATAAATTATTAGATCAATTATACAAGAAAAAAGTAAGGGGGACAATACGCCCCCCTTACAGTCAAAGTTTAACAACGGCACTTACTCAGCCTTAGTTGCTTCTTTAACCTCTGCCTTCTTTGATCCCTTTCCCCACTCTTTTCTTTTTGTAAAGAAGTAGTAGATAGACACGACAGGAATGAAGAACATTATTAATATCCACATTATCTTCTTGTCCTCAGGCGCATTGATCTTACAATGAATCAACGAGTACACCCAAATAATAAATGTCACGGCGCCCAAAACCATAAGAACACAAGAGAAGATTGCAACACCTGTTGAAACCTCAGTATCAACCTCCGTTTTACTTAGAAGATTTGCGTACTCCTCTTCCAACGCCTGAAGCTCTGGATCATCCCAGTCGATGTCATCGACGAAAAACTCCTCGACTTCCATGGTAGTATCTGCTTGTGCCATTGCTCTATTCGAGAGAAGAGGCAAAGCTATGGTGCTGATCATTACCAACGACAGTAAGCCAGCAAAGACCTTTGATAAAACTTTCATATAATATAAATTAAAAATTAAATATAAAAAACGATGCCATATTTTACCCGATAAAAGTTGTGAAGTCAACTTGTCAAAACAGGGCATTGATGATATATTTCAATTATGGAAAAAGATAGCTTAAAAATACCAGTACTGCTCACTGCCTCTATGTGCCAACAGCACAAAATCAGATCGATAGAAACAAAATTCTGCCAGCCACAAACCACAGCAGCATACATGGTTAGAAATATTGCATCTAACTCTGGTGCCACCCATCATCTACTAGAAACAAAAGTAGAATACAATCCGAACTTTACTGCAAAAGCGTCAAATCCCTATATCAAAAAAATTAAAAAGATAATTACTGATAATAAAATCGAGCTCTTCATAGATATCAGAGAAATGCCGGTTAATATTGATGTCGACTTCATGCTACAGTACGAGAAGAGATATCGCAAATCAGGGGACATTGCATTTGAACTCACCAGAAAGCTTGCCACAAAAAAATTGAGAGATTCTATATTTTCTGTACAATATTTACCGGCCGGAGATCGGACGATATGCTCATATGTGGCTAAGAGCCTCAAGATTCCATCAATTCAAATATCCGTATCGGAATACATATGCGATGACGATGAGTTACTCGAGGAGTTTATCTCGACTTTTTCCCGTCAATTATATCTTTGCGTTTGAAGATCACACCCAGAACCAAATAGATTATAAACATTATTATAACCATTTGAATCAAAGCATTTACAAACTGCCCTACTAATACCTCTGTTTCAGATATCTCAATCACGTATTCGGCCCAGCTTTCTGTAGGTATCAAGTCTTTAAATAGTATACTAATCAGTGGTGAAATTATTCCAGTAACCAGAGAGTTAACGACATCTCGAGTTGTCTGTCCTATAACCATACCTACCGCCAGAGTCACAATTGAGTATTTGCTCAAAAACTCCGTAAACCCCTTTACCGCACCATTCATGCCACCATTCTTCCCCTTTCCACTTTCCTTATTCTCACTCATTAAAAATAGATTAACAAATTAAGATTTACAGAGCAAATCGATTGACCGCGGACCCATAAAATGGTACACTTGCTCGTCTTGAAATTATACACAATATATATAAATTTTAAAAGCAGAAAATAATGGCAGACAGTAAAAAAACAGACCAGAAAGCGGAAAAGAGCAACAGCTCAGACAAGCACAAGGCTATAGAAACAGCAATTAGTCAAATCGAGAAACAGTTTGGGAAGGGCTCGATTATGAAGCTTGGCGAGAAGAAGAAAGTTGATATAGCTGCCATTCCAACTGGTGCACTCTCACTGGACATAGCACTGGGTATCGGAGGCATCCCAAGAGGTAGAATAGTAGAGATATACGGCCCTGAGTCATCAGGAAAAACCACACTCGCACTACATATACTGGCTGAAGCACAGAAATTAGGCGACAATGTTGCTTTAATTGACGCTGAGCATGCATTTGATCCCACTTATGCTGAAAAAATAGGCATAAATCTAGAGGAGCTGTACGTATCACAGCCCGACTTTGGAGAGCAGGCACTTGAAATACTTGAAACATTAGTGAGGTCAGCAGGAATGGGAGTAATCGTAGTCGACTCTGTTGCAGCACTCACACCAAGGGCAGAAATTGAAGGGATGATGGGGGATAGTCATATGGGACTGCAAGCCAGGTTGATGTCACAAGCACTGCGCAAAGTCACAGCAATATCGAGTAAGACTGGTACTACAGTGATATTTATAAATCAGCTCAGAATGAAGATTGGCGTCATGTTTGGTAATCCTGAAACTACAACTGGGGGTAATGCTCTTAAATTCTACTCGTCAGTTCGCATGGATATCCGGCAAAAAAACAAGATTGTGAAGGAGGGAGAGGTAGTAGGGCACATACGAAAAGTTAAAGTAGTCAAAAACAAGGTCGCCCCTCCATTTAAGGAGGCAGAGTTTAATATCCTCTATCCTACTGGAATAGATAAAGAGAGCAGTATCGTAGACGCAGGAATAAACAGGGGGGTACTAACCAAGGCAGGCTCCTGGATTAAGTATAAGGATGAACAGCTGGCACAAGGCGTAGATAACGTTGCTGAGGAGTTAAGAAAGAATAGCAAGATAAAAAATCAGATCGTTAAAGAGATCAAGCAGGCATCAGGGCTCTAAATGAACTATAAAGTAGGCAACTCAGATAAACTTTGTAAAAGAGAGAAGCTATACAAGGTACAGCTTCTCTCTACAAATGGATCACAGAAAGAATCGATTCTAGCAAGAGAAGATACACTGTATAACTCATTTATTTCAACTAATCTAGCAATAGCAGAGCGGGAAATAATCGATGTCACGAAAAAGGATCTAAAAGAGATACTCGTCAAAAGGGCTGTAGACTATATTTCTATCCGTCAGCGCTCAAAAAGAGAGATCGAACAGTATTATAGGAGGATTATAGCACAAAAATATCGCAAATACTACTCACCACACTTCTGGGAGCTAATCGATATAAAACAGATAAAAACCGATTGCCTAAATGAGCTGACCCGGCTAGAACTCCTGGATGACACGCTGTTTGCAAGAAGTTTTGTCGCTTACAGAACAAACTTAAAGCCTCGTGGCAAGAGAATGATATTTTATGAGCTTATGAGCAAGGGGATTGATAAAGACACCGCCACAAAAATAATCGAAGAGTCAGAAATTAACGAAGAGGAGATGATAAAAAAGATTTTAGAGAATAAGTTTCGCACAGATGCAATCAAGGGCAATCCTTACGCAAAAGAGAACCAGAAGATTATCAGGTATCTAATGCAAAAAGGTTTCGAATATAATAAAATCGAGAAATTCATTAAAAATGAGAAGTAAGACAATCTGGATCAAGCCATCAAAAGTCCCTAAAAAACTGCAGGAAACAGTGTATGCTGGCATGACCGATCTGGAAGCAACACTCCTGTACAATCGCAAGATTGATACAAAAAAGAAAATTAAGTTTTTTCACTCAGATGATCTATCTGATATACCGAGCTGGCAAAAACTTTACAACGCCAACAAAGCAAGTAAACAGATCCTGAGAGCAGTAAAAAGTGGAAAGAAAATATTCATTCACGGAGATTACGATGCTGATGGAATATGTGCTAGTGCACTTCTATGGGAGTTTTTGTATCGTGAATTGCCATCATTAGTAAAAAGCAGGCAGTCAATAAAACCTGATATCACACCGTATATACCAGATAGGGGGGAAGAGGGATATGGTCTCTCAGAAAAATCGGTGCAAAACTTAATTTCTCAAGGGGCTGAGCTTATAATCACAGTAGATTGCGGGATTCGTGACGGAGCACTCATAAAGAAATATCAGAAGAAAGGAGTTGAGTTTATAGTAACCGACCATCATCAGCCACCGAGCGATCTACCCGAGAAGCCAAACTACACGATTGTGCATCAGCTTTATCCAGGCAAAGAGTATCCTTATCGTGAGATAAGCGGAGCATTCGTAGTATTCCTTCTCATCCAGGCGATGCGGGCAAACCTCAACAAGATTTTCGATCTTCCTAAGCCAATAAGCGACAAGCTGACTGCCGACACAAAAGGGCTTGATCTGGTAGCCTTCTCTACTATTACAGATATCATGCCGCTAACTTATGCCAACAGAATAGCAGTAAAACACGGCCTGCGACAGCTAAGCGACACAGATAGAGTAGGAATGTCTGGGCTCATAAAGATCTCAGGGCTTGAGCATCGGGAATTAACTTCATATGATATAGGATTTGTACTTGGTCCAAGGATAAATGCTACTGGAAGGATAGGGGAAGCAATAGACGCTTTAAAGCTACTTGTCACAGAAAATGAGCAGTTCGCATCAGAGATCGCTGAAAAACTGGATGAGCTCAACTCCCAAAGACAGGAGATGACAGAAAAATACATGGGTGAAATGACTGACAAGGTAGAAACGCAACTGCAAAAAAATGAGAAAAAGCCTATGGCGATATTTGAAATAGGGGATAACATTCCAGAGGGCATAATCGGACTGGTCGCTGGGAAATTGCAGGAAAAGTATAATCGTCCAGTTATTATCGCCTCACGTAAACTCTCCCCAGATGGTACGGTAAAAGAGGTAAGAGGCTCGGCTCGTAGCATTTCCGGCTTTAATATAACTAAAGCGATCGAAAAGTTTTCCTCAAAATTAGAAAAGTATGGAGGGCACGATCAGGCAGCAGGTTTCTCTTGCAAAGTGGGAAAAGAAGATGAATTTAGAGAGCAGTTTCTCCAACACGCTGAGAAAAAAATAAACGAGGATATGCTTATCAAAAAAATAAAGATATCCGCAATTATTAATACACACGACATAGACAGTGAGACCATAGAAATAGTTAGAAGCCTCGAGCCTTACGGATACGGCAATCCTAAACCGGTATTTATGATGGAGAATCTTGTTGTCGTTGAGATAAAAGAGTACGAGACAAAGGCACGTGACAGCAAATTCCTTAAACTGAAAGTGAAAGGGGATGGAATTGATCTTTTTGACTTGTTAATATTTCGCTACGATGTCGAGAAAGATGACCCGAAATTTCTGCAAGAAAATATGGTAGTCGATGCCATCGGCACACCAGATATTAATGAGTGGAAGGGCTACATAACGCCACAATTTTTGATAAAAGATTGGGCGATCAAAAAATAAGGATATACTTCTCATCCCTTGTAAAGAGTCGGACAATACGCTATAATAATAGTATTAATTTATAAACTAAAAACCTCATGGAAATTCTTCTGTTTCTTTTCGGGTGTGTCGGTTTCATTTTCCTAATACTGTTCTTCACTGCATTCACAACAGTACCGCAAAACTCTGTAAAGATAGTCGAGCGGTTTGGAAAATTTAGCCGAATATTAGACAGTGGACTTAACTGGGTGCTCCCAATCATTGACAGGCCTGTAGCTACAGTCACATTAGCACTACAAAATCTGCATGAGCAGGTCGATGCCGTTACAAAAGACAAGGTTGTCGTACGAATCGAAGCAAATCTGGTTTACTCGATCGAAAAAAGCCTGGTGAAAGAATTTTACTACGATTTGTCTGATCCTATGACCACGCTACGAGATTATGTCGAAAACTACATGCGAAGCCATGTTTCGACAAAGACCCACGAAGAGCTACTAACTGAGAGAGAAGAGTTCTCAACCTATCTGATAGATTCACTCGATGATATCCTCATAAAGTGGGGGATCAGGATAACAAGCTTCCAGGTCATAAATATAGCCTTCCCTAAAGAGATTACAGACGCTATGAGTAAGGTTGTCGCATCACAGAGGCTACGTGAGGCCGCACAGAATGAGGCAGAGGCAAATAAAGTTAAGGTCGTAAAACAGGCAGAGGCAAATAAAGAAGCTAATATTATGCTAGGTGAGGGAATCGCAGGACAAAAACAGGCAATAATAGACGGTCTACGTGCATCTATGGATAACCTACACAACATTAAGGGATTTGATCCGCTTGAGGTTATGAATCTGGTTGTGATATCACAGTACTTCGACACCATGAAAGAGATCGGTAGCAGTGAAAACACAAAGGTTATGTTTGTAAATCCGGCTCCAGAAGGTGCTTCAAGCTTGGTGCAGGAGTTAGCAAGTGCAATTGAGAGTAGTAAGGAAAATTTATAATTAACACTTATATGAGCCAAAAAGATTGCCTTTTCTGTAAAATTGTAGCTGGAGAAATTCCATGCCATAAAATTTATGAGGATGACAACACACTGGCATTTCTCGATATAAATCCGAAAGCCAAATATCACACACTAGTAATCCCTAAAGAGCATGCGCAGGACATTTTTGATATTTCACAAAAAGATCTGCAAAAGACCATACAGGCAGTTCAGAAAATTTCCCGGCACTACAAAGATAAGCTTGGCATAGAAAATCTACAAGTACACAATAATTCTGGCAAAAAAGCAGGACAGGAGGTGATGCATCTGCACTTTCATATCATCCCTTTTGATGTGGACACGAGTGATACTGAAGAACTGGGCAAATTAGCCGAGAAAGCGAAATTATCATAAACATCATCCCTTTGACAGCCCTTGGCATCCGTTATATAATCCATTAATATGAAAAAACTACTAATAACAGCATTTACAGCCTTAATATTAGGGTTATTCGCATTTTCAAACATTACACCAACCTTTGCGGAGCCCTTACCCGGCACAGAAGTACTCACACTTACCGGCACAGTAGAAAAGATCCTAGAGGAAGAGACCTCAACCATTAACGAGGTGGAGGGGCTTTATCAGAAAGTGGAGATCAAAATCACATCGAAAGGTGATTATAAAAACAGAAAGGTTACGATTGAAAACGAGTATTATGGACAAGTCAATCCGCTGACATACAAAGAGGGTGATAAACTCGTACTTACTCTCATTATTTCTGAGGAAAAAGATACTGAGACAGGAGAGGTGTCCGTAACTGAAACCTTTTACATTACTGATTACGATCGTACTCCTGCCATGCTTTTGCTGTTTATAATTTTCGCCGCACTTGCTATCCTCATCGGAAAAATACGAGGAGTGTTTTCATTGCTTTCAATGGTAATCTCTTTCGCTGTAATATTTCTCTTCATACTACCGCCAATAGTGCAAGGTGCAGATCCTGTATTCACTGTCATAGGATACTCATTAATCCTTATACCAATAACCTTTTACATGACTCATGGATTTCAGGAGAAAACAACACTCGCAGTCATCAGCACGGCGATTGCACTAATTATTACCGGACTCATGTCCATAATCTTCGTAAGTATGGCACATCTTACCGGCTTTGCAGATGAAGAGGCAATGCTACTATCTACTACTTTGGGAGCAAATTACGATATGCAGAGAATTCTTCTAGCAGGAATGATCATCAGCATGCTTGGTGTACTTGATGATGTAACCGTATCACAAGCAGAGGTGGTCAAACAGCTCTCCGAAGCGAATAAGAAGATGAGTATTAAAGAGCTTTTTGCCAAAGCTATGAGCGTGGGCAAGACCCATATCGCATCAATGACCAACACCCTCGTCCTGGTGTACACAGGTGCTTCTTTCACTCTTCTAATGCTTTTTATGAACAGTGAAGCCAACGCAATGGAGGTACTGAATCTAGAAATGGTGGCGACTGAGATAGTAAGAACTTTAGTTGGTAGTATAGGATTAATGTTGGCGGTGCCGTTGACTACAATCCTGGCAGTGTACTGGGAGAAGAGGGCAAATAAAAGGAGTCTGCCTAATAATAAGTAGAGTTATGAGAAGAAATAAGCCTAGTAAAACCGGACAACTCATCTTACTGTCAATCATTCTTTCAATAACAATTTGTGCTATATTCCTATTATACTATACGCAAACTACGGATGAGATAGAGCAACCAGTAGATACACACGCGCAATACGATTTTGAACCGTGGACCTTTTCTGTCTTGGGTGACACACAATCTCACAACGAGCATTTCTATGACGCACTAAGCAATGATATAGCCCCTCACTCACCTCGGATGATGCTCCATCTTGGTGATTACACTTTTAGTAAGAAAGCCAATAGCCTTATAAACAAAGTGATTTTCAGATTGAGGGGGGATACAGAGCTAAAATATGGATTCCCAATGGAGTTTCATGGTGCAAACGGCAATCATGGTTCTGGCTACAACAAAGCTATGAACGACCTTACTAGAAATCTTATCTGCTATGGGATAATAAGTGAGTACGAGAACCCCACAATCATAAACGGTATAGAAAACTATGGAATCCCCGGTCAGTATGAGGCTTTAAATCCTGAAGTGAAAAAACTTTACAGCTACTGTACCCCAGACAGCTACTTTGATATGAACAGTATCAAACTATCCTTCCCATCTGAAAGCAAATTTCATCAGCAATATACTTTTGAGCGAGGTGGCATCCGCTTTATAATAACAGGGTATGATGTGATACAAAACAGTGAGCGCCATACATGGGTAAAAGAGCAGGTTTGCACACAAACTGATTCTGCGATAACAATGATACTTACGCACGACCCACCTTCGCACCACTATCAGGATGGATATAATAGCAAATCAATCCGTTTTTGGAATAACTTTATAGATAACCTTGGCTGTGAAAACAACTTGAAAGTGATATTTGGAGGTCATGTACACAGATTTGACCACCTCAATCATAATGGGGTCCAATACCTTAACGTCTCAGGTATGTTCTATGGGGATATACATCCTGGCCACCCACTTTGGAGTGAAATCGTAGAGCTCAGCGACCATTGGATTGTAACTGTACATCCAGAGAAAATTGATATTACAAGGTATGTATGGAATGGGGTAAGTTTTGGTACAATACAACCTATAACATCAATCCCTGGCGAATTCAAACAGTACTCACATCCACAAGACTTTGAGACAGTTGAACTTACGTATAATATAGAGAAGGGAGCAAATTTAATCGGAATGCCAATGAGAGTTGATGATCTAAAAGCTTCCTCCCTTAACGAACAAATATCAAGCCAACAAGGCAAACAATTAGATACCATAGCAAAATTTACAAACGGCTCGTGGCATATATATAGACCCGCAAATGCTCAGGAAAGTTCAATCAATGACTTTGCAATTGAAGAGGGTGACTCCATTTTCGTTATTTCAGAAAGCTCATTCCCTATCAGTATGGAAGGTGATCTCGTTACTCCCAAAGATAAGCCCAGAAAAGGTTGGAACCTCATTTCACCAACGTATGACGGTGAGAGAGAAAACTACCATGCAAGCGATGTAATTAGTGATTATGGTAAGAAAGAAATAAATGTTATAACTGTCACAACCTTACGAGATGGGATTTATCACAGCTACATGTCTAGAGGTGAAGACACATATGGTCAGAATTTTGAAATAAAACCCACGACAGGGCTTTGGATTCTTGTTGAATAAACCGGGCATTTGCTTATTTTTTGTAGACATATAGCGTTATAAATAGTAAAATATTCGCAATAATATAATTTTTTCATATAAATAATATGAAGTATCAGATTAAGCAAAAGTTTTTCTCTCTGAAAAACGAGTTTTTCATTAAAAATGAAAAAGGTGAAGATGTGTACAAAGTCGCAGGACAATTCCTGTCAATTGGGCAAAAGCTAAGAATATACGACATGAACGATAATGAGCTTTGCTACATTGAGCAACTGCTCCTAACCCTACTTCCAAAGTATAAAATCAGGATGAACGGCGAAGAGATCGCTACGATAAACAAGAAGTTTAATTTCTTCACCCCAAAGTTTAGTGTCGACATGAAAGATAGCTCCCCGACCGTCGACGGGCAAATATTTTCTTATGAGTTCTCGATCAAAGATGGTGATAAACTTCTAGCAACAATATCCAAGCAGTTCTTTGCATTAACAGATACATATGGCGTCGAGACAAAGCCTGAGGCCGACGATGTCCTGATGCTTGCTATAGCTATAGTGATCGATATGGTTTTGCACAATAATAATAAGAACTCTTGAAACGATGATCTAAAAATAGTAAAATAGCCTCAATAATTTAACGTTGAGGCAATTATAATGCAAAGAGAACTTATACGAACGATTATTCCCAAACTAAATAAAGATGTGCTTCTAGCTGGCTGGATATCGAAAATCCGTGATCACGGCGGCATTATATTTATAGACCTACGAGATTCAAGCGGAGTAGTTCAGCTCGTCATATCACCGGAAGATAAGGATAATTTTGCCATAGCCCAGACACTCGGACAAGAGTATGTAATTGAAGTAGAGGGAAAAATCGTCAAAAGAGACAAAGACCTGATAAATCCAAACATACCGACAGGTCAGATAGAAATAAAAGTAAACAAGCTCACCCTCATTAACAAATGTAAGCCGATGCCGTTTCCTGTCGATACAGATGGACGAGAAATAGATGAGCAGATCCGTCTTAAATACCGCTACCTTGACATCCGACGAGAGCGGGTTGCGTACTTGATACAGAAACGGCACGATTTCATACTTTACACCCGCAACTGGTTTGCAGAGCACGGCTTCACCGAAATACAAACACCACTACTTACAGTCGACTCACCAGAAGGAGCCCGAAACTTTTATGTGCCTAGTAGAATCTATCCAGGTAAATTCTATGTCCTACCACAAGCACCTCAGCAGTACAAACAGCTACTAATGGTAGGTGGTATAAACCGATATTTCCAGATCGCTCCCTGTTTTAGAGATGAAGATCCCAGAGCAGACCGACACTCTGGTGCATTCTATCAGCTTGATGTCGAGTGCTCATTTGTAGATCAGCAGCAGTTCTTTGAGCTAGTCGAACCGTACTTTAAAGAGAGCACAGAAGCAGTATCGAATAAAAAGCTGATGAAATTTCCACTCGATCAGATTCCATTTCTGGAAAGCATGGAGCTGTACGGAAGCGACAAGCCTGATTTGCGATTTGAATTAAAACTCACAGAAATAGTAGATATATTAAAAAAGACAGGATTAAACATATTTGAGAATGCAGACACCGCCAAAGCAGTGCTGGTTGACAAGCAGTTTACACGCAAAGAGATAGACGAGCTGACAGAGCAGGCTAAGCTTGAAGGGGCCAAAGGTTTGGCCTACATTAAGATCGATGGCGATAAAGTAGAAGGGCCATTTGCTAAATACTTTACTTCCGATATGCTGAATGAGCTTAAAAATGCCTTTACAGAAAACGGTTATAGTAGGGATGATATTAAAAATGGCAAGACAGTTCTGGCAATTGCAGGCCCACGCGAGAAAACTATGAAGACTCTTAAAACTGCCGGATGGTTACGCTCAAAATTAGGTGACATCCTGGAGCTTAAAGACCCAAGTATACTTGCATATGCATGGATAGTTGACTTCCCAATGTACGAGTGGGATGAGAAAAGGAATAAATGGGATTGGGGACACAATCCATTCTCAATGATCAAGGGTGGAATGGAGGCACTTAAGACTCAAACTCCTGACAAAATCCTGACTGATCAGTACGATCTGGTTTGCAACGGCTACGAGATGGCTAGCGGATCGATGAGAAATTATCAGCCAGAGCTATTTATCGAGGCTTTTAAAGTGGTCGGCTATACAGAAGAGCAGGTGCGCGAGGAGTTTGATCATATGATAAGTGCATTTGAGTACGGAGCTCCACCTCATGGAGGGTTTGCACCAGGAATTGATCGTATGATGATGATGCTCTTTGATGAGAGCAACATCCGCGAGATCTATGCATTCCCTAAAAGCAACGCACAGGAAATTATGACCGGCTGTCCACGAGAGGTGGATCCAAAAGATATCGATATTTTAGGAATACAAGTCAAAAAGAGAAAGTAGTGCACAAATACAAGATTCGCTACAAGCAAGCTCAAGTCAAGTCAAACTCGTGGAGATTTGCCATTCCGGCAGCACTTTTGGTCGCCTTACTGACAGCTCTCTTTTTCTTCTATCCACGACCAGCACAGTTTCTAGAAGTAGGGCCCACAAAGCTTGGACCGGAAATAACCCAACTTGAGAGCAGTGCAATTTCAAACATCCCACCACTGCAGTCAGAAATAGTTACTTCCATTGATACCGGAAGTAGTGCTGAAACAATCTTTGTATACAATCCAAGCGACTCACACATATTATATGCACAAAACAGTGAGAGGAAAATGGCAATTGCAAGTCTGACGAAGTTGGCTACTGCACTGGTCATATATGAAAATTACAAGCTCGATGACGATATTACAGCAATAGATGATGCCCCAGTTTTTGCCGGATCAAACAATCTTTCAATCAAAAAGGGTGATTCTTTTACTGTAGAGGATGGTCTTAATCTCATCCTTATCTCCTCGTACAACGATGTCGCAGCAGTGTTTGAGCAGAGTTATGATGGCGACTTTATTGAAGAGATGAACGAGTTGGCAGCTAAACTTGGTATGCACGATACTCAATTTAAAAACCCGAGCGGTTACGACAGAGGGGAAAACTTCTCAACAGCGAGAGATCTTAAGAAGCTAACTACCTATTTTATGCAGCATGAAGATTTAATGAAAATTGTCGGGAGCAAAAGTTCTCGTATAGTTATAAATCGTGCATCTGGACAAAAATCTGACCTTACAATTACAACCACAAACCGCCTACTCACATCAAGCAGCAATATAAAGGGGATTAAGACAGGCTACACTACTGAGGCAGGGGAGTGTTTCATTGGATACTACCAGGGCGAAGATAGCAAACAAGATTTGGTAATCATTCTACTAAACTCAAGCAAAAGGTTCACCGATACAAGTCTCATCTATAAAGAAATTAGTTTATATATTAATTAACTTTAGCGTATCTATTATATGTGTAAAGAAGAAAGAATTGTTACATTTTTGGTGTTAGCGTTGTTAATTGTAATCTCGCTTTTCACCTCACTGCTGTTTATCGATAAACCTGTCAGTGAGCCTGAAAATATATACACAGATGTATGTGATACCCCGATAAATTCAGATATAATATTTGAAGATGAAACTATCACTATATCAGAGGCAAAAATCCCTGGCGGGACCGACTGTTTATTTAGAAAGACGTATAATTTGTTACGCTTCGAGCCGCATCCAGTTTTCAACACTGATCACTCGCAGAAACGCAGCTACCAGAATGGAGGGTTGTACGGGTCAGATATATCCGAAATAGAAATAAGCGTAGGCGACACACTGTTCACACAATCAAATGACAGACCAGGAGATTATCTCTACAATATCAGCATCGAAAATGAAAAAGAACCTATTTTTAAAAAAAGAATTGCTACAGCCGTATGCGGCATGGATGGTCACTTATCTTATACAGTAGCAAATGGACAACTTTATATTACATACCTTGATGTTCGAATAATTGACGGTCAATCCATGCCCGAAATAGACCACAGATTCTTCAAAGTTGAGGATGGGAAAGTTGTCGATCTGGATAAAGATGACAGAGACATATTTATGGCTCTGTACAACGTCGGAGATAAACTCTTATACTTTTATACAGATCATAGGGCTGATGACTTAGAGCAATCAGATCCAACTTATGGGATCAACTACGATGGTACTGACATCCTGCATGGCAGATATGATCAGATATTAGATGGCTGTGCTTGTGAACCAGCATTTTGGAGGATAAGAGGGGATAATAACAGAAGAGTCGAATTTTATTCAAAGAAGGGCGACGAGTACTACTTTGTTAAGATTGAGAAGAAACAGAATTAGAAGTGGGAAATACCTACAACTTATCCTTTTCTTGACAAAAGATCTCTCATAACTAGAGTCAGAAGCGTATTTGCCGGGATAATGATAAGAAGTATAATACCAGCCACAGAGTTAAGGAAAACCGCAAAAAAGCCCGCATATCTTACACTGTACAGAAGGGAGCCAGAAATACTCTCATGATCTACCCACCAACTATCTCTAGATTCATTAGCATCCCCTTTAGTTCTATATCTACGAAGATTACCGTCATCCCTGACCTCCACTATTCTATGTGTAAATAAGTCCTTATCTGCTCCTGCTGTAAAGGTGATAATATCATCTTCCTTATACCTTGACTTCTCTTTTACAATTACTAAATCGTAACGATATAGAGTAGGTATCATACTTTCAGATGTAACCCCATATGCGGAGTACGCCTGATTAGTGAATCTTCCAACCAAAAGTATTGCAACAGAACTAATTAAAACAACGATAAGCGAAAAAAGAAAAACCTTATAATAAAAAGAATAGATCTTTTTTAAAAATGTTATAAAGTCTGTTTTGCCTTCCATCGTATAATTATAACAAGAAAGGCACCTTATCTCAAGATAACTGGTGCCTTTCTGAAAATTTCACTTCTTTAACCCGAAATTAGTTAACAACCTCGGTTAAAACAAGCTCGTAATTGACTTGTTCTCCTGCGGAAACATTTACTCCCTCAATTGAGAACATCATATCAAGCTGGGTTGGAGGTCCCCAAATGTAATCTACAGGAATGTATGTGTGCTCCGTCAAACCTGTAAGATCTAACAACGAACCTTCATAGATAATCTCTTCGGTTTCATTGTAAGTCATTGTTACACGGACATTCAAGTCCTGTGCAAATTCTGCATTATCTATGTTTCTTACATGCATGTCATACAGTGGAAGTGCATAGTTACCTCCAGGTGTAGGATAGTTGTTCCTAACATAGAAAGTCTTTATGGCAATAGGATTTGAGTTAGTCAAATATTTAAATCCAAAATCAAACTCCTTGCTCCAAGAAGGATGATCTCGATCGGGAACCATTGAGATTTCAATATCTCTTGGCTGATCGGGGTTACCATCGACAAACAAGACGGCACCCATCCCGTAGGCACTATCTACCTCTACAGCTTTTGTAACGCCAAAAGCCACCAAACCGACTAGCGAAATTGCTAGCATTAAAGACATAATCTTCTTCATAACATTAAATATAAAAATTTATATACTTCCTATCAAAATCAATAGGAACTACTACTTATCAGGTAATTACGATGAAAAAGTAACAGTATAGAGTAATTATACCATATCCCCAAAAACAATGCAACTATATTACAACATGTGCTATTTCCTCGTGAAGCCGCCACTCTGGATACGCCACAGCTTAGCATAAATTCCACCTAGATCAATAAGCTTGTCATGCTTACCCGCTTCAACCACAGCACCCTTCTCAATAATAAATATCTGGTCGGAGTTTTTAATAGTACTCAATCGGTGAGCGATTACGATAGTAGTCTTATCACGGCTCAGCTCGTCAAAGGCCAGTTGAATTGCCTGTTCACTCTCACTATCTAGCTGACTGGTCGCCTCATCAAAAATCACAATCTTAGGATCTCTAATTATGATCTGTGCTATAGCAACTCTCTGCTTCTGACCACCTGATAGCTTGATACCACGCTCTCCCACCATAGTCTCGTACTTATCAGGCAGCTCCTCTATAAACTTATGAATCTGTGCCTTCTTGCAAGCGTCAACGGCTATCTCCATCAGCTCCTTTTTAGACCTACCAGAGTGCTGATCTCCAGCCCCGTAAAGTATATTCTCAAATAGACTCCTGTTAAATAGCGTTGGATCCTGCGGAACCATGCCGATAATCTGCGTAAGCTCGTCATAGCTGAAATTCCTAATATCAATGCCGTCAATTAAAATCTTACCCTCTGCAACATCATAGAACCGCATAAGTAGCTTAGCAATAGTAGACTTACCACCCCCAGATTCTCCAGCAAGAGCGACCGTGCTTTTAGCTTTAATATCCAGGCTTAGACTATCTAGTATCTTCTTCCCTTCATCATAACCAAAGCCAACCTCTTCAATTGTAATTTGCCCAGTAATATTATCAGTACAAGCACAGGCATTTCTGTTTGAATAATTAATCGTTGATTTGCTATTAAAGAGCTCTACCACGTCCTTCATGCGTGGAAACTCCGCAAACACTCTCCTTATATCAAAAAAGAATTCCACAATATTCCTCGTAATCAGCATAAGGTAGCTCAACACAATTACGATCTGCCCTACAGATATACTGTCCGACTTAAACAGTACAAGTATGTAATAAGAAACAGCTGCAAACAGTGATACGCTTATAAATCTTGACACAAAATCAAAAAGCCTCCATGTGTTTGAGTATTTAAGCTCGGCACCGTACCAGGCATCAAATTTATCATCCAAATTCGCCATCTCTTTAGCCTCATTTCTAAATGAGCGCATCAACTGGAAGCCGGACAAGCTATCAATTATTATGCTGTTAGTCTTATACTCGGCTTCATTGGATTTTTTCTTCATCCTTACGTTAATCTTCATCACTACTATGAGCAAAGGAAACTCAATAAGGACAATCAGTAACATTATAAGCGACAGGCGATAATCTATTTCTGACAAAATTACAAGCGGAACAGTTAGAGTTAACACACTGTGCAACAACCATGTTTCTAAATTCCATATCACCACAGCGGTAAGATCGTGCAGCCTTGTTATCTTAGTTATCAAAGAACCTGTTTCCCGATTGACATGGAACTGATAATCAAGGTTGACTATTTTGCCGAAAATGTCTTGCACTGCACGTCTGGAGACTTTTATCTTAATAAGATCTTTAATCCCATATGCTATCGGCTCCAGGATAAACGGAAAGCTCATCAGTGCAATAATCTGGATAAAACTTCTTTGCAAAGTCAAAACAGGATCACCTCCCACGGCAACTTCATCAGCCAGGTTATCAACAATATCTCCAATAAGTCGAACCGTATAAATACTGAGGAAAACAAGCAGAAGATGTGCCACGATACTCACAATCTTTAAAAGCCACAGATCCTTTTGGAAAAGCAAAAGCTTTTTGTAAAACTTGAAAAATTCTTTCATGAAGAGGATTACCTAAATAAGCTGGTCATAATCAATCGCTGGGACGAAGTAAACAAAATTTCCCACATCACCACTTTCAAGTACCGCCTCACCACGTACGATATATATCGGCTGCAAAAACTCTCCCTCCACCTCCATATCGTAATACCCCAAATCTACATCTAATATCGTCAAGTCAGTTGCAACAATAGGAGAGTAGGGAAGCACATCATCACCCCCCTTACGGTTGAAGTATACAAGAGAAGCCTCCCCCTGTGTAACTTTCTGAACTGCTGTCCCGGCAGGGATGATCGGATATGTGCCACATGAAGCGATCTCCACTATCCAGTTGCGATACTGTACACCGTATATATTTGATGCTCTATACCCAGATTTCCTCTTATCCTCAGGCCCTACAAGCACAGACAGATAAGATTTATCTTTATACGATTCAATCTGCTCAATATTTGCATAATAAATTCTAACTTCATAAGTTACTCCATTTACGCTCTCCTTCTTAATTTCCGACTCGAAGTTCTCCATGCTCTTCTCTATTGCTTTGGCATCAGCGGAGCCTTCAAGTACAGCAGTGATTGCTGCCTTGCGGAAGAAGTCTACCCTAATAAGATCTGCTGTCGCTTTGGACGGTGCCTGCGATAATGCCCCATCAGCTCCCAGCTTAATTAAAGTAGTACGAACTTCTCCAGAAGCATAGTCACTTGTGAACAAGCCCGTGTTCTTCAAAAAATCTGTTGCTGTACGAACTGCACTTTCATCTGTAGGCAATGTACCTACATCCTCAGGGAATGCTTTCTGGTTGGCAAACTCCGTTTTAAGCTCAAACAGCATATTTCTTGCCTCAATTCGCAATCTTCTAGCAGTACTAAGATCATCCCAAATATACGCTACAGTCCCTTCACGAATATATCTTTCCTTATCAAAGCCCAGCCTCTCAGCCACTATTTGTGCCTCAGTGAGAAACGTCAAAGACTCACCCGGATTATTATACCTATACACATTTACAATCCTGGGAAACTTATCAACTTTACCTGTGGGCGTATCTATTTTAAACTTATCAGTAGAACCAGCTCCCATTTCTAATGAAGGAATTTCGAGCTGACTTTCGACAAAATTTGTAGGATCAACAGTACAAGCCAAAGTAGCCCTCTCTGTGGAAGGAACGTTAGCACCCTCAGGCGCATTTAGCACAAAATACACTATCAGAATAGCTACAAACAGCACCACAGCAATTATCACGCCGAGTCTTTTTGCCCAGTGTCCCGCCTCTGTAAGCGTCATTAAAGTTTAACTATCACAAATTATGTGGTATAATTATACAATAAAGTTAATTAAAAAGAAATATGATCAGCAAAAAAACAAGAGTAAGAAGTGCTCCCAGTCCAACAGGAAAGATGCAGCTTGGCAATCTAAGAACTTTTGCAATGAACTATTTTTTCGCAAAAAGTCATGGTGGAGAATTCATTCTACGTATCGAGGACACTGATCAGAAGCGATTTGTAGAAGGAGGCACGGAGCTTATAATCGAAACTCTTTCTCTTTACGGCATCGAGTTTGACGAAGGTCCAACACTCGAATCAATGAGCAAAGAGTATCGAATTGGAGGAGATTACGGACCATACTTCCAGTCTAAAAGAAAAGATATTTACAAAAAACATGCACTTAAGTTGATTGAGCAAGGGGATGCATACTACTGCTTCTGCTCAACTAAGCGTCTGGAGAAATTAAGAGAGCAGCAGGAGAAAAGCAAGCAGAAGAGCGGTTACGATCGCAAGTGTAGAGAGATTTCACTTGAAGAAGCCAGGGAGAAAATCGCCGCGGGAGAGAAGCCTACGATCCGCATGAAGCTCCCTACGGATGGCTATACCGAGTTTGAAGATGAAATAATCGGCAAAATCCGTGCAAACAACAAAGAGTTCGACGACCAGATAATACTCAAAAGCGACGGTTTGCCAACTTATCATTTTGGGGTTGTAGTCGATGACCATTTAATGAAAATAACACATGTTTTCCGAGGACGGGAATACCTCACTCAGACGCCTAAAAATGTATTTCTATACAAAGCTTTTGGATGGGAAATCCCTAAGTGGGTACATACCACTCTCATACTAAACCCTGATGGCAAGGGAAAGTTAAGTAAAAGACACGGCTCAAAGGCAGCTGTTTACTACCTGCGAATGGGCTATCTACCTGATGCGGTACTTAACTACCTTATGCTTGCAGGCTGGGCTCCAAAAGAGAAAGATGCTCATCAAGATGAAATATATACAAGAGAAGAGCTTATTAAGCTTTTCTCACTTGACCGGGTTAAGAAAACAAATGCACGGTTTGACCAGGCAAAATTTGACTATATTAACTCAAAACATATTCATCTGATGGATATCGACCAGCTCGCACAGTATGTTTTTAAATGGGCAGAAGAGATCGTATTAGCTCACTTTATTTCAGATAAGTTCATAGAAAAAGAGCCGGATGAGATAGAGCTGATCGAGCAGGTGAGAAAATATTTACCTATGTGGAAAAAAGATGCTGATTATTTCAAAAAGGCACTCAGCCAGGAGCACGAGAGAATTACAAAGCTAAGTGAAATCCCTAAAGCACTAGACTTTTTCTACGATGAGCAGCTGGCGTGGGACAATCCAGAAAACTGGATGACTAAAAACCATGATTTGAACGAAATAGCAGCTGCGTTAAAAGGTCTTCTGAAGCAACTTCAGAAGCTAAATGATGATGGCACACTGTTCGATCATGACAAATGGGAGTCTACAGTCAGAGGCTATGCTGACGAGCTGGGATGGAAGCATGGCGATATGTTTATGGCCCTGCGATCGGCAGTTACTGGTAGACTGAAGAGTCCGCCGCTTCTTGAGAGCATGGAGATTATGGGATGGGATAGGGCGAAGCGGTTAATTGAGAAAGCAAAAGAGAGAATTGATAATGTATAATTGATGATTGATAATTAGAATGCTAAAAACTTTAATCTACAAGCATCCGGCTACAAATAATTATCAATCATACATTATCAATCATCAATTACTACTATGCTTCTCCAAATAACAAACCTAAACAAAACGTTACTGGATAAACAGCTGTACAACGAGTTAAACCTCATAATCGAAAAAGGCGAAAAATCCGCACTAATAGGACAGAACGGCACGGGCAAAAGCACCCTTTTTCGCATCATCACAGGGCAAGACTCAGATTGGAGCGGTCAAGTAGAAATAGCCAAAGGGACGACAATAACAATGACCGCTCAGGAACATCACGAGTCAGATTTCCCCCAAGATTACACGGCGCTCGAATATATTCTTTCATCAGTCCCGAACTACAACCATTGGAAAAAAATCTTAGACAACGGTCAAACAGAAGCCACCGTAACAGAGAAGTATATCGACACACTCGGAGAGTACACAGATGCGGGCTATTTCACCATAGAAGACGAAATTGTGGCTATGCTGGAGGGATTTGGAATTGAGCTGGAAAAGACGCTCGGATCATTCATATCGCTATCCGGCGGCGAGAAACGGTTCGTGGAGCTTACTAAAGTGATATTCAGCCAAAGCGATCTGATCCTCATAGATGAGCCGACAAACCATCTTGACTATGTGGGCAAGCAGCTTTTCATCGACTGGGTGAAGGGAACTGACAAGACAGTGTTGATCATCACGCACGACCGGGATGTTCTGGCAGAAGTCAACAAGATTTATGATCTCAAAGGGGGCGAAATACACAGCTTTACCGGCAACTATCATAATTATCTGAAACAGAATATGCACAGCACAGTCTCCGCACTGAATAAATACGAGACCGATCTTGCTAGAATTGAGAAACTAAAGAAACAGGCCAACGATGCAAAGGAGAAAAAGCTTTCCGCCAAAAGCAATAAAGGTCGTCTGCAAGCTAAGATCCTTGAAGAAAGGATGAAGCGTGAGTATAGAGAAATAAAAGAGAACATGGAAAAGCCATCGTTCTGGCTAGACAAAGAGAGTATCGATATGGTAGACAAAAAGGTGGAGAGCTCTTATGAGCGTTATAAAGATCGCACAATACAGCTCAACAGTCGTACAGAGACTGGAAAGAAGAGGCATGCTAAACGATTATTTGTCGTAGATCAGCTAGTACTTGGCTATGATGAGCCGCTGTTTACTCCGATCGGTCTCGAGTTTTATACTGGAGAAAGAGTACAGATAATCGGCCGTAACGGAGCAGGGAAGAGCACCTTCCTGCAAGAGCTTATCGCAGCAGTTACTTGTACATATCCAGAGCACAACGAGATGCTTGCAAAAAATCGGGATTTAAAAGATGTGGACGAAGAAAGCTCGCCCAGAAAAACCTTCGCAGGAGAGTTAATACTAAAGAACCCTATAAGACTCGGGGTGTATGAGCAAGAGGTCAGCCCTACATACATGCAGCTTAGCCTGCCCGACGCAATCGGCATGGTGCTAGGCGAGAACGGTCATCCTATAAACCCTACGGAGATTAAAAGAATAATGAAGCAGTACTTATTTGAAGAGAAAACGTATGAGACTGCACTGACAAGTGAGCTGTCCGGTGGAGAGAAGGCAAGATTTCAAATGATGAAGATGTTTATGAATAAGCCAAATCTTCTTATCCTGGATGAGCCGACTAATCATCTTGATTTACCATCTATCGAGGTTATCGAGAGGTTTTTAGAGGATTTTGACGGTGGCGTGATTTTTGTGTCGCACGACTCATTTTTTAGTGATGCAGTGGGGGAGAGAAGAGAGGTGAGGATTTCACTGTAGAAGTCTCTTTTCAATGTCTTGTGAATGCAAATCCAATTCCCTTCTAATATTTTTGATACTTAACTCGGGATTATCTGGGATAAGTCGAGCAGCCCTCCAACCAGATTCCCTAGCAGCAACGATATTTCTTTCTGAATCATCTACAAAAAATATCTCATCCGGCTTTCTGCCCGATAATTCTGTTGCCAACCTATATATCACTTTGTCAGGCTTTACAACTCCATGATCACAAGACAGCACCACTGCGGAATAATTTAAATCAGGAATAATCCCCCCCCCTATAAGTTTCTTATATACTTCAGGGAATATATTTGACAGAATGCCGATTTTATGACCAGCTCCTAACAATTCCTTCATCAGCTTATGAGTGGAGTCAATATGTGAAAAGTGTGACACCCAGAAATCAGTGAAATCTATTATGTCACTTTCTCTACCCGACGCTTCTTCAAATAACAGTAGAAATTGCACTGGGCTCAACTCTCCCCGGCACATCCGATCATCATTCTCGTAAAAAATTGTTTTAACAAGATCCAGCGGCATCGAGAGTCTGGCTGACAACTCACCTAGACCATCTTCAAATCGAAAAAGCACATTCCCTAAGTCGAAGTAAACAAAAGGTCTCATCATAATACAATTATGACATTATCGCTATATCTTTGTCAATCCCAGCAATTTATAGTATAATATTTCCCGATATCAATGGATACTGCCGGATCGTCTAATGGTAGGACGACGGTCTCTGAAACCGTTAATCTTGGTTCGACTCCAAGTCCGGCAATTTACCTAAATAAAGATGGAAAAAAAGAAAATCACCGTAACCGATAAAATGCAAAAAGGATATCAGTACTACCTGACAGAGTCGATCGGCGAGAATTTTGATCCAGAATTCAACCCCCAACTCACACCTAAAGAAATGCTCGAGCTCGGAGTATTTGGTGGACGATATTTGCGTGACTGTCGTGACGAGTTCCCAGATAACTGGTTTAAAAATGCAAAACTTCATCCTGAAGGCGAGCCTGGCCACAGCCCTCGGCTTAATTATTTCGGCGTAGACGCCAGTCAACCGTTGTCAATCTGGCAGGAAAAAGGCTGGATACACCCCGATGATCCACGTGGCTGGTTTCAATGGTACTGCCGATATTTCATGGGGAGACGTCACGAAGATGACCAGAGGCAAATCAAGCGGTGGAGATCATTTAAACGGCATACAGCACAAATAAAGAAAAACTGTGCCTCAAAAAACTTGGAATGTCGCCCAAAACAGCGGCAGGCAGCGTTGCACTGGGCGTACGATTCGAGGAAGATATGAAAATCCAGAAGCACTATTCTCAAGCCAAGCTAAGACAATTGGCAAATCTAGAGAGTACCTTGATTTATAACTATAAGAACAAATTCACTTTTTACTCTTCTTGCTAACTCTTATCCCCCAAATACTCGTTTTATCATTCATTTATAATTAAGGTAATAAAACCATCGCTGAATTCACTATCAGAGTGATGAGGAATTTCGATTGACAAATAAGCCAAATTATGCTATAATTGAGTTATGAAAATCCCACAAAAAGTATCGCAACTACTCTGGGATGTCGACATCAAAAAACTAGACTCCAAAAAGCATAAAGGATACATAATCGACAGAACAATCGAATACGGAGACATTGATGAACTCAGATGGTTATTTAAGAAATACACCCGTGAAGAAATCGTGCAGCAGCTTAAAAAAAGCCGTAAAATCAGCCGTAAAAGTGGAGAGTTTTTCTACCTTATACTTAACTTAACCGAGTCAAAGGAACAATTTCAATGTTTCCGCAAACCGTTCACCCAAAAACAGCATCGGTTTTAAAAAAGATCTCACCTATAATAGCAGGTGGTGATTTTTATCTTGCTGGAGGAACAGCTTTGGCGTTGCATCTAGGACATAGAATATCAGTTGACCTAGACTTTTTCATACAAAAAAATTTTATCGAAGCAACAATTTTAGCGTCATTACCACAGGCTAAAGTTCAGTTCCAAAGTGAGCAATCACTCGATCTGATAGTTGAGGGGGTAAAAGTGTCATTCATGCAGTACGACTATTCCATACTTGAGAAATTTGTACAGTATGAAAAGATCGACTTGGCAAGCATCCTGGATATAGCTTGTATGAAATTAACGGCGATCAGCTCTCGAGGAAGTAAAAAAGATTTTATAGACCTAGCATTCATTCTGGAAAAATACTCACTGCCGACACTTTTTGAAGCGACAGCAAGAAAATATCGTGGGATAGAATATAGCACAGCACATCTACTTAAATCGCTTACCTACTTCGCAGATGCAGAGAATGATCCTGACCCAATAATGCTCATAGATAAGAGCTGGGAGCAGACTCAGCAGGAGATTAAGCGTAAGGTCGCAAAAGAGGGGAGCATTATTCTCATCTAGCCCAATTGAAAACAGGAGCTATTTACAGTATCCACCACCAACATATTTATTGGCTTATTAATAACGCAAACCCGCCTTCTTACTAACAAACTTTATTCCATCAACAGATCCACCCCCTTGCAAAAAACCTACAATTGTGTTATAATATTAATAATCAAGTTGCTTCGGTTTTTATAAATGTCATTATCGGAGCTTGCCTCCGAGATGATACTTCAAAAAGAGTATTTCATCAGTCCGCAGGTAGATTATATTAAATTCTTACATATTTTTGATGAACAACTACAGAGGTCCAAGGCGTCCTAGAAGGAGAAGCCGCAACAATAGACGCAACAATAATAATAATAGACGAGGATCAAGAACAAACTACAAATTTGATCGATCAATGTTTATAAAAAAACCCAGCAAAAAGCTTGCCGCCAAAACATACGAGGCAACATTTCAGTTTGAGGAGCTACAGCTGCACCCTACGCTAAAGAAAAATATTAAGTACAAGAAATTCAAGACTCCGACTCCAATTCAAGATAAGTCTATCAATCATATCCTTAAAGGAGATGACCTACTTGGGATTGCAGACACGGGATCGGGGAAAACAGATGCGTTCTTAATCCCGCTTGTCGATAAGGTTATACGAGGACCTCACAAAAAAGTACTTGTTATTACACCCACGAGAGAGCTCGCCCAGCAGATAAATGAAGAGCTAAGATCTCTGACCCACAGCACTCCCGTACGATCAGTGCAGTGCATTGGTGGTTGCAATATCAAAACGCAGATACACAAACTTCACAATAAGTACAATTTCGTCATCGGTACACCAGGGCGACTAAGAGACCTATCAGAAAGAAGAGAGATAAACTTCTCAGGATTTAATGCTGCTGTAATCGATGAGGTTGACAGGATGCTTGACATGGGCTTTATTAATGAAATCAAGTACTTCCTTTCACTTTTACCAGAACAAAGACAAAATCTATGTTTTAGTGCAACCGTTGATAGAAAAATTGAGGCTGTACTGGATGAGATTTTCAAAAGAGATTTTGTAAAAATTTCCGTCAAGACAGGTGAGACGGCAAACAACGTTGAGCAGGATATCGTACAGCTTGAGAGAGGAGAAGATAAGATGGAGAGACTTGACTCGCTGATCCGTGGCGAAAAGTTTGACAAAGTGCTGGTATTCGCCAATACAAAACGGGAAGTAGACAAAATTGATAGATATCTTTATACAAAGGGTCATAAGGTAGATGCGATTCATGGCGGCAAAAGACAGAATCGACGCAAGCGCTCACTGGATGCATTTAAATCCGGTCGGGCAAAGGTACTCGTAGCGACAGATGTCGCAGCAAGAGGGCTTGATATCGATGACATCTCGCATGTTATTAATTATGATATACCCATGCAGTATGAAGATTATATTCACCGTGTAGGTAGAACAGGCCGTGCTGATAAAAGCGGTATGGCATTGACATTTGTGAGTTAATAGGTAACTGCAACAGTGGGATAAGTTAGGAATGTGGATTTGCAAAAACAGAGGTTTGTTGTATAATTAGGGCATATGAAAAATATAACTAAAAACAAGAAGGTTATAATACTATTAATAACTCTAACCACACTGTTAACTCTAGTAACTGCAACTGCACTATTAATCAGCAGCTACAAAAAAAATTCCGGGCAAAAGCTGGATAATGAAATTGTTGAGAAAGAAGATGAGAAAGAGGATCGCACACCGACTTCGGAAGGAACTTTTCAGGATTTGTTGACAACCTACTTCGAATACCATGATGAATACGAGAGGGGCAAAAAGTTTAATGAAAAGTTTGATCAATTCATTCGAAATTACCCGACTTGTGAGGTCGAGCATGTCCGAATCAATAAATGGACCGATTTATACATAAAACCTAATTCCACATCAATCTATTACATAGATGATGCATGTGCTTTCGATATAACTGAATTTGCAACCAGGGAATATCCTTACATATCATTGCATACTGAAAAAGAATCACTAAACTATCTAAAGCAAGAAACAGTGTCATCTAAAACCTTCCTTGCTACAATAGCGGAAACAAAATTGAACTCGGACGGCGTACTCAAAACGAGTACAGCTAGAATTGGATTATATGATTTTAATACGGGGAAATTTGAGACTATTGGCTCATTTGAATCAACAAGATTTCATTACAGTATAGAAAACATACAACATTTACACTCAAATATTGCCTTCACAAAAGATGAAGGTAACCCGCTTTCAAATGTGAACAGATTTGACGAAATACAATTTCAAGTTTCTAATCATACCTTTTCTTATCCGAACATTGATAAAGGCTATCAGGAAAAAGACATTTCTGAGCTTTGCAAAGAGGGGCAAATTGGATTCTGGAAACTTAATCTGAATTCTAAAGAAGTTAAGAAAATTATGAGTTCTCCAATTTGTGACGAATCAGTAATTTTCACAGAATGAATCGAGAAAAATTTTTAGTTGGATAGATTGAAAAATGTTTACCGATTAACCTCTTGCCAATATATCTCAATTATGCGACAATGATACTAGTTAAATTTTTACCTATTAATCAAATGAAAAAACTTCGCATATATAATCTAATCATGGGCATATTTCACCTGGCCCAGGGAGCCCTCATGCTCTATCTAAGCACAGAGTTCACACTCCCAATCAACACAAACTTCCTGCAGTTTAATCCTGCGACGCAGTCGCTACAACCAGTTGCCGAGAAATTAATAGATCTACCCGTCGCTGCCCTGGTAGCTGGATTTCTATTTATGTCTGCAACAGCACATTTCCTGCTAATAATCCCCAGATTGTATGAGAAGTATATCGCCAACCTCAAAAAAGGTATCAACTACGCCAGATGGATAGAGTACACATTTAGCTCGTCACTGATGATTGTACTAATCGCTATGCTTACAGGCGTATACGACCTGACGACTATAATCGCCATATTTTCACTCAACGCAATAATGATACTCTGCGGACTCATAATGGAGATATTAAACCAGAAATTAAAAAAGACTGATTGGTCGACATATATTTTAGGATGCTTCGCTGGTGCTATACCGTGGGTGATCATCGCGATAAACTTATTCGGCTCGGGAGAGGGTGAGTACAAAGCTCCATCCTTCGTTTACTGGATATTTTTCTCAATCTTCCTTTTCTTTAACTCATTTGCATTAAATATGTATCTGCAATACAAGAAAGTAGGGAAATGGAAGGATTATACTTTCGGTGAGAAGATGTATATTTTACTTAGTTTGCTAGCAAAATCCGCTCTCGCCTGGCAAATTTTCGCTGGTACACTTAGACCTGTATAAGATCTTCCTCTTACTATTATAGAAAAAAATACGTGATATATACTGTAAATAAATTTTTAACATACAGTTTGTGAGCAAAAAGAGCATTATCATAACAATACTAATCAGCATACTACTTATCGGAGCCGTTGCTGTTGGAGTTTTATTTGCACCTGATATAAGGGAGATTTTTGATGATAGCCCAGAATCGAATCCGCTCATATATGACAAAGATGAGGATGGTAGCGATGAAAGTGAGGAGGAAGTAGAACCCAGCTCTTTCACTTGGTATGAAGATGAGTATATAAAATTTCAGCATCCAATAGGGACAGACGCCAGCTTCAACCGAGAAAGGGTCGCAGATGAACATCTTGGAGAGGAATGGGATGGGGGAGCAGCATACATCGAGGAGTTAGAAATCAAACGAGATGGAGAACTGCTTTTATCAATTAATAATATGCTCACGCTCTATGGGATAGGAGGACATGGATACACATACGACCCGGCAGATCCGTATAAGTTGGAATTCGCAACAGCTCCAGAAGAAACCATTTACTCACTGATTAAAAAGCCTGTCATAAAATCAAACGGTTCCTTACAATATATGTACCTAGACGAGAGTTACTTTGAAAAGAAAGCAGTAGTTCACTCTTTCGACGGAGAAATCGATTTGCCAGAAGAGGAATCATACATGGAAAGCTTGCTATTAATCAAGCTTGAATCATATGATAATGGTAAATTTGTCTCATCTCCTATCGTTTCAGTGGAGAACTCCGACCTAAAACTCGATTTCTTAACCCTTAATAGAGAAATTAACAATGGAGCAACGGATTGGTATTACATATTGTATGATGAGAGTCCGACCTCTCAAACCGAAGCTGAATTCGTAGTACATACTCTCAGAATATTATTAGACTCAGTCGAACGAAAAAAGTGGTAGAATTACAGGCAAAAAATACGGAGATCTACAAAAACAGAAAAGGTCGCTTGCCAGTAGTGCTAGCGGCCTTTTTCATAATCTGTACAACTATATTTGTCATTATATTCACTGCCCAATCAAACAGCACGCCCGAAACCAATTTTAACTCTCCAGATAACAGCATCGCTCCAATCGACACCCCAGCACTCGAGCCTCAGCCCACAAGAGATATAAAGATACTTTTCACGGGCGATAACATGCTGGCACTATCTATCGGCGAAAGGATAAAGGCAGGAGAAAACATCTACGCAAATATTCGCAACGACCTATTAGAATACGACTTTGTAGTAATAAACCTCGAGACGAACGTGTCAGAACTGGGCGTAGGCAAAGCAAACAGCGCGAAGAACTGGCGGTTTAACGCACCTGTAGAAGCGCTCGACCTTCTAATACAAAACAAAATCAATGTCGTAAATCTCGCAAACAATCACACCATGGATTACGGTGCGACAGGACTTACAAACCAAATATCTTTACTCGACTCACACGGAATAAAACATTTTGGTGCTGGCTCAAATGAAGAGCAGGCGTTCTCACCACTGATATTAGAGCTACTGGACACACGTATCGCACTACTCGGCTTTAACGATGCCGAGACGCTCTACACAAACGTCAAACCAGACTCTCCCGGCACTGCCCACTTTGATAAGACAAAAACCACGACTGCAATTATAGACGCGACCAACAGCTCAGACATAGTAATAGTCTCAGGACACAGCGGGACGGAAGGATCAACTAAATCAAATAGCCGCCAGAGAGAGTATTATAAGCTATTTATCGACAGTGGAGCAGATTTAATCATCGGACACCATCCACACGTAATGCAAGAAGTTGCAGAGCACAACGGCAAAATGATATACTACTCACTAGGTAATTTCGTGTTTGAGACAGGGGAGAGGCTGCTATATAAAAAGGCTATTGCAGTAGAGGTAATCATCGACTCAAACGAGAAGAGCATCAAGCAAATAAACGAAGTTGATGTATTACTCGAAAACGGAGTGCCAACATTAGTACAGTAAATGCTACAAACAATAGATTACAAAATAATACTTCTCTTTCTATCTGCAATCATCGTCTTCATCTATTCAATTGACGCATTAAGCAAGCAAATCACTACAAATGGTGGGAACAGAATCCGCGTGGTCATATCTCGACTTTCCAAAAATCCTCTCATAGCTACTTTTCTAGGAGCGATATCCACGGCCATCGTACAATCAAGCTCAGCAGTCACCTCTATAACTGTCATCCTCGTAAGCACAGGATTTATTTCATTTAAAAACAGTCTTGGAATAATCCTGGGTGCCAACATCGGCACGACGGTGACAGCACAACTTGCACTTATCGACTCCACCATTTTAGGACCGCTACTCATCACAACAGGATTTCTGATCAAATTCTTCGGCAAAAGGTTCAAGCCGCTTAGCAAAGTAGTATTCTTCCTGGGCTTCGTGCTTTTTTCACTCAATCTTCTATCAACTACGCTAGCACCGATAAAAGACTCTCCAGAGATAATCCAGCTGTTTTCCTTACTTGACAGCATACCCGTAGCAGTGCTTATCGGTATGATTTTTACAATAGTTGTACAATCAAGCTCTATAACGACTGGTATCCTTATCATACTAGCGTCTGCCCGACTAATAAGCACAGATATTGCAATTGCAATAATAGTAGGTGCGAATATAGGCTCAAGTAGTACAGCACTTCTGGTATCCGGACGGCTTGACCTGTTCGCAAAACGCACTGCTGTAGCAAATTTCCTGTTTAATATGCTCGGCGCATTAATTATTTTGCCCTTTATACAGCCGTTTACACAATTAGTAGTGTCAATGGCGGGAACAGTTGCTCAGCAAACAGCAATAGCACACCTACTATTTAATGTCGCCAACACGGCCCTATTCCTTATACTACTGGACCCTTTCGCTAAACTAATAACCACATTGATCAAGGGTGATGAAGAGGAGTTACTATTTAAAACTAAATACATCAACAACATATCGGATAAATCGACAAAAACTAAGCTCAATCAGATAAAAAAAGAGCTTGGGTTTTCAATTGAAATAACCAAAAAGATTTTCTCTGAGGCAATTTCACTTGACAGGGACAGTAGCAAACAGAAAATCTCGAGAATAGAGAAACTCGAGAGCCTCAACGATTATCTGGATGATGAAATCTCAAATGCACTAATTAAACTTTCTGGAAAAAGGTTGGCCCCGAAACTTGCTGAGGAATCAATAAGAATGATACAGGTTTCAAACACGATTGAGCAGCTGGGCGATCTTGGCAAAGATTATGCCGATAACTTTATTAAAATGAACGAAGGAAGCGTAGAACAGGATGTGTTTAATGTCGCATCTCTAGAGATAATTCATCGGCAATGCCAGGAGCTCTTTGCACAGATCGAGCAGCTTATTATGGATCCAACGAAAAGTAGGCTACGGGAGCATAAAAAAATGGAAGTAGAGATAGAGAAGGGGATAGACGAAGCACTGCGAAAGCACCATGAGCAAATCACACAGAAGGGTAGTTACACTTCCAGCTTTTACGTCGATGCCTTGTCGATTTTAGAGCTTGCCACGGCAAAATGCAGAGCTATCAGGCACTTTTATGAAGATGTCGTTTAGCTTTTTTCTACCTTTTCTAATATTTGAGCAAGCACAGTCACAATCGGGAGTAGAGTTAGTAATCTTCTGCGATCTTTTTACAATCAAGTTGCGACTTACTAATAACTTAATGATTGCATTATAGGCGTAATTATGCTATAATGCTTGGTATAAAATTAACTGGAATCTAAGCTGAAGTTGAGAAAACCACTCCAAGTAAAATTTATTAGCAACAAAGACACAGAGTTGCTCAATCTTATTGGAATAGGCTGGAGAATTAGCAAAAAGTTCTACAAAGAGAGCAGTTACTACGTACTCCCGTACATAATTCCAAATAACCCTAGAGCTATCTTCTTTCCTAAAATGAGCTTTTACAGTAATCAGAAGTTTTGGAGATTAGGACCGTACTATGGGGACGAAATCGTTGTAGATCGGAAAAAATCATATAACACTCTACTTAAACAGTTCCAATACGATCCCATAAATTATACCAATCAGCAAAAGGCGATAACATCAATTTTTACACGTTCTTTTCAAATCTGTTCCGATATTTTTCCAAGCTTCTGGACTACAACTTCGACAATAATCGTGATGCCAACAAGATACGGATCAATTGCATCAGAATATTCATCACAAAGAAAACCGCCTAAAATTTGCAAATTTTATATGAGAACTGATGCAAAGCCTGAGAATCTATTTTATATTATGCTTTTGGAGCAAATAAATCGACTGCCATCCTATAAAGAGTACAGTTGGTCCGAAAGAATGGCTGTGTGCGAGCATTTCTTCAAATACTCAAAAATCGCAGCTCTTTTCCCTGATTACAAGAAAATATTACCCCTACTCAAAAACGATATAGACCAGCAATTGCTAGCTGAGTCGGAAAAGTATCAACAAAATTTTGGAGTTAATCCACAAAATATCTTCACTATTAAAGAGAACACTATCCTTGCATTTAACACACCCATCATGTTCACTCAGCAAGAAAAAGATGTCATGATAAAATTAATTGAAAAATCTCCAATGATAGCATCGCTCGACGATATAGCAAACGCTATGTGGGGCAGTAATGCAACAGACAAATTTTCCCTTTACGCAATAAATCAGTGTATCTCGATGATAAGAAAAAAGCTCAAGCAAAATAATCTTTCACCAAACCTTATAGAAACTTTCAGAGGTCAGGGGTACAGAGTAGTATCCTAAGAAGAAAAAAATGGCAGTTCTCCTTTTTCGTAGGATAACATGAATTCTTCTTGCTCAGGACTTATTTCTATCCCTATTGACTTTCTATGTAACATCAGTTCATAATATAGCCTAGCCTGTGGAAAAGCAAGCCCTAAAGACTCTGGGCAAAAATAGTCAAACCCCCATTGACCATCTTCTTTTTTTAAAATTCTATGAAGTATTGCTTCTCCCACTTGACCTGTATACAGATATCTCATAACTCTGTGAAAATAAATTAATAGTCGGGCATGCTCATGAGTACAGTGTTTTCCATATCCAGCAAAGGTAGTTATTCCATTATGAAACTCCCCTGGGTCTGGTAATTGATCAGTTGGCATTAAACTAGACATTCCCAATGTTTGAAGCAGTGCAACGTATTCAGAAACATCTACACGCTCCGGATTGTTACAAAGCCAATTAGTAAGATAGTCAAATTCTATCGGAGATAATAAAATAGTTCCAGGCTCTGTGTATGGCCTCTCTTCGGCGGTATAAGAATTTAAAATCTGTCTCCACATAGTAAATGTCAAAGCTGCACTTAATTGTAAAAAGATAGGATGATAATGATCAGTACCCCTTAAAGGTGAATCCCTCCATAATGCTTTTTCTTGATTAAAATACACACAAGATACTGATTCAAACGTTGTCATCAATCTCTTATCAGCATATCCCTTTATACGAAAAGTTTCTTGAAGCTGATCTGGATCTCCAATATACAACACTAGTGGGGGTATTGGAAAAAGTGGAATACCCGAACTCCGCAACCCTGCACGAAAAAATCTCAAGTCATCTGCTAACCTGTCAAGCATACGCGTATCTTCTCCTGTAGTAATATCATCATCCGATACACAGAAAAACTGTTCACTTTTTCTAATTGCTGTTATTTTTTTCCCCTCTAAATATTTTTTAACTTTACTAAGTCGAACTGGAACAGTATCCCCCCCCCAATATTGGCGACTGCGTATTGCGTCAAGTATCGTTGTAGCAGCAAGACCTTGTACGCTCATACGACCAGATCCATCACCCCGATCAGGAGAAAAGTTCTCTAAGTTGCAAAATCCCTCAACATAGCCCTGCAAATCATAGACATATTCAAGAAATTGTTCACCTTCAACACCATAAACGTCTCTTTCACGAACATAATCAGGTTTGTTTAATGTTGCCGGGAATATATATTTATAACTGGTCGGTGGAGAAGTTTCAAGTTCACCTGCAATCGCTTTTCCCGACTTATCCATCCCCTGCGAGATAGAATTTAAATCCGTCATTATCTACATATCGTAAACTTAAACACAGCTACATTATACATATAATTATACTATGATAACTGAGCGTGGAGTAAGTTAAACCTAAGCTAAAATTGAGTACAGCAGCTCACATAAAATTCATTAGCAACAAAGAGACCCAGCTATTCAATCTTATCGGGATCGGCTTTAGAATTCCCAACAAGTTCTTTGCCGAAAACAGTTATTACGTACTACCTTATCTATTACCTGAAAACCCTCGAGCAATATACTTTCCCCTACTCAAAAACGATATAGACCAGCAATTGCTAGCTGAGTCGGAAAAGTATCAACAAAATTTTGGAATTAATCCACAAAATATCTTCACTATTAAAGAGAACACTATCCTTACATTTAACACTCCCATCATGTTCACTCAGCAAGAAAAGGATGTCATGATAAAATTAATTGAAAAATCGCCTATGATAGCATCGCTCGACGATATAGCAAACGCTATGTAGGGCAGTAATGCAACAGACAAATTTTCCCTTTACGCAATAAATCAGTGTATCTCAATGATAAGAAAGAAGCTTAAAAAGAACAAAATTCCTCCTAAAACCATTGAGACTCTCCGTGGACAAGGCTACAGAATCACAGCTTAATCTCATCCATACTATCCACTACCTCATCAGCACCAGCCTCCCTCAGGAGAGAACTGTCAGTCGTATGAGTCACCGCCACACAAAACAAATCCGCCGCTTTCGCAGCCAGCACGCCATTTATAGAATCCTCGACCACGACAATCTCATCTACACTCAAACCTAAATTATCCTTGTACCAACCAGAGCCAAGCAAATATATATCAGGTGCGGGCTTGCTTTGCTCCACATCCTCCACAGTAAAAAAAAACTCAAACCTATCCAACAAATCATGAGCCTTTAAAAAGCCGACCAGCTTATTTCTCCTGGTGGCAGTACAAACCCCCATAGGCAACTCGCCACACCTATCAAGAAATCTCCGTGTATCGGGATAAATCAGCGCACTTTCAGCGAGCTTGGCATCAGAAATAGACTTATGCTTATAAAACTGCTCCCCAAACTGATCCGGTACACTGCCAAGAGTATCCTTCAAAAACTGTTTTACGCCAGAAAGAGAAGATCTCCCAAAAACATACCGTTCATAATCGCTACGAGACATTTGCACCCCGAAATCATCCATAAATTTTTTTGTGGTAAGCCAATTGTGCGATATACTATCAACAATTACTCCATCAAAATCTAAAATCACCCCCTTAAATTTCAATTCATCATCCATCATCTGCAATTTGTCATTTGTCATTTGTCATTCGTAATTAACTTAACGTCTACAGCAAAAAGCCCATCTCTACTAACCAGCAATGGATTTAAATCCAACCCCTCGATTTCATCAAACTCAAGTACAATTTTCTGCACCTCCATAATAGCGTCCACAATCTTATTAATATCATACGACTCTTTCCCTCGCACTCCGCTTAAGATTTTCCATATCTTCGTCCTTTCAAAGGCGGAAACTACATCATCTCTACTAGCCGGCATAGATACCCGCCCCAAATCCTGATACAGCTCGGTATAAATACCTCCTTGGCCAAAAAGCAATGCGCCACCCAACTCGTCTTTTACCGCTCCTATAAAAATCTCATGATCATAATCGATTTGCTCCTGAATTAAAACGGGACATTTTTGCACACCAATCTTTTTAGCTACATTCGAACGCAGCTCATACATCGCTTCCCTAAGATTAGCGTCAGAGTCCAGCCCGACATAAACTGCCTTTATATCTGTTTTATGCATAACCACATCATTAGGTGCCTTAATAACGACAGGATAGATCTCACGAGCAAACTGTAAAGCCTCCTCAACTGTACTACAAACTTTCTGCTTCGGGCTGCTAACTCCGATCGAGCCAAGTCGGGACTCAATGTCACTCAAATTAACTTTCGCACTGCTTTTACTGATCTTTGGCAAACCCCCACGACGTATCAACCTAGCCCTTTCCCCTAATAGCACACTATTCTCTATTAGCTGCACGCAATCATTGATATTATCAAATGCGATCATCCGATTCTCATCGAAAAACTGGGGGACATCAGCTCCCGAGCGCTTAACGAAAAAAATAGGCATAATAGCCTTATCACACCCGCTTCTCTGCAACAGCACAGCCCGTGCACTATCCATAACCTGAGTAACAAACTGCGGGGTAAGCAGTACCACAATAGTATCGACGGTACTATCTCCGGCTACGATCTCAATGGCATCATTGTAACGCTGCCAGTCTGCATCGCCTAAGATATCAATACTATTTCCCACAGAGGATCCGGCAGGCAGTACTTTTTCAAGCCGATGCACTGTATCTTTATCAAGCTTCGCAATTTCAAGCCCGTGCGATACTATCTCATCTGTCGCCATAATGCCCAGCCCTCCAGCATTTGTAATTATCGCCACACGCTTTCCTGGCAAATTTCTGCTCCACGAAAAAAGCTTTAGCGTATTATACAACTCCTTATCACAATCCACTTCCACAATTCCGGCTTGTCGCATAGCTACTGATACACTCTTGTAATCTCCCGCCATCGCACCTGTATGTGATTGTATGGCTGCCTTAGATTGCTCACTCTTTCCAGGCTTAATTACGATAAAAGGCTTCGGATTCTTCACCCTCTTGATGTGATCTTTGTACAAATCAAGGATCTGCTTGCCATCGTTAAACTGCTCGATATAAGCAGCTATAATGCCCACGCCATCGTCCCGGAGCCACTCTTTAAGCAAATCCAGCTCGCCCACATCAGCCTTGTTACCTAAAGACACAAAGTGAGCAAAGCCGAGATTGTCCGCAAGTGCCCGGTCAAGTAGTGCTGTCCCAAAAGCTCCTGACTGAGACATGAAGGCTATATTACCAAGCTTCGGAGTGCCTTGAGCGAAGGATAAGTTCATATTATGCTCCATATTGATAAGCCCAAGACAGTTTGGCCCCAATAAACGAATGTCGTTATCACCACAAAGCTTTGTTATCTGCTTTTGCAGTGCGGCCCCCTCGGGTCCTGTCTCGCCAAACCCGGCGGATATTATCACAATAGCACCTACACGAGCCTTAACACAATCAGTAACTACGCCCATTACAAAAGGGGAGGGCACAGCTATGCAGACAAGCTCCACTTTTATACCTATCGATGATACATCACTATATACGGTCTTACCGTACAGCTTCTCATGCTTCTGATTAACTATAAAGACATCCCCCTTATAGCCGCCCCCGGTAAGATTTTTATATATCACAGAGCCCACCTTGTTAGGATCGCTTGATACTCCGACAACGGCGATTGAGCTGGGACGTAGAAGTTTGTTCATTGTATTTTTACTCAGTTTATGTTAAATTCATTATAGTAAATTTGATCAGAAATGACAAACGTTTTATGATAAATTATCAGAGCTTCAAAGGAGAGAAATGGCGTCAAAACATAGATGTCGCCGATTTCATCAAGTCAAACTATACTCAATATAACGGCGACGAATCGTTTCTAACTGCTGCCACGGATCGTACACTCAGAATTTGGAAAAAACTCCTTGAACTAATTGATAAAGAGCAGGAGAAGGGGGTCCTGGATATAGATACAGACACCCCTTCATCTATTACAAGTCACCCCCCGGGCTATATAGACAAGGACAACGAGATAATAGTAGGACTACAAACCGACCAACCCCTAAAAAGGTCTATAAAACCAAACGGTGGAATAAAACTTGTCCAGAAAGCTGCAGAGGCTTATGGATACGCTATTCCTTCAAAAGTCACAGATGTATTCGAGAAGTACAGAAAGACACACAACCAGGGTGTATTCGATGCATATGATGATGAAATACGTTTACTACGAAGTAAACATGTGATTGCCGGACTGCCCGATAACTACGCACGAGGAAGGATAATAGGTGATTATCGCAGAGTCGCTCTTTACGGCACCGATCGGCTTATAGAAGAGAAGCAAAAATATCTGAAAGAGAATCCAGTACACACACAGGGGGATCATATAGCCGAGTCGATTAGAAATAGAGAAGAAGTCACAGAGCAAATTAAGGCATTGGTCGAGCTTACCCAGATGGCCGCAAGCTACGGACATGACATATCCAAGCCAGCTAAGGACTCTCTAGAGGCAGTACAGTGGACGTACTACGCATACCTAGGCTCGATAAAGGAGCAAGATGGTGCTGCAATGTCTCTGGGAAGGCTTGATGCTTTTTTCGACATCTATTTCACTCAAGATCTTCGTGAAAAAATATATACAGAAGAGCAGCTACAGGAAATCGTTGACGATTTTACTATTAAGCTAAGAATTGCCCGACACTTGCGACATCCTGAGTATAATGCACTATTTGCAGGAGATCCGACATGGATCACCCTCTGTCTTGGTGGTACAACAATCAATGGCGAGCATATGGTCACAAAAACAAGCTTCCGTTTTCTACACTCTCTAACAAATCTCGGTCCATGGTCAGAGCCAAATATTACAATATTATGGTCAGAACAGCTACCGGCCAGTTGGAAGTGCTACTGTGCGAAACAATCGATAGCATCAAATGCACTTCAATATGAGAATGATGATTTGATGAAGCCTTACTACGGAGATGATTACGCCATAGCCTGCTGTGTCTCAGGGATGACCATAGGCAAGGATATGCAGTTTTTCGGTGCCAGAGCAAATCTAGCCAAGGCGCTTCTACTTGCAATAAACGGTGGAAAAGATGAGCCGGTATATCTTACAGTAAAACAGACAAGGAACAAGCTAAAATCAGATGGGATGGAGGCAGAGAAAAACAATGGGCAGAAGAAAGAGATGCTTTTCGAATGTGATACTGAAAATGTCTGCAAAGTGCTTAAAGAGCAGGGTGGTGACATAATAATCCCTGATTTACCACAGTTAAAAAATCGTGAGCTGCTAAGCTTTGATGAAGTTTGGGAGCAGTATTTGATTGTACTGGATTGGCTCGCTCAGAGATACGCCAGAGCGATGAATATAATTCACTACATGCACGACAAGTATCATTATGAGGCGTTGCAAATGGCACTACACGATGATGAAGTAAGACGATTTATGGCTTACGGATTTGCAGGATTATCGATAGTCGCTGACTCTCTTAGTGCAATTAAATACGCCAAAGTTTATCCCCAGTGGGATAGCAAAGGAGTTGCTACCGATTACAAAATAGAGGGTGAATTCCCAGCATTTGGCAATGATGATGATCGGGTTGACTCAATCGCAGTAGAGGTCGTGCGACAGTTCATAACAAGCCTCCGCAAATACGAAACTTATCGGTACAGTATACCTACTTTATCTATACTTACCATAACGTCCAATGTTGTATATGGGAAAGCGACAGGAGATACCCCTGATGGACGCTTGTCAGGCACACCGTTTGCTCCTGGAGCAAATCCGATGCATCAGCGGGATAAAAACGGCGCAATTGCTTCTCTTAACTCTGTTGCAAAAATATCGTATCAAGATGCACAGGATGGGATATCCAATACCTTTAGCATCGTTCCAGCCAGCCTAGGTAAAAATGAAGAAGAGAGGAAAAGGAATCTGGTACAGATACTTGATGGATACTTTATAGGGAAGGGCGCTCATCATCTAAATGTAAATGTTCTAAATAAGGACACACTACTGGACGCACAGAAACACCCTGAAAAGTATCCTCAACTTACAATCAGAGTAAGCGGATACGCTGTATGGTTCAATCGACTCAGTAAGGAGCAGCAGGATGAAGTAATTTCAAGATCTTTTCATGCTTCTATATAAACTTATACAACTCAGATAATGGGCAGGGTGCACTCTATTGAAAGTTTGGGTACTCTAGACGGTCCAGGAGTCCGTACTGTGATATTTATGCAAGGATGCATGCTTGCTTGCGGCTTTTGTCATAATCCAGATGCCATACCGTTGGAGTATGGTAAGAATTACACACCTGTGCAACTTTTCAAGATTATAGAGAAACATAAACAATATTGGGGTGATAACGGCGGTATTACAATCACCGGCGGCGAACCCATGCATCAAACCGAGTTTCTCAATGATTTCCTCACTATATGCAAGAAGAAAAACATTCATACAGTTGTAGATAGCTCCCTATGGTGTCCCAGAGAAAATGTAGAAGAATTACTGCCCCTCGTAGATCTTTGGATGGTATCGATAAAACATCCCGATGACCGGAGGCATCGCAAAATAGTAGGTCAAAGTAGTAAAACAGTCATAGAGAATCTGGAGATTATAAATAGTAGCGGTGGGAATATCAGGCTGCGCTTTGTAATTATACCTGGCCTTACAGATGACAAGCAGAGTCTGCTCGGTCTAAAAAATATTGCGAAGAAGATCAGAAAACTCGAAGCAGTAGAGTTGCTGGCATTCAACAAGCTTGGACAGGAAAAGGGAAAAGCTTGGGAGTGGGAAAAATACCGTGAGGCAACAATTGATGATCTCATACTGGCAAAGAGACTACTTGTCGACAGTGAAAACAAACTAAAGATAATCATTTAAGATCACTCATTGCTCATCGCCCAGATCTTTGCAAACTCGCCATCTTTCTTTAAAAGTTCATCTTTACTTCCAGCCTCAAAGATGCGATTCTTCTTTATCATGATAATTTTATCAGCATTAGTGATAGTACTAAGCCGGTGAGCGATAATAATGCTCGTCACATTTTTGGTGGCGACCGTAATAGCCTTTTGCACTATTGCCTCAGATCTAGTATCTATGCTGGCAGTCGCCTCATCCAAGATAAGGAGCCTCGGTCTGCGAAGCAGGATCCTGGCAATTGCCAATAACTGTCTCTGTCCAACACTCAAATCATTTCCTTGCGAACTTATCTTAGTATCAATGCCTTTTGGCAAAAGCTGTATGAATTCCCAGGCGGCTATTTCTCGGAGCACAAGTTCACACTCGCTGCGGGTAACGCTTTCATTTCCATATCTAAGATTGTTATAAATAGTATCTTCCAGTAAAAAGGTATCCTGCAGAAGATAACCTATCTGCCCACGCAAACTTTTGAGATCCCACTCCTTTATATTTATACCGTCAACTAAAATTTGCCCTGATTTCACATCATAAAGCCGGGTAATAAGATTCACAAATGTAGTTTTTCCACTTCCTGTAGGACCAACAATCGCAACCTGCTCCCTCGGTGAGATGTGAAAAGAAACGTCCTTTAATACAATCTGCTCTTCATAGGCAAACTCGACATTGCAAAAACTTAGCTCTCCGTTCATTTCACCTTTATAACTGCCGTTTCTCTTATAAACATTTGCCTCAACGCCATTATCACTATGTAGTATTTCTCTTATTCGTCCAATCGATGCGAGACCAGCCTGCAAAGATCCAGATATTGTACCCAGGTTAGAAATAGGAACAAAAAACTGTGCCAGATAAACAGTAAAACTGAGCAAAATACCTGTGCTGATATCACCGCTGATTATCATCATAAATCCACGAACTATTACAGAGTAACCAATTAGCTTAACTATCATATTAGATAGGGGGGAGAGCAGAGCGCTTATAAAACCAACTTTAACCGCCGACCGAAAGTGCTTATCATTAAGCTCTCTGAATCTATTTTTTACATACTTCTCCCGGCAAAAGACCTTAAAAAGAACGAAGCCACTAAGCACCTCCTGCACATTGCTTGACAGATTTGCATTTAACTTTAACATGTGAGATATAGATTTTTTAAGAATCCTTCCCTGAACAATCATTAGAAAAACTACGATAAAAACCGGGATTGTAGAAAGAAGCGTTAACTTTGGGGTAAGTATAAACATTGCCGTGCCTATAAAAAGGATTGTGAAAACAGAGCTAAAAAACCTTTGTGCTGTTTCTGTAAAAAGCTGACCAACATTTTCTAAATCTGTCGATATTCTTGATATCAAATCACCTGTCTTATACTTTTTGAAAAAACTTATAGGCAAATACTGAAGTTTTCTAAAAAGCTCTGATCTTATAGAGTAAAGCACTCTCTGACCTAACCAACCGAGTAGTCTTATTCTGATGAGTGTAGCTACGGCTGAGACCAGTATCGCCAAGAATGCTATAAGGACAGTCCCCCTAAGTGAGCTTATAGAGCCAGAAGGAATATCCTCATCAATAGCCTTTGTTATTAAAAAAGGTATAACTGTTTGCGAAAAAGAGGCTACGGCAAAAGATAACAAGATCGCTACAATTGCGAGCTTCTCCTTCTTAAGATATTTTCTTAAGAATTCAATATTACCATTTATCTTCTTTTTAATTTCCATACGACTATTCTACTTCTGACTCAACTGAATTTGCTTATACAAAAACGAATCATTTTTCAACTGCTCGTGTGCTCCAAAAGCATCAAGACGCCCCTGATCCAAAAGAATTATCTTATCGCAGTCCTTCACGGAGACTATCTTCTGAGCCACAATAACGATCGTGACATCTTTAAACTCCTTCCTGATATTTTCTATAACTTTTCTCTCAGTTAGTATATCAAGCTTGCTGGTACAATCATCAAGAATTAACAACTGGCCTCCATTATAAAGAGCTCTGGCGAGTGTCACTCTCTGTTTCTGTCCCCCTGATAAATTTGAGCCTCGCTCACCAATAATTTCTTCATACTTATTCGGCATTTTTTGCACGAAATCATGTACCATACATATCTTAGCTATTCTATGAAGCTTCTCTTTATCGTACTCAGCTCCAAAAATTATATTCTCACGAATAGTTTCACTGAAAAGAAAGCTTTGCTGAGGAACTAGACCAACAATATCCCTGTAACTTTCAATCTTATACGAGCGGAGATCATGCCCATTAAGCATTATTGTTCCTTTTGTGGGATCATGCAGCCTCACCATCAAAGAGGTTATGAGAGACTTACCAGCCCCAGTCGGCCCCAAAACACCAATCTTCTCTCCTTTTCTAAAAGAGAAGCTTAAATCCTCAATGATATAATCTGCAAGCTCATGTTGCTGGAACTTAAAAAATACAGAATCAAACTCCATATTCTCAAACTTTGTCACTTCCTTCTTCCCGTCAACGAAATTGTTCGGAGCATTGATAACTTCCGCTATCCTCTTAGATGATTCTATCGCATTAGCAATTGCTGTTGATATAAAACCAATAACCATCAGAGGTGCTGTAAATGTCGTTGTATAATAAACAAACTGTGTCATTTCACCAGTCGTAAGCTCGCCTTGCAAGGTCATCTCACCCCCGAAATTAAGCACAACAAGATACATTCCCGTAGAGACAAGCGATATAAAAGGAATAAGATATGAGTACATGTTTAGAATACGCAATGCATTATTAAAAAGGGTCTTATTAATCTCCTTAAATTTTTTGATCTCTTCTCTTTGGGCATTAAAAACCCTGATAAGCATAGCGCCTCTCACTGTCTCATCAATCCTTCGACCCGATTTATCTATAACAGTTCGAAAAACTTTAAAATATTTCCTGCTTTTAGAAAAAAAGTAAAAGAAGATAAGCCATATTACCGGGACAGATACAATAACATATAGAGTAAGTCTGACATTAAGAATAATCATCAATACAGTACTGCCAATTAGTAATAATATCCCATTTATTATAGCTACCAGGCCCGTAGACAAGAATCCCTTTATAACATTGACATCATTATCCAGGACATTAAATAAATTTTCCTTCTTATACTTATTTACAAAAGGCCACTCTTGAGAAACAATCTTCTCCATAAGATCATTTTTTATTCCCCAACCGATATAGTAAGAAACATACTGATTAAGAAAGTCGTGAGTAAACTCACTAAAGAATACGAATATTGTAACGCCAATAACAATTGGTAGAATCGGCTCCACATCCAGACCACGTCCCTGCTCATACGCATCGATCAGATAGCCCAAAAAAAGCGGAACCATAAGCTTGCCAGCATTAGAGATAGCCGAAGCAAAAATATTTGCGATCTGCAAAATTATAATTTTAGGACTTTTCAGGTACCGTAAAACTTCCTTCATCTTTTACTAGCTAATATAAGAAAAATTGCCGGTTTTTCATTAAGTTTATCACGAATATTCTTAATATCACTCTTTGCCAGCCCCTTCCACTCACTTATACTCATTTGGAATATCTGTTCATTCTCACCAGTTAGATCTACTGCTACACTGAACTTCGTGTCGCTCTTGCAACTGTTTATTATATCATCAAAAAGCCATATATTTCTATAAACAGTCTCGATAAAAATCTGTGTCTGGAAGTTTTTAGAGGACTCCCTCTCATATCTTTTTATTTCCCCAGGACGATTATATGGGTCCTTTGGTAGATATCCACAAAATTTAAAAGTCTGACCATTAAGTCCACTCGCCATAAGTGCGAGAAGGACAGAATTCGGCCCTATAAGTGGTACTACCTGCCAACCTTTTCTATGTGCCATTGCGGCAATTCTCTGCCCTGGATCAGCTATTCCCGGTGTGCCCGACTCAGAAAGTACGGCAATGTGTTTGTGTCCGTGTACAGCTGACTCCAGTTGATTGAGAAAACTCTCCCTTTCCCTGCGATGTTTGATAAATTCTCTTGTCATCTCAATAATTTTTACTGAATGGATATCTGCTCCCAACTCTTTAAGATAGGCCCTAGCACTTTTTGCACGCTCAACGATAAACAGCGTGCACTTTCTAGCACTTTCCCTTGTCCGAGAGGGGATATCACCAATACCATTCTCACTGATTTTCGCAGGAAGTAAGTAAAATTTCTTCATACTATATCTACAAAAACAATATTATGTTCACGGTAATCAAGGTAACAAGTCCAGTAAGTAGAGACCCCCAGATGATATCTACAATAGTAACTATCTCCGGCCACTCTTTCAAAGTCGCATTGTTAGTCAAGTCGTATGTGCCATAGGCAACAGCTCCGAAAAGCGCTGCTTTTAAGACCATTTCCTCAATCGCAGCCCCGTTGGATAAAAGTGGATAAGTTATCAAATATGATAATCCAAAGTTGTATAGTATATAAAATAGGCCCGCCGGAACTATTTTCGGCCTATCCGCAATCAGATGCCGGATCTTCTCATTATAAAAACATCTACTCATAAAATATAACCAGACCCCATCTATCAACAACATTGCGACAATCGATACCGTTGTTATGGCTAATATTTGATACATAAAAAGCTAGATAAAATTAAATCTGGCAGTACGTTTATACCATTAAGTAAAAGTTTTTACAAATTGGAGTCATACTAATAAACCACTATGGCTGTCCTGTTCATATAGCTCCAGGTAGAGTCAAATAGCGATCGAGAGTAGGTAAGCCGACCACGCCAAGGGTCATTAACGATAAAGCTTCGTGGATTATCACTACTGCCTGTAAACCCAACAACAACTTCTGAGTGCATCCCCTTGTAACCGGTAGCCCCAGAATCCAGGATGAATGCTCCCTTCGGTTGACTACGCCTGTTATACCAGTATAAAATCACCGGATTGCCGCTCTCTATCTCCTTAGCGAGAGCTGACGCACTCCATCCACGATGCACCGTTGCACTTCTATGTCTGCGTATATATGTTGCCAATGGATCTGCATGCACCCCATAGCCTTCGACCCAGTTAGAATTAGGATTTCCACCAGTACCGATAGCACTTTTGATCTGAGACTCAGTAACATGTACGCCTCTGTATGCTAAAGCCATACGGGCCGCAGCAATATTGCATGTAAAGGTTTCCTGCTGATAATATCTTGGGATCGATAGTATAAAAGTCCTTACCCTTGTAGTAAAAACATAGGTAAATTTATCAACGGAGTCAATCCCATATTTACTGACAACTCCAGGAGACACCGTAACTGTATATCGAGTATCGTATGCCAGCTTGCCGGCAGTAGAAATCCTGAGTGTATTACCATCCCAACTTCTACCTCCTCCTGGATCGGGAGAGATATGAACCTTTGATTCAGCAGACCCCCTGTCAACCTCTTGATTAAATTTTATTGCAATATTCATAACCGTTGGATCCACGCCCGTACTCCCATTAGCAGGTGAAAAGCTCTCAACGATAACCTTGCCAAGAGTGCTAAATTTTAATAATATTTCCTCGTCAGTCTTCCCTCCATACTTAGTCTTTATACCCGCAGGAAGCCTGATTTGATAGCTTGTATCCTTTTCAAATCCACCATCCGGGGTAAATACGAGAGTATTCCCATCCTCCCAACTTAGCTCGCCCTCAGTAGCAGGCTCAATTACAATTGAATCCTCGATCGTCGATTGATCCATTTCCTCAGTAAAGCTTATAAGCAAAGGCAAGTCCGGTCTGGTAAGATCACCTGAGTGAGATACCTCTTCAATGGCAGGTGCTCTAACAGTAAAAAATGCTCCCTCCCATATGAGCTCCCTATCTCCCTGTTTTACTGTTTCATCAGTAGAAACCTGGTATGACCTCAGTGAGCGATACAGCTTGATATTGTATTCTGCGTCCTGAGCAAGCTCACTCTCAAAATCAATGATAAGCTCATCTACTCCTTCTACCCGTGTATTAAATTGTACAGGCGGAACAATGTCAAAATCAAATATAACAAAATCGCCGACAACAGATTCAAATTCAACTAAGTAGGATGTATCTACTGGGACATTTTCTGACATATCAGATGGAGAAGTTTCTTCGACTTCCGGCGGCTTAGGTGCAAACGTCTCAATTGACTGTTCGTGTTGATCACCACCTGAAGCTATCCTTTTAAGTCCAGTGAGGTATACGACTATCTTATCTCCGGGATAAAAGGACTCTTCAGGGTAAAAAACAGCCTTTCTTGCATAACCAGGAAAAAGCTCATCCTCAAATTTCCACTCTCCCTTAACCTCAGGAGATATAGATGGCACTACCCGATCAACCGGCACAGGGATGTCAAATAATACCTCGATCTTCTCACCAGTGCTCATTATTCGCCCATCTTCCTGTGCGTTTACTAACTTCCCATACGGTCTGGCCAATAACAGACTCAAGGCGATAAACATAGCAGTCAGAATTAGCAGCAGGAGAAGGAGAATATAAGACAGCTTTCCGACAACCTTAAAGCTTTTTTCCACTAAAAGCTGCCATCTTTTATACTCACTCTGATGATCATCATTTACTGGATGCATCCTTTTAAATCTACGGCGAACAATAGTCGCAGTGAGTAACAGTGCAATAACAAACAATAAGCCTGCGGCCATAATTAGTTTCTGCTCAAAAGAGGGGAGAGAAGAGGATATTTCCGTCCAAAACTTTTCATCGAACATAAAGCTACTCAGCCCAAATATTATACGCCTGATCCATATTAATATATACCACAGGCCCGCCATCCTTACTGTTATTATACTGACTTAGATGCGAAAATACTGCCTCCATCTTAGGCTTATCGGCATAAAACCAGTGCGGATGGCTTAAATACACAACAATCTTTTTCTCAAGAAGATATGATCCATCCCAGTTTACTGACACCCTATTTATCATCTGCTCACCAGAGTAGACCCAGGAATCAGCCCCATTATTTGGTATCTCCCAAAGCCGGATATTAGGTGGAGCAGAGCTGTTTTGATCATTTACATTCGGCTGGTAAGGTTGTGTCGTCTCCTTTAAATCCCATTGCAGCCTCATCTTATTTGTGCCCCTGTATGCAAAAGTACGACCTGAAGTGTCGTATAAAAATCCAGTATCTTGCAACGCCCGTAAAGTATTCATGTCTGCGAACCAGCCGCCAGCTCTAAAGCCTGCTGGCTTACCCAGCCTCTTCTCTTGAAACATCTCCACCGACCAGTTAAAAATATATACCAATTCATCATAGTTGTACGCACTTACGGGAATGTCTTCTCCCATTCCACGATAACCGCCCCACTTAGGCGAATACCGCACATCAAACAAAGTCTCTACCTGCTCCTCTTCCACTATATTAGTAACGATATTTCCCTCTTCATCCTCTTCCTGCACCTCTCTCCTGACCACCGTACGTACTTCAGTGGGACGCAACATTTCCTCAATAAGCTTAGGATACATATGTAGATGTAGTCCAATACTGTCACCATGTTCGTCCCTTCTGCGAATGACCCAGTCGGTCAAATACTGAGCTCTTGTTTGAGACATAACACCAGGGACATAGATGTATGGATTAAAGTAATGACTCATCGGAACACCATATTTCTGGCTTAACAACTCCATATCGTTTAGATGCCTTTGTTCTACGTCCACACCTTCCCAGTCATGCGTCCATGCCACATAGAGAGGATAAGAAATGTAAAAGTACTCAGTCGTAACCTTAACAACATCACAGGGCATGTTTGCTGTAATCCAGAATTCATACTTACCGGGCATAACATCAACCAAATCAATTTCAGCCAGATAGTAATGATCTTTAGATGGCTGGTCGTCAACCCTTTCAAGCTGCCCGGATATTTTCGTCCCCGGAATCATGTAGCTCATATTAATCAGCTCCCACTCTCCTAAGTAGTGCTCGTATCGTTGATCAAAAATAGCGGTAACTGTCTGATTGTAATAAGATTCATTATCTATCAGGATCCATTCCCTATCGACGTGTGTTTTGATCATATCATCAGGATATCCTAGAATATAATCACATGAATCCTGAGGTACAACGTCGGGATAAATCCTTTCTCGAATACTGTACATGTTGAACTCGGGATGCCGGGAGGCGAGAAGGCTCATAGAGGCTACCATAGCAATTAGAAAAATAATCGTACAAAGCAGTATCAATCTGCTGATAAATTTCTTTCTCTTATGCGCCCGCAACGTAGAAATGATCAAATTCCACAGATAAACAGTAAACGATATCGAAGCGATTATAAAAAAATTTATAAAAAAGGTCATCTCACTATTATACTTTCTGAAGCTTACCATCCAGGCAGCAAAGCCTATCAGTACGACATTAAGAACAAATATACTTAATGAATTTCGACCAAGAAAAGAGAGATAGCTGCTTACCGGTCCAAGTCTTCTAATATACTTTTTAAGCGATATCACCCCACTTATCGTCGCAATTCCTAACAGGAGGTACAAAATAGATGGGGGCCATCTCTCCCAACGGGACAACCCTAACAATTTCATTAAAATATAAAGTGAAGAGGTGGATATAAAAACCGTCCATACAAGCACTTTTTCATATCTGCGAGCCAGCTTCTTTGATGGAACAACAAATCCCCATATCAGGCCGTAAACAAAAACTGGCAAATAGGGGAGAATCGCAAATGTACTCACACCTCTCTTACCGATAAAAATGCTCTGGACAGTATCAGATCCAGCTATAGATATATCGTACGAAGCCAGATTATAGCTAACAGCATATAGAATAAATGACAAGAGCTGCATCATTATAAGCAGAACAAAAGTCCTTTTCTTGCTACCTTTGAGCAATCTCCTTAACGGCTCATAAACAATGGCTGTCAAGACAGCGTAAATGAAAAACGTCAGTAAAAACTGTGTATACTCAGGTTGATGAGCAAGGATTAAAATTCGCTGGATTGAGGCCCAATCAAGCCCGTTACTCAAGAAAAGCTCCATCACGAAAGCACTGAAATAATAGACAGAAAGCAGAATAGCGCTTCTCTTAATATGCTTTTTAAATGAAACAGACTTATCCTTACCGAGCTTAATGCCGTATCCAAAGCCAAAGCAGAAAAGAAATATCACAAAGCATACAGTCGCTCCAAAATAGGTAATGTAATCTAGCGGTTTTTCGTTATTAAATAGGAAAAATCCATTAATGTGCGTCACCAGCATAAGAAATATTGCCAGCCCGCGAAGGAAGTCGATATATGCAATTCGTTTCGACTTGGATGCACTCTTGAGAATAATATTGTTCTTTTTTAATTTTCGCATGAAAAAGTTTTTTAAAGTCTCTCCAGACCAGTTTTATCGAAAAGATACTCCTCCGCTTCATCGTAGGATAATCCCTTGGAAAGTGCGTACTCACTGACTAAATAGTGTATCCCATTTCTATAATATTTCCGCATCTGCTGAGGATAAGGCTTCTGCTCTGCTTTCTTCATCTGATAGATCGAATTACACACTATTAGCATTTCTGCCGTATCTTTTAACTCACCCGTAGCAAAGAGAGCTTTTATTTCATTAATCAGCTTATTATATTTTGATGGATCAAACTTCCGGACATCTTTGGCCGAAATACTCTTTATCGTTTTCTCGAGTTTCGTTTTGCTTTCAACTGGGCGGATATTTATATCTTCAAGCTCGTGATAGGGGAGTAGTAGCGTAACATCAGAGTTTATCAGCTCTATCTCGACGTATTTTTTCGTCTCGCCATTAAACTCTATCTCTTTGAAATCTTTAATCAATCCAGCACCATGTCCTGGATAGAAAACCTTTTTTCCCTTTTCAAAGTTCATACTAATATTATATCACAAAAAGGAGGAGTTGGCAACTTATGGATAAAATACAGAAAGACTACTCTATCCGCCTTTTGATAGTATAGCCATTTCTCTCTCCAGGTCAGCAAACTTCTCGTATAACCGGGCATTTATGCCCAAAAGATCCGCCGCAACGATATTTTTCTCCGAGTCATCAAAATAGAAAATCTCCCGCGAGGCAATACCCTCCTTATTTAGCTCTTTCAGAATAAACTCGTAATAACGCTTGTCAGGCTTAGTAAAACCAATGTTGGCAGATGAGAATATTCCGTCAAAAAGCTCGCCAAAGCCCATACCATCAGACATAAACCTGGTCCTATGCTTCTCCTGATTCGTAGCGACATAACATTTGATCCCTTCCGATCGTAGTTTATCAACGATAGCGATGACTTTCTGATCAACGTGATTCTCGAGCTCAAACCATTTTCGCAGAAATTTCTCAGGAGTATCACTCCATTTCCACTTGGGTAACCACGGTTTAACTATCTCCAAAAGATCAGCCCGTCCCACAAGTGCTTCCTGGAAATCACCCTTGAAAAACGGGAGCATCTTATCTATTGAAATATCGTAAAGCTCACAGTACTGGTAGCTAAACTGCTTTGTATGCACAAGCACTCCATCAACATCAAACAAAACACACTTTATATTCATCAGCTATATTTTAGAAAGTTGGACTCGCAGCTAAATATCTTTATATGGACCTTAATCCAAGCCAACAATAATCATCAATTACCAATCATCAATTACCAATCATCAATTACCAATCATTAATTATCAATCATTAATTATCAATTATTAATTATCATTTTTTCCCCATCACAATCTCCAGTCCATCCTCTCCCTTTGTACTGCTTACATCGTATCCCTTATGCGTCAAAATCGCTCGAATCCGTTTGCCGTTCCCATGTGCCTCCAAAACAACATTTTTCACTAAACCAGGGTTAAACTCACTCGACCTGAGTATGCCGCTCTCAGCTCCCTCCACATCCATCTTCAAAAGATCAATCTTGTCGCAATCGCCCCACCTCAAAGCCTCCTCTATAACATAATCAAGCGTCACCGTCTCAACAGTAATCTTCGCACTTATCTGTGTGCCTTTCCAGCTACCCGGTAAGAAGCCAGCATTAGAAAGCCATCGACTCTCCACATTCATCTCACCGTGATAATAAAAGTCAGACTCACCTGAAGCTGATCCGACAGCAGCATTCACGCCTTTTACATTTTCTGATAAACCATTTTTCTCAATATTGTGCATCAAAAGCTTGTAATTTGCTTCGAGCGGCTCAACTGCGAAAATAGATGAAGTAGGGTAGTGTGCTTTGAAAAAAAGAGTAGCAATACCAATATGTGCACCGATATCAAGGATCAGTGGTCGCTTGGCATCCAACTTGATTCCTGCGTAAACACCCCTAGTCCACACCTCTTTTTTTATAGTGCGAAACTCCTGCTCATTCTCATATGCTATTTCGTATTTACTGATCTTCTGAGTTTTCATCGAATTAAATTGATAAGCGACTCAATTCACTCCTTGCTACGGAGGCTAATCTCTACACCATAATTCTGATCATGTAAACTCCGCTCAGAAACCAACACTCTGTACGGACATCCTATAAGATCAGCATCATTAAACTTCTCGCCGGCACTAACCCCAGCCCTGTCATCCCAAAGCACCTGGTCACGATTTTCCGTGTAAAACTGCTCTGCACGTTTCATTACTTCATCGCTCTCTCCAAGCGTCAGAAGGTGATACTTAAATGGTGCGACGCTCTCCGGCCAGCATAGACCGTTTTTATCATTAAAAATTTCTGCCAACACACCCATAGTCCTTGACGGGCCAATGCCGTAGCATCCCATGTAGATAAGATTGCGATTATTATTCTCATCTGTATAGTAAAAGTCAAATGCCTTAGAAAATTTAACGTTAAGAGGAAATATGTTGCCAACCTCACTTGCCTGCACGATCTCCATGTCATCGAACTTCACGCCCAATTTCTCCTCAGTTTCTTTATTAACAACCTCCTTGTTATAAGCTATATTATTTTTACGATCAAGATAGATTTCATCCTCTCCTGTATCAAGCAATGTCTGAAACTCATGCGAAAAATCATCTGTAAAATCTCCACCACTAGCCAATGTCACAAAAGTCCTATCCCCAATGCCAAGCTCAGCAAATATATCGTTATATTTCTGTTTAACAATCTCGTAGTATCGCTTCAGATCAGCTTCATCAGTATGAAAAGAGTACAGATCCTTCATCCGAAACTCACGCCCCCGCAGTAAACCTGATTTAGCTCTTGCTTCATTTCTAAACTTTGACTGAATCTGATACAGAGCCACCGGTAGATCCTTGTAACTCTGCACAAATCTCTTTACCAAAGGTGTCACAATTTCCTCATGAGTAGGACCAATCACATACTCACTCTTATTCCTCTCCCTCGAGGGTTTATTGGCCCCTACAGCCTTAAAAAGCACATCGACGGTATCATATCTCCGGGTCTGCTCCCAGCTCTCTTTCGGTTGTAGAGTAGGCATAAAAATCTCCGTACTTATCTGATCCATATGCCTGCGAATCAGATCCTCAATTTTTCTTAACACTCGCATGCCAAGTGGTAAATAGCTATATACACCAGCAATTTCCTTATTTATATAGCCAGCCTGCAAAAGCAGACGAGCATTAAGTGACTCTTCCTGAGCCGACACCTCTTCCTTACTTGTTTTAATAAAATCCTTCGAATATCTCATCGCACTCCAACAATGAATTTATCTAGAAGCCTCTTGACGCACCACCGCCGCCAGATCCACGTCCACCACCGCTAAAACCACCGAAACTCGATCCCCCGCTACTACGAGATCCTGATCTACCAGTCAGAAACAGACCCGACCGTCCTTTAGCCTTTGCTCGCTTACCCAGTTTTGACAAAACAAAGTCGATAATCAACCCCAACACGCCAAGTATCAGACCAAAAGCCAAACCCCATGAAAGACTGCTAAACACCATTCCAAGAGCTATACCTGCAATCACACCTACGACACCGCCAAGCCACCAACTTTTAGTAGAAGCCATAAACTCCGCCAAAAAGAAGAAAACAAGCAATCCAACAGAAAAGTAGTCAAAAGCCCGTGACATGTTATCATCACTTGGCCCTATACTATCAAATTCCTGCACATCACCATCAATTATCCGTAAGATATTATCGACACCAGCCTCAATCCCTGATGTATAATTATCGTTTTTTAACTCAGGAATAACATAATTATCAAGTAGCCTGCCCACCCTGGCATCGGTGAAGATTTGCTCCATATCATAACCAACCTCTATCCTTGTCTCTCTTTTTTCCTGCGAGACAATAAAAAGAAGTCCATTAGAACTAATTCGCCAATGATCATACAGATCATTAGAAAATCCCTCAATCGTATCATCAGAAAAATTATCAGTAGTGACGACCACCACCTCTATCCCTTTTCTCTCCCTCAAATCAGCCAGCTTTCTTTCCAGCTCAATCCTAACTTCAGAATCAATTATTCCCTCAAAATCATTTACAAAACCAACTGGACGCCTGAAAGAGAATTGCGCCGCAACAACTGAAGTGGCGGCAAAAAATAGTAGCGTGGCACAAATTATCTTTAATGTACTTTTTACCATCTATAATTACTCAAATGATACTGTAGGAGCCTCCTGTGCAGCCTCGACCGCTTCAAAATAGCTTCTAGATTCAAATCCAAACATTCCAGCAACTATATTTGTCGGAAAACTTCTAAGATTAGTATTATAATCACGGACATCATCATTATATCTTCTTCTTTCTACAGCTATTCGATTTTCTGTCCCCGCCAACTCATCCATAAGTGCCCTGACATTCTCACTGCTGCGTAGCTCCGGATAATTTTCAATGACTACAAGAAGACGAGAGATCGCACCCTCAAACTCATTGGCAGCCTCAATCTTCTCATCTGTCCCGGAAGCAGCATTTCCGTATCTTGTCCTCGCCTCTGCGATTTGCGTAAAAATTCTCTCCTCTTGTGCCATCGATCCTCTCACTGACTCCACAAGATTTGGAATTAAGTCATACCTCCTCTGCAAAACACTCTCAACCTGTGCCTGTGAATTATCGACCTGCTCCTCCAACCTCACAAGCGTATTGTACTGTCCAACCAATGCGAGGGCAATTATAGCAATAAGTCCCAGCAACCCACCGACGATGAGTAGTGCTCCTCCTCCCAAACCTAATATCTTTTTCTTTTTCATATATAATTATACTTATAAATTATTTACCTTTGAAAATTATACCATAAATGATGATATAATCAAGATATGAAAATCGTATATGAAGATAAAAATATCATCGCTATAAACAAACCACACTCTCTGCCGACTACATACCGTAACGAAAATGATAAGGGGGATTGTGCTGTGGATCGCGTCATAAGAATGCGGCCAGACCTGAAAAGAGTGGGGGGGCACAACAAAAGAGAAGCCGGATTACTGTACAGACTTGACAACGAGACAGCCGGCATACTGATATTTGCCAAAAACAGCAAGACATTTGCCAAGCTAAAAACTGTTCAAGATCATAACAGAATCTTCAAGCATTATTTAGCCGTATGCAATCAAGAGAAAGAAAAATTGCAAAAACAGAGCCCATTCGTGAAACCTACTAAAAACCCACTCTATGTTACACATGATGAAACTTTCGTCGTGCAACATATGCCTGAGCAGCTCGTATGTTACACAGATGATTTTAAAACAGCCGATACTAGATTCAAAATGCTTGACATCCCTATCGGGCACAGTCGAAAAAGCAGAAGAAGAATGGTCGCAGTTTTAGGCCCTAACTACAAAACAAAAGGCAAACCAAGCGCCAACAGTACATACTTCAGAGTCTTAACCAAAGAAGGTAACGGCAGTATAATAGAGGCAGTGATAACTAAAGGGTGTCGCCATCAGATCCGTATGCATCTAAGCACGATAGGATATCCAATAGTAGGAGACTCACTTTACAACAAAGAAAGCGAAGAGAATAAAAACCTACAGCTTTTCTGCTGGAAAGTTACCATCGATATATCTTAAACTCTAGACGGCAGGCTCCACGATACCGTACCCACCACGCTCTCTTTTATAAACCATCGACATCTTATCAGTCTCTTTATTCTTAAAAAGAAGCTGCTTGTAACCCATAAGCTCCATTCTCTCTATAGCCTCTGCTTCCTCCATGGGGGTCATATCTTCGATCTGCTTACGCACAACCACCTTGGGGACATAATCAGGAGAATAGTAATCATCCTCGACATATATTTCCTCAACCTCTTCAAGCTTCCAAGCTGCCTGTCCTTTCCACTCGTTTTTTTTCTCACAATACTTCTTATATCTTCTAAAAAGTGTATCAGTCGCTTGATCTATTGCGGCATAAATATCGCCGCCTATCTCTTCGACATGGATAAAGCTATTAGGGACTGATACATTTATATCAACCCGAAAATCCTTGCCCTTACCTCGGTGAGCGACATTGCTTGTGAAAATAACGTCTATTGCAAGCGCCTCGCCTTTCAATTGCTCATTCTTGTCGAGCTTCTCAGCAATATAGCTCTTTATCGACTCGGTAGCATCCATACCTACAAACGTTGTTTTAATCATCCTTATTGATTTAGACATTAATTTAACTAGTGTGTATAATATAACATAAATTGATTTTTATGACAACAGTACACATATGGACAAAGGCGTAGCGAAAATCACAATCGCCATAATAGCACTATATATTCTGCTTGCTCCATTTCTTGTAATTTCTGCGATGGAAGAGAAGCTGCACAACTTGGTATCCGACCTCCCAAACAGAAAAGTGGCTGTGGTTTTTGGAGCGGGAGTAAAACCGGACGGACAACCCTCTCATATGCTCGAGGATAGACTGCTAAGTGCCATAGAGCTTTATGAAAAGGGGAAAGTGGATTATATACTCGTCTCTGGAGATAACCGATGGGACCACTACAACGAGCCTCAAGCAATGGCTGATTACCTCATTAAAAATGGAGTACCGACACAGTATATCCATATGGATTTTGCTGGTCGCAGAAGCTACGATACTTGTATTCGAGCAAAAACATTGTGGAACGTTGACGAAGCTATTCTCATATCTCAACAGTACCATCTTTACCGCTCACTGCTTGTATGCAACACTCTTGGAGTAAAAAGTGACGGATACTCAGCATCCCGGAGAAAGTATACTTCTCAAACCAGAAATCGAATAAGAGAGTTCCTAGCAATTCATAAATCCATTATAGACCTTTATATAAAACCTCCACGATACATAAGCGGAGAGTTTGAGACAGACCTGCTCAAATAGTATTGAAAAAGATGAACTGATACTGTATAATTAGCCAGTTAAGTTGAAGAAAAAATGATCCGTGGTAGCTCAATGGTAGAGCGACCGGCTGTTAACCGGTTGGTTGTAGGTTCGAGTCCTACCCGCGGAGCCATCATTATTAATCCCCATGAGCAAAGCAATAATAAAAAGCCCAGAGCAGCTCGACAAGGTACGTGAAAGCGGCAAGGCTCATAAGCTGCTAATCGAGTATCTGCATCGCAACCTTATAGAATACAGCAAGAATGCCGATGGCAGCATGAGCACATACGACGTTGAGCTGCTTGCACAGAAATTCTGCAAAGAAAACGATATTATTCCAGCACAAGTCGGATACCAAGGCTATCCTTTTGTAATATGCTGCGGCGTAAACAGCGATGGCGTACACACCATGCCACATACAGAGAAAAAGATAAGGACAGGCGACATACTTTCCTTGGATACAACTGTGCGGGTAAACGAGTACTGTGCTGACGGAGGTTTCTGCATGGGGATAGGGGAGATCGACGAAAAAGGGCGTAAAATCATACAAACTTCCCGCAAATGTTTATCAGAGGCGATAAAATTGATGAGAGGGGGGAGAAAGATTGATGATATAAGTAGCAAAATATATTCAGTAGCGAGAAAGGCTGGATTTGAGGTGTTAAGAGATTACGCTGGACATGGGATCGGCAAAAATTTGCATGAAGAGCCTTTTGTAGCGAACTATCCAATGGGAGAAAAGGGGAAATTAGAGACTGGCACAGTACTGGCAATGGACATTCTTCTTGTAGAGGGTGAACCAGAGGTACAAAACCTAAGAGATGGCTGGTCGACAAAAGTAAAAGACGGTGGAAGATTTGCTTTTAGTGAAAAAACCGTAATAGTACATGAAGATAAGGCTGAAATAGTAAACGACTTTTCAATATGAAAAGAATACTCATTATAATCTCACTCTTAATTATAATCATCACGTGCTTCCTTAGCATTATTTTTTTAATAAGAAGGGACCCCGATATTCCTATTATAGATACAGAAGGATTCGCCCCCGTTACGGAAGAGATAATTACTGACCCGGTAGCCCTACCGGAAACGATGTGGGAGCAGTATTGCGAAGGATATATAAGTACAGATGAATTGGCGACATCTCTCACTCTAGAGCAGAAAGCTAAACAGCTTTTAGCACCAATTTACACAGGGCATCATATCGACACTGCCCAAACCACCTCTGAAATGGGTTTTTATGTGCTTATCAAAATATATCACTACCCATCTGCTGAGCAGGTAGCCATCAAAACAGGTTCACTCAGCAAAGAAGGGGAGATACCAGCATTTATAGGAATCGATGCTGAGGGGAGGCCGTTACAAAGATTATCATGGCATAAGTTTACTCACATCTCAGATATAAACCAGAAAAATATCATGCAAGATATAAGCGTGATTAGAGCGGCTGGATTTAACTGGTCGCTTGGACCAGTCGTTGATTTGCCCATCACTCGCCGGGACTGGATTTATAGTAGGAGTATTGGCACAAATAAAGAGGAGGTATTAAAAGTTGCCCAAACCTACATCGACTCGATGCGGTCGGAAGGAATACTGACATCAGCTAAACATTTCCCCGGTCATGGAGATACATCTGTAGACTCACACCATGCCCTGCCTAGTATCAGTTCGACAAAGAAAAACTGGGATAATAATCAGGGCTGGATATACAAACAGCTTGAATCGGACTCTATCATAACTGGCCATCTACTCTATCCTGATATTACAAGTGAGGTCAGCTCCTCATCTGCCTACTGGACCAGTGTGCTTAGAGATGAGATAGGCTTTGATGGACTTATAATTACAGACGACATAAATATGCGATCACCTAGGGATACACACAGCTGCCACAAGCTTATAAAAGAATCTTTTGACTCTGGGGCAGATGTAGTTATGTTTGCTCATGGAGAGGTTTGTAATACACAAGAGCTGCTCGAAGTTATCGTGGAAGATCAATTCAATTACGATGAGAAAGTAATAAATGTATTAAAAGCGAAAAGAGAGTACCTTTGCCCATAAGTTTTTCGTTTTTTCAACTCATGACTATTCTAATTTCTATGCTTTTTTATTGACATCGAGTCCCATAACTGTTATATTATGACCAGTGGCAAGAAGTGGTAAATTGTGGTAATATGATTTTATGCTTATAGGGGAGTATCGAACAAAGTTAGCGGATAAAAATCGCACAAGCATCCCGAAAAAATTTCGAGAACAGCTTGGTAATAAAACAGAGCCGCTAATACTAACCAGAGGATACGAAAACTCACTGCTGCTTTTAAATAAAAAAATGTGGGAAAAAGTTGCAAAAGAAGTAATCGATGGCTCTTTTATAAATAAAAATATCCGAGAAACGACCAGATTTCTTGTCGGTGGAGCAACAGAAGTTTCACCAGACGCACTCGGAAGAATAGTATTGCCAGGACCGCTTATTGATTACGCAGATATTAAAAAAGAGCTCGTATTTGTAGGACTTGTGAACTGGATAGAGATTTGGTCGCAGGATAAATGGGAAGAAAAGCTTGGATACTTAGATAAAAATAGCGAAAAGATAGCAGAACAGTTAAGCCAGACAGCCAGTTGATATGCACATACCAGTTCTTTTAAAAGAAAGCATCGAGAAGCTTAATGTGACGCCTGATGGTACATATGTAGATGGAACCTTGGGAGAAGGAGGGCATAGTAAGAAAATATTGTCGCTACTTGACAATCGAGGGACTCTACTAAGCATAGAAAAAGATGCCGAGGCAATAGAGCACGTCAGACAGAACATAGATGCTCGACAGTATAGCGGAAATTGGATAATTGTACATGACACATTTGCGAATTTAGAAAATATATTACGTGGAAATGGAGTAGAGAAGATTGATGGACTGCTACTGGACCTGGGAATGTCATCACGACAGATCGATGAAGAGAAAAGAGGATTCTCTTATCAAAAGGATGAGCAGGAGCTGGATATGAGAATGAACCTGGCGACAGCAGTGAAGGCAAGAGATCTACTTGCCGCATTAAATCAGCAGGAGCTCGAAAAACTGTTCAGAACTTATGGAGAAGAGAGACAGGCAAGAAAGATTGCGAGGCTGATTAAAGAACATATTGAAAAAGGTGGAGTCATTGAGACAGTAGGTCAGTTGAAGGAAATTATATACAAAGCGTTGCCGATTTATAGCCAGGCTGGCAAAGAGCCTGCCCGACGGGTTTTCCAGGCCCTTCGGATAGCTGTAAACGACGAGCTAAATGAGTTGAGGGAGGTTATAACTACTGCAAAAAAGCTAGTTAGACCAGGAGGCCGTATAGTTATAATCTCTTTTCACTCTTTAGAGGACAGAATCATTAAAGAAGAGTTCGGATCAGAAAATAGTAAAAATTTAATAGAGCCGAGCGAGGAAGAGAAAAGATCCAATCCGCGGAGCAGAAGTGCGAAGCTCAGATGGATGTCCCGCCATTAGGGCGGATANNTATCCGCCCTAATGGCGGGACAAACTTAATTTTAAAGAGAATAGAAATGAATAGAATATTGACAGTGATAGCAGGGATAACCGTACTACTCTTCATCATCACACAGCTAATAATAAACTCCTCACTAAATCCACAGGGTGCAAAGTTACAACAATTAAATAGAGAAAAAAATCACCTCATAGAAAGCAATCGCAAGCTGGAAGAGGAGCTTTCATATACAAGATCGGTAACCGTGATCTCTGAGATAGCTACACAAAAGCTCAACCTGTCACCGAATAGTGATGCCACAACTTTATATATCTCAGACCCTACATATGCCACAAGCCTTTCACAGACAAGGTAAAAAATCGAACTCAGAAAGCATAGTAAAAAACTATCGCATAATATTCTATGTTTTTTGCAGCATATCAGTACTCCTTATCCTTTTCATGTTTAGATGGCAGGTATTTCAGCATCACGTATGGACCGAAAAGGCCAATCGACAATACAAATCACTGCAGCGTGCTCCCAAAAGCAGAGGTGTCATATACTCCTCAGACGGAGCAGTACTAGCTATTGATGAGCCAGCCTGGAGCGTCTTTGCAAGTCTAAGCAGCAAAGATAATGAGCGCACACTTTTCTTCAGTAAAAAAGAGCTTTTTACTTCACAAATTGCAGGTATCCTTCAAATCGACCCAGATCAACTAAGCAGCAAACTAACTAACGATTTCAGATATATAAATATAGCATCGGGAATATCGGAGGAGCAAAAAAAAGCACTTGAAGAGGCGGAGATTTTTACACCGGATGAGTTACGAGAAGCAGGTCTACCAGGCTCATATTCAAAATCTTTTGGTCTTTTCTTCGAGAAGGCCGAAAAAAGAGTATATCCGGACGGCAGGCTTGCAAGCCACATCATCGGCTTCATGGGGAAGAATAACCTGGGTGAAGATATCGGCAGATACGGAATAGAAGGGTACTATTTCGGTGACTTGATAGGATACGACATAAGCAGTGCAGGAGAGAAAGATGCCTTTGGCAACCCGATACTTACTGTCGGATACGATCCTATCAGGACACGACCGGGCAAAAGCATTACGCTTACAATACACTCAGGACTACAATCAAAAGTTGAAAAGACACTAAAAGAGAATGTCGAGAAATATAAAGCGAAGAATGGGACTGCGATAATAATGGATCCACGCACTGGAGAGATACTAGCAATGGCAAACTACCCGGATTACGACCCCAACGAGTACGCACAGGCCGGTTCAAACTGGATATACCGTAACAAGGCAGTATCTGACTTATATGAGCCTGGATCAATCCAGAAGCCGATGACCACAGCGATCGCACTTGAATCAGGTAATGTGCCGGATGACTGGATCTGCCATGATGAAACCGGGTATATCGAGCTGTACGACTACAAGATATATACTTGGAATAAAAAGCCCAGCGGAAGCATCAATTTGACTGAAATCCTCGAGCAGTCTAACAATCCCTGCACCGCACAATTAGCGATCGAGACTGGATTTGCGTACTACTATCCAAAGCTCAAAGAGTTTGGCTATGGATCGATAATGGGGCTGGGCCTACAGGACGAAGCTTCAAGCTATCTCAAGCCTTACAATCAGTGGACCAGACTAGACCTTGCTACCAGCGCCTTTGGGCAGGCGATTACAGTCACCCCGCTACAGGCCTTATCGGCAACCACGGCAATAGCAAATGATGGGAAAAGGATGAAACCTTACATAGTCAAGTCAATTTCCGATGACACAGAAACTATTAAATTTAGCCCTACAGTGCAATCAGAACCAATATCTAAAGAGACAGCGAATAAAGTCGCTACAATGATGGTGCAGGTAATCGAGCAGAGCTCATCCCTAAACAGGGTATTTACCGATGTGGTAGGTCAAGAGTACAAGATGGATAAAATAGCGGGGAAGACAGGTACCGCCCAGATAGCTAAAAAGGGTGAGGCTGGATACGATAGCTCTAAAACCAATATGTCTTTCGTAGGATTTGCTCCAGCAGATGATCCAAAGATGGCTATGATTGTAATTCTCAATGAGCCCGAAGTAGGAAGATATGCTTATGAAACAGTCGTACCGACATGGGCAGAGATATATAAAGAGACAAGATCGTTTTACAAATAGTTATGGCAACAGCTTAAAACGAGAGTAAGCACCCCCAAGCGATACAGAGTGCGTGGCAAATTCTTTTTTAAAGGAGTAGTAAGAATGACCAAATTTTTCGCTCGCTCCCAGAGAGTCCACAATGTCAACATTTCTGGTGTCAAACGAATATCGGATCAAAGCGTCTCTAAGCCCGTAGCCAACCTTGTTCTTTCTACCCAGATCATCGGTACCCGAAAAAACGATCTGACACAAAGAAGCTTTCTCTTCTTTGTATCCCGAAACTGTGTCAGATGATACGGCGATCTCGAATATATGCCCAATAATAAACCCTACACACTTATCCCCAACATAAGCATTGGCTAAGATCGAGTTTGGACTCAAGACCTCAAATGCTCCGATGCTTTTTGGAGTATAACCTATTCTTTCTGCCGATTTTTCATACACTTCGTAAGCATCAGCAAGCATCGCCAGAGAAGGGGAGTGTGAAATTTCTATCCTCGTCCGCTTGTTAGCGTAACGAACTTTATAAGCAGTGTCTTTTGAGAGCTTATATTCACCCTTAACCGTGATGAGCGTCTCACCCTCGTTTTTTTGATACTCATCGGCTTTGTAGCCCCTCTCCTTGAAAATCTCTCGCATCTTCTCTTTAATAGATGAATCAAGTATAAGCGGCAGCTCGATGATTGCCTTATTATATTTACTTTCGTCAATCCAGTCAAGGAAATTTGAAAAGCCAGCCTCAGACTGTACACACGGCCCAAGCGGCACAAAGATTGTTTTGTATATACAACCAAATTTCTCTCCCTGCTGGTATCGACAGTAAAACTGATCGCCCTGATGGTATTTCTGCCCAAACTGTTTGTACTGTACGGAGGAGAAAATAAACATCTTTTTGAAACTATAATTTATTCTCATAACGAGAAGCCTATCAACATCGATATCATCCATAATCAACCCGCTATAGAGCCAATCATCTCCCTCACCACCTTCTCATCATCCCATTCAAGCTCGACAATCTCACCTTTATCATTCTGCACCGCCAGGCTCTGCTCATGACCCTTGCCAGCTATAATAACGATATCGCCCCCCATTGCCTCAGCAAGTGCCCTCTTAATCGCCTCACGACGATCATCGATAATCAAATAACCGTTTCCCTTCTTATGCTTGCCGACACTCTCGATGCCCTCTGCAATAGCATCATTTATATCCTCAAGCTTCTCACTCCTTGGATCATCCGCTGTAAGAATTATCAGATCTGCATATTTAGCTGCTATTTCACCAATCACCGGCCTCTTCTCTCTATCCCTCTCCCCGGCAGACCCAAACACCAGTATAATCCTGCCGGATCCTTTACTATCAACCACGGCCCGGGCAGCTTTTAGCATCTTCTCATAGGCGTTTGGACTGTGAGCGAAATCGTTTACAATCATAAACGGTTTCTGCTGCAAAATATTCCATCTTCCCTTAACCTTTTTATCATCGAACTGAACCAATGTTTTTCTAAAACGATTCCAGTCAAACAAGCCAACGGCAGCACATGCCCCAAAAGCTGCGAGCGTATTGGAAACATTGTAATCACCAGGGATACCAAGTGAAAAACCTCCGACAGTTTTCCCTTCATACTCGAGTGAGAATTGAATTTGAGAAGCGGGCGAAATAGAAGAGAGGTCTCTTGCTACAATATCAGCATCGGCCCCGACAGAGTAGCTTACAATCTGTAACTGTTGACTGGCATTTACAGATCGTGCCATATTTGACAATGGATCGTACGACTTATCGTCAGCGTTAAGTATCACGGAGCCTCTCTTTTTGACTTTGCCAATCAACCTCGCCTTGGCTGCCAAATAATTCTCGTAATTGCCGTGGTAATCAAGATGCTCCCAAGTTACATTAGTATACACAGCCGCATCAAATTTCAGCCCAGCAACACGATTTTGTGCCAACGAATGAGAGGTTACCTCCATCACAACTATCTCGACACCCTCCCGACGCATCTTCCCAAGCAGCTTATACAAATCGAAAAGATCTGGCGTAGTAACATGTAGCCCAGTAGGCATAACTTCTTCACCTATGCGCGCCTCTATAGTGCTTATGAGACCGACCTTCTTGCCCATACTTCTTAGCAGCTCATACGTGATCGTGGCAGTAGTAGTCTTACCCTCAGTACCAGTAATACCGATAACCCGCATCTTGCGAGTAGGAAAGCGATAGGCAAGTTTGAGCAGTTTGCCCTGCACTAGACGAATGCTATTTTTCACTTCATGTAGTTTACTTTTCATAATTTGACCTCACCGAATTCCAGTATTTACCTCTCCTGCAAAGTAGTTTCCCTGCCTGACTTTTATCCTTCATCAGCTCCTCGACTACTCGCTCCAGGAAAATTGTGTTCTGCGATCCTTTGACTAAAATTACTTCCCCACCAGTTATAATATTATCACGTATGAAATCTTTCGCCAAATAGGAGGTCTTAAACCAGTGAATCTTCTCAGCATCGAAACCGTTTTTGCGAATCTTATCGTACACATATCTTTTCATAATCGGTCCGACAAGTACTATCTCATCGGCGACCTGCACAACTCTCTTCGCAACTTTCTCGTGTTCACTTTGGACCTCCTGCCCAAGCTCTCTCATATCACCCAGCACTGCTATTTTACGTCTACCGTTGCCAAGATTCTCTAATATTTCGAGTGCATCAAGCACTGTTTGGGCAGATGCGTTGTAGCTTCCATCTATTATATAGCTATCTTTTACCCCTTCAATGAGCGACATACGACCGGGAGGTACCTTATATTTCTCTAAAGCAGCTACACAATCATGAAAATCGACGCCCTGACTTATACCTACTGCTATAGCGATACCAAAGTTAAGCGCATACTTATCGAAAAGAACCTGATTCTTAATATTTAGATGGGCAGTATCTCTTTTTCCCTTATAATTAAGTATAAACTTGCACTTAAAACCCTCGAGATCATAATGCACATCCGTGTAGACTACATTCGCCACCTTACTACCCACCGTGATTATCTTCCCACGGCAATCTTTTGATACACGCATGACATTCTCATCATCTGCATTTATTACTATATAGCCGTCTTTGTTCACAGCATTTATAAGTCGGCCTTTTTCATTTGCGATATTTCTTACGATAAGACGAGTTCTCTCTGCAGGAATTCTCTCTTTTACCTCAGAGTCAAAGTTCTCACTGTGCACTGGCAAAGCATTGATAAACACTGCTGTGTCAGGACGCAATATTTTAAGCAAATATCCCATGTTTTTAGGCGGGCGGGGGGAGTCTATGCCCATTTCCACTACATACTTCTCATACTTTTTGCGACGAGTAATAACCCTGATAGGAGACTTAATAAAAACACGGAGCCAATCACGCATACTGTAATCCTCCATGTGAAGACCGAGGATATCCAACGGTATTCCGGTTTCCGAATTTGCCGCACCTGTTCTTTTTACCGTATACTTACTCTGAAGCACCGTAGCGATGGCATTTCGTACGGATGTCTTGCCCGCACTCCCTGTTATCCCGACAATATAAGGTTTAACCTTCCATAACTCTATCTTCGCCAGCACCCTTATATATAAGAGAAAAAATCTGGCAAATATATACTTTACTTTACTCATTTTTCACCATATTAAAGAATTTATCTTTAAAATCGAAAAGCTCTTTCACTCTAAATATCCAGCTGAGTGAGAGATATGAGATGACGCAGACCAAACTTACCAACCCAAATATAGCAATAACATCAACAGTCCTGGTGGTGTCCAGCATCCTATTATCAAGCCACACATACGAGGCATACATAAATATAATCGTAACAAAAGTGACAAATATCTTTTTAAATGCGGGCAAGAGAGTTTCTCTCATGGTTACAATCTTTTTTGTTTTCAGCTTAAAAAGCCCTAAGTTGATAAGCATCTCAGCAAAGTAAGCTATACTAAATCCAAGTGCAATACCTCCCACTGCATAATTGTAATCGCTACGCACAGTAAACCAGGAAAGCAGATCCGCCCCCAAATTCCCGACCGTAGCCAAGATCTCACCCTGCCTAGCACCGTGAGTAATCTGATATATGACGCTGTCCAGTATAGGTCTCCAGTCAACATAATTGCTAAAGAAGTTTGTAAAATAGTATGTCGCAACAATATTGACTACAACCTTGAGAGCAGTCGCGATGAGCGGGAGACGTGTCTCCTGTATAGCGTAAAACCCCCTAAGCAAGATGCTTACCACGACCTGTGAAAATACCGCCAAACTTAAAAGAGCAAGACTCCAAGAAGTGAATCGAGTCGCAGACCAGTCGTACTGACCTGCACCGTAGACCAGCCTGACGATAGGTAATCTCAAAACAAGAAGCACAGCGACACACGGCAAAACAAGAAAAATCGCAACTTGCAAAGCGTTGTTAAAATACAGCTTAAACTCATCCATTTTATTCTTACTATACAGCTCCGAAAAGTTGGTTAAGGCGACTTGCGAAATTGACCCTGTTATCAAATGCACCGGCACAAAGTGCAAGCTAAAAGCGAACTGATAAACACTAACGGCACCAGCGGAGAGAGTAAAGCCGATCATTTTGTTAAAAATAATGCTGGCCTGCTCAAGTAAGAATCCTGCCGACCTTGGCAAAGATATCTTAAACATATAAAGAAGCTTGTGACTGGTAACATCCCAGATCTCACCAAAATTGCGTAGCTTAAAATTCGGCTTAAAAATACTGAAAAAAGTAGGTAGTTGTACGACAAGCTGAGCTATGGAGCCCAGTAATACTGCCACTGCGAGCCCGATGACACCAAGATCAAACGCCTTAACTAAAAGTACCGCCGTTACGAGAATGACAAGATTGTATATAAGCGGCGTAATATTCGCAACAAAAAATTTGCGATAGACCACGATATATCCACTAATTATCGTATTTATACCGAGAAACACTGGGGTTAAGGTAACAATTCTAGTCAAAAGAGTAAGAAGCTGAACATCCTCCATGGTAACTTGACTGGAGATATCGAGTGCATCTCTCAAGAAATCTGCGCTCAGAATAAATCTACTGAACTGCTCCGCAAATATGAAACAGATCAAAGCGAAAATGATAAAAAAAACAGCGAGAACGAAATTTAAACTAGTAAAAAGCTCGGCAAGATCTCGATCTCCACAGCCTTTATCTGTACACTCATTGACGCCATTTCCTTTATGCTTCACCTGGGAAAAAATCGGAATAATCGCAGCATTTATACTGCCAGATATCAAAATATTAAAAGCCATATCAGGAATGGTGAATGCCGCCCAGAAAATATCCAACTCTCTACTAGTACCAAACAGCGTTGCAATGACACGAAGCTTCAGCAGACCAAGAACTTTGGTGAGCAGCATTATGACCATCAAATAAGAAAGGGTCGAACTCGAAAACATTTTCTTTATTTTTCGCAATATTTTCATATTCAGTGGGTAATTGTATATTAAATTAGCTTTTTTTGCAATAAATATAAATCTGTTATATACTTTCTGTATGAGAAAAAAGGGTAAACTTTTAATAATCATTTCCCTGATTATAACGGTGCTTACCGCTACTACTATAATATACTACTCAAACATATCGGAGCAGATCGATCAATCAGTAGATTCAGAGGCAGCCGTAGGTTTTGAGCCTTGGTATTTTGTTCTCGTAGGCGACACACAGGGAAGTGATCCGTGGCTATACGACCAGAAAATGAATGAGCTTATTACACCATACTATCCACGTATGATGCTACACGTAGGTGACTTACAGCTTCCCTGGAGGGATCACGAGCACATTTACGGATTGATTACCAAGCAACGTGTAACGACCGAAGAGAAATACGGTGTACCTTGGGAGGTACATGTCGCTCCAGGAAATCACGACATCAGAGGTGGAAAGCTCAAAGATAACGTAAGAAAAGCTCTTTGCTATGGGGAATCGATGCTTTATGAGGGTAAATATGGATGCGATCCGCTGGGAAAGCCGGATTACTACTGCCCCGATGTCCCTTATCAGGTCGAGTACAAAAGAATAGGTGAGTTAAATCCTGAGGTCAGCAATATTCGAGGATTGTGCAATAACGATCAAGGTGAATATACAGATTTCTACTCTTTTCACAGAGCAAACATGAAAATAGTGATCGGTACCTGGGGTACGTGGAGAGAAGAAAATTTAAGGAGCTGGCTAAAAAGCGAGGTGTGTTCACCTGAAAGCTCCGAGACAACTATAATTATGGCACATGAACCGTACGGAGAGGTTGACGGACCGTACATAAAATCCTTTATAGATGAGCTCGATTGCGACCATAATCTTAAATTGATACTATCAGGACACGGCCACAACTTCAGGATGAATGATTATAAGGGAATAAAGATGCTGGAGGTTAGCGGCTCCTTTTATGGTGCAACCATATATCCAGGACTCGAAGGTGGAGCAGCAGATTTCTGGATAGGCAAGGTTACAAAGGGCAAAATTGAATTTTTTAGGTATCTATGGGATGGTGAAAAATTTGGACAGCCCATGCTTATATTTAGCATCCCTGGAAACTTTACGAATTATCATCACCCTGATGAATTGACTGCGTTTGATCGCACATATGAATATTCTCTACAAACAGGGATCAATTTTGTATCAATACCTCCAAGTGAGGCAGAAACGGCACAAGACTTTGCAGAATTTACAGGCGATGGATTTAAAGGATTAGCGAAATATGAAAATGGTGCATGGCAAGCATACATGAACACTGAGAGTGGTGTAATTGGAGAAAATTTCAGAATAAGCCAAACTCCAGGATATTTGCTTATTATGTTAAACCGAAAAAAGCTAACGCTCGATACAACAGTTCAGATAAAGGATGGCCCGATCAATTCAGCACAAGGCTGGCAGTTGCTTAATTACGATACCGTGCTAAAGCTGGCAGAAATTGATCCAGAGGAAGACAATACAAGCGTAACGGCCTCCCAGATGGTTGCGGTAGAAAGGGTCGGAGCAATATCAGTTCTTGAGAACAATAGATACAAGACAGTGCTTAAAAAAGGAGAAGCTGTATTTGGTGAGAATTACAACCTAAAGCATGAAAAATCATATTTCATTTTCTTCCGAGAATAGCCTTCGCCTTTATAAATAAATCGTTGATCATGAGCCGAGCACGATATAGCCAGAACCAGATGGAAGAGTACACATCAGCCCACTGCCCGATGTACTCGGTGTACTGTCCGCCAAAACCGGATTTGAACTTCGAAATATGATACCAGGGGTGATCTTTTTCAAATGAGCAGTGCCCACTCTCATCGCAAATCTGTGGAGAAACTCCCCACTGATCGAAATATTTATATCCCTCGTCACGACAAGTTTTCATCGCCTCCCATTTCAGCAGGTAGTTAGCGGACAATTTACGTCCAACATCCGTAGCACCGCCATTTATTTCGTATGTCGTATCAGCGTCCATGTAGTGCATCATGGCACCGACATCTTTACCATCTCTCTGCACATAAAAAATACGACACATGTTTGCTGGCCCGAGAAGCGAGAAAATGTTTGCGTAATATTGCCGACCGTACATTACATAATCAGTACGTGCATAGATATCCTGCATTACGGCAAAAAATCTGTCTATATTTTCCGCGTTAATTTTCTCATCGCCGCTCCACTCAGAAACAGTAACCTCACAGCCGTTCTTGATCGCCTTACGGATCTCGTAGCGAGTACCCTTATCCATCCTGCCCATCATCTCATCATCAGTTCCTTCTAATTTGATTATATCGGTTTCGTTGGGCTGAATAGTGATTGGCTGCTTATTCATTTTCTCAATCAAGTTTGATGCGAACTCCAAATTATCCTTCAGAACAAGCGGCTCGACCAACAGAAACTTTGTAGCAAATTTGCTCTTTAGATATTTGCGAAGCTCAAGCAGAAATTGTGCGTCAAGCTTTTGTACAATTTTCTCGTTAGCAAATCTTGGTATGTAACCAAACGTAGCACTAAAGAAAGGGAACTTCTTCAAATATACGGTGAACGGGAATTCATACCCGTCATCAAGTCGACATCTCAATCTTATCGGCTGATTAGTTTTAGACTTGACCTCACCCCACGGCCACGACTGCAAAAAAGAGAGCTTTTGCTCTTGCCACATTTTGTGATAAACTTGCTTATCATTTATTAATTCAAACTCAATCATAGAGCAATTTTACACTCAATCATGAAATTTATCAAACTACGGTCCGTCGTAATCATAATGTGGGTCATAAATTTTTGTCTAATACTTATACTTTCCGGCCATATTTTTGTCGCTCACACACTTAGCAAGTCGATCATTCACAACGCCGCAAGATCGGATTTACTGCCCGAAATCACAATGGCAAATGAGCTATCCGAGCAAAGAGCGTATGAAGAGGAGCTTTTCATACAGGGAATATTAGAGAGCGAGAATAGTACTACAAGACGCACTGGATGGATTCCTCACTGGGACTTCTCAGCAGGGGTAGACAGTTTCAAAAAAGATCCTAAAAGCTTCTACTCAATCTCCCCGGTGCTGTACGAGATAAACGTCGACGGGACGCTTAAAACCCACTCACCAGGAAAACTGCCGGAATTATTGACCATAGCCCGCCGCCACAATGTGAAAATCATACCTTCTGTCGTGGAGTTTGACTGGCAGGTGATATCCGAGATCTTTAATGATGAAAATGCGATGGAGCGTCACGTGAGATTACTAACAGCAGAGGTACTCCGCAATAATTATGACGGCATAGATATCGATTATGAATCTACACAGCTCCAAGACAAATTTCTGTACTTCGAATTCCTCGAAAAGCTTGGAGACAATCTTAAAAAAGAAGATAAAATATTGTCAGTATCAATAATCTCGCAGTGGGATACCACACACTACTCGGCACTACCACAGACACGGGAGGTACAAGATCTGGATTATCTACCGCAAATAGCCGATGAGATAAGAATTATGAGTTACGACTGGACTCATCAGGGCAGCCCTGAGCCAGGTCCAATAGCGCCCCTTAACTGGATGGAAAGCGTAGTTGAATACGCAGTAATTCATAAAAAAGTGCCAAGAGATAAGGTTTGGCTGGGAGTGCACTTATACGGATACGACTGGAGTACTGATCCCTCACGCACAAGAGCATCTGCAAGGACAGCTGATTACATCGCTAGAAACAGAATAGAAACCGAGTATGATCCTTTGATAGGGGAGAATGTCGGCAGCTACCAGTGTGGAGATTTTACATGCACAATTTTTCATCAATCAAAGGAGGGTGTGAAAGCCAGGGAGAATCTGGCGAAAAGGTACGGAATAAAAGGTGTAGCATTCTGGAAGATAGGCAGAGAGGGGGAGTTGCTGGAGTAGTTGAAGATATGAAATCTTTAACAAATCAGAAACCAACCTTAAAAAAATCCTCCTGGTCCTTAATCCCCTTAAGATTCAGGCTCACAGGTTGAGCTTCAAACTTTTCACCAAGATACTCTGCAAAGTTATCATTAACCAGGACCTCGTTTTTACCTGCCGCATGCTGCAAACGTGATGCCAGATTCACATTACTTCCAATTACAGTATACTTCTTGGTCTGAAGAGAGCCGAAAAGCCCCTCCAGCAGCTCACCTCTGACGATGCCAAAACCCACTCCCAAACCGTACTCGGACAGAAAAGTCGTCAACAACAATTTAAGCTCCTTTACGAGCTTCAAGGCCTCCAACTCCTGCCCCTCCTTAAAGTGTGTAATAAACTCATCAGCGATAAATTCTGGCTTGAAAGCACCATACTTTTTACACATATCCTCCGTTATCCTATAAAATCCATCAAGGATCTGTACTACATCTTCATTGCGATGCTCATTAGTAAACGATGTAAAACCACGGATATCACCAAAAATCACCGTCTTAATACTATGCTTATAAAATTTCTGAGCAAAAATATCCCCAGCGAGGATACGCTCATCATAAGAAGTGGTACTGATCTGAGCCATTCGCTGTGCAAAAACAGCGATATCATCACTCGTCCTCATCACAATATATGTAAGAGAAACTAACTTAATAAGAGTAAATAGAACAGCCAAGACTAAAAATACTGAACATCCACTATATCCAACGATAGTAAACTGACAATCCACAAGCTTTTGTATAATAAAAAGCCCCAGGAAGAAAATAGTATCTAGCACCACTCCACCAATTATCAAGTAATGTTTCTTTCTTGTACAATACACGGAGGGCAGAAAAAAGTAAAACGACGTTAAAAAAAGAAAGATCGCAAATAATACATACTCCAGCAGCATTATATCCCAGCCAAAGCCCCAGAAAGCAGCTCCCGTTTTTACAGCTACGATCAAGAAAACCAGAAATGGATAAAAAAGCCGAATATATTTCTCTTTCTTCCAGAAAACATAGAAGAAAAGTGTATAAAGCAGATTTTCCAGAACAATTATCGTCAAGAATATAAGTGTAAATAGGAAATCAAACTGGTAAAATATCCCAATGTAAGAGTATAGTATAATATTAGACACGGTAACGGCAAAAAAATTCCAAAATACCGTAACGTACCATATCTCCTGAATTCTTCCATTTTTAAACTGGCAAATTTCAGAAATATCATGCTCTTTTCTCATACAGCACCGATTATTGCATAATTATCATTTTTGTGCAATAATTATAGTCAATCTAACTTTATATTTATCATTATATATGAGCAAAGTTAAGAAAAAATCTACAGCCGAGAGCGCTAAAGAGGAGAAGAGAACCTGGTTAACAATCCTCATTATCGTCCTAGTATTCTTCCTATGCATCGCCAGTATGACGCTAGGTTCGCTTATTTTCGGAGTAAAGATGGTAACGGACACAATGAAACAGTTTGCTCCAAAGCAGTTCTTTGAGCAATTTTCAGAGCTTTCATCAGAGTTTTCATCAGAGTTTACGGATGAATTTTATGAGAACAATGAAGATTACATGGAACGTTTTTTTGAGCTGCAAGAAAAAAGCTTAGATAATTTCTCTGAGTTTAGCAAAGAGCAATTAGATGAATATAATAAATCAAAAGATGATGACCTGAATGAAGCTGATGAAGAAATAGAAAAGATGAAAGAGGAGTTCGACCGTTTAATGTTAATGCAATAGCTTTGTAAACAAAAATAAACTAGTAGCACATGACCGATTCACACTGCCATCTCACATATCCGCCATTAGGCGATAAGGTAATCGAAGAGCTGGAGCATTTCACCCAAAACAGCGGGAAACACCTCCTAAATGTTGGTGCCAAGCTGGAGGATATACAAGAGATCATCCAGCAGAAGCGACGAGTACAGAAACTTTTTCCCGGAGTCGTAAAAATCGCTTTTGGAATCCATCCAGAGCATCTTACCGAGCTGACAATAGAACAGATTAATGAAAACTTAAACAAGCTTGAAAGCGAAATTGATAAGCATAAAAATGAGTTATCAGCAGTAGGGGAGTGTGGACTTGATTACTATCATACAGAAAGCCACCCAAATCTCGCAGAGATAAAAGAGCATCAGAAGCTAGCACTAAGAAGGCAAATAAAAAAAGCTCTACAAAACAAGCTGCCTATAACATTCCACAATAGAGAGCCATCCGGAGAAGAGGAGTGCATACAAGACATACTTACAATAATAGCCCAGGAGGGTGAAGGAAAAGTACAGGGCAGCATGCACAGCTACACGGGCAGTGAAAAGTATGTCGAGCAAATACTCGATCTGGGATTACATATCGGATTTAATGCGATAATTACATACAAAAGTGGACTACCAGTGCGTGATTTCGTTAAGAAAGTCCCACTAGACAAGATTTTGCTCGAGACTGATGCCCCATGGCTACCGATACGTGGCAAACAGTTTCCCAGCTACGGCTGCCCAAGCAATGTAGTGGAAGTCGCAAAAGTCATCGCCGAAATCCATCACACATCTTTAGAAAAAGTACTGGACGCAACTACTGAGAACTTTGAGGCATTATTTTGCTAACAGATATCACAAACTCTCCTTTTAATTTTTCCGGAAGTTTATCAAGGATCGTTTCCATATCAGAAGTGATAACGAGCTCATGCATTTTAGTAAGATCATTTGCAACAGATATCAATCTCTCCTCTCCATTTGTAATTGTCTTAATCAGCTCTATTAATGCGACAACCCTTTTAGGGGACTCGTAGATCACAATACTGCCATCCATTCCCAGATACTCCGTCAAAATGTCCTCACGCTGTTTATCTGATTTAGGTAAAAAACCCAAGAAAGTAACTCTATCCGTAGGCAGACCGCTCACCGATAAAGCCGCAGCCCCGGCAAAAGGCCCGGGCACCGATCTCACTTCAAAGCCGGCTGATACAAGCTCATGTACTAATTTGTAGCCGGGGTCAGATAAAGTCGGTGTACCAGCATCAGAGATTAAAGCCAGATCCAGGCCAGCTTCAAGCTTCTCGATTATCTTGGGCATCATCTGCTCATGATTTTGATCTCTATACGAAACAAGCGTCGTCGTTATACCGTACTTTTTAAGAAGCTTCGCACTTTGGCGCGTATCCTCGGCCAGTATAAAGTGTGATCTATTTAATGTCTCAACGGCACGGTAAGTAATATCTCCCAGATTCCCGATCGGCGTTGATACGATATATAGCATAATAATTTACCTTACAACTTATAATCCATTATAGATGTGCGGCGCAGCTCTGTAGTATTCCCGTACACTCCAAGCTCTCGACCCAGATCAGCGATTAATGATCGAACATAAGTGCCACTTGAGCACTCAATCTCAAACTTTAGCTTCGCCACATCACCCCCTGTTTGTAATTGTCGGCTAACAATATCAAATCGCACTACATTTATCTTCCTGGCGCCAAGCTCCACATCTCCGCCTTCCCGCATTATATCACAGGCCCTTCTTCCCTTAACTTTCTTCGCCGAGTATTTCGGTGGTTTCTGCTTGATCTCTCCAATAAAATTATCGGCTATCGCTTTCTTAATTTCATCCATGCTTATCCCACTAGCGTCAGCTTTACAAACAATCTCTCCGGTGCGATCCAGTGTATCCGTTTCATAACCAAACTCAGCCTCCACCTGGTACACCTTACAACCGGACTGAAAATAATCAAAAAGCTTGGTGGCCCTTCCCAGCAGTATGATCAAGAGACCTGTAGCAAAGGGGTCAAGCGTCCCCGCATGTCCAATTTTAAATCTCCTGGTGACACCATCGTTGTCAAAAATCTCTATCCCGGGAGCAGGACGAAAAGTTTCAGGCCAAAGATCATCAACAATATTTGCCATACTATCATTCTCAGACATATACGCCCTTACATCCCTCTTAATATCCCTTATGACATCGTAGGAGCTAACACCGGATGGCTTGTCGATCAACAGTATTCCATTTATCATGACTTTATTATATACTATATACATGGAAAGAGGAATAACTTTCGCAACAATTGCTCTATTGCTGGTTCTAATCATATCCTACATCGTGCACTTAATAATAGAAATGGAAGTGTCCTCAACTATTAGCACACCAAAGGGGCTACGTAAGAAAATAGCAAAAATAGTAAATGCCCCAAAAGATGTCCTTGTGGCGGATCTTGGTTGCGGCAATGCCCTGACTTTAATAGAGATAGTAAGGCATAACCAGGCAAAGGGCGTGGGATTTGAGCTCTCTCCGATAATGGGGATAATAGCAAAATTTAATGCATTAATAAGCAAGCCGAAAGTCAAGGTAGAGATAGAAAACTTCCTCACCGCTGATTACAACGGAGCCGAAATCTTCTTCCTTAACCTGCCACAGAAAATCATAGACCTATTTGAGCCAAGAGCGAAGATGCTCCTTGACACTGGAGTGAAAATCTACCTTTTAAACTCAAGCTTCAAAAACTTAAAACCGATAAAAGAGCACGAACTGGATGGGGGGAAAAGACTCGTTGAGTTCTAACTTTCTATTTGTAATTTTTTACTCATAATTAACATGGAGCCCTTAGCATCAAAATACAGACCGAAAAAGCTCGATGACTTTATAGGGCAAGAGCATCTAGTCGGAGAAAACGGCACGATCCGCAAATTCATAGAAGCACAACAAATCCCGTCAATGATATTCTGGGGCCCACCAGGCACAGGAAAGACCTCACTCGCTTATATAATCTCCCAGCAGCTTTTCTACAAATTTCGTCGACTGCTCGCAGTATCGAGTGGAAAGGCAGATCTTCGCAAAATCGTCAAAGAAGCAACAGAAGATGCGAAGCAGGGGATAAAAACGATACTATTTCTGGACGAGATACACAGGTGGAACAAAGCCCAGCAAGATGCTCTGCTACCTTACGTAGAGAAGGGTATAATAACGCTCATAGGGGCTACAACAGAAAATCCATCGTACACAATCAACTCTGCTCTCATATCCCGTACAAAAGTCTTCATATTTGAGCAGCACAAAGAGGAAGACATCGTGCAGTTTTTAAATGAGGTGGTAAAAAAAGAGTACCCTAAAGTACGAATATCCGAAACTGCCTACAAGAAAATCGCCAACTACGCAAACAAAGATCTACGAAACGCACTAAATATCCTTGAGATGGGTGTGATCCTTTCCGGTGGAGCGACAGCCAAAGCTCTTACAATAAAGACAATCGAGAGTGCGACAAATAAAACATTGTACCACGACAGGGTGGGCGAGCATCATTACAATATTATCTCTGCGATACACAAATCAATGAGGTCATCGGATGAGTACGCATCTGCATACTGGACTAAGAGAATGCTGGAGGCCGGTGATGATCCACTGTATGTCGCACGAAGAATGATTCGCTTTGCAAGCGAAGATATCGGCAACAGCGATCCTCAAGCATTGATCTTAGCAAACACAGTGTACGAGGCGTGTCATAAAATTGGCAGGCCGGAGTGCGATATTTTCCTTGTACAGCTGGCTATATACATGGCAAGAGCACCCAAAGACAACAGTGCATATGTGACAGAGGGCAGGATCAAAAAGGATATAGAGCAGTACGGAAATCTACCCGTGCCTATTCACCTGCGCAATGCTGAGACCGGCTTAATGAAGAAGGTTGGTTACGGTAAAGGTTATGTGTACGATCATGATGTGGAGGGCAAGAGATCGGGTCAGCAGTGTCTACCCGATGAGCTGGTGGGAAGGAGAATACCGTAAACACCCTTGAACGCAACGTTTTTATGTTGTTGCAAATTTTCACCAGATGTGGTATACTTATAGTATAGTTATTTTGATTAAGCTTTGCACCGTACAAAAGTATGAAAAATATCATTTCCCTACCTGAAGGATATGATCCTAGTGATAAACTTCTAAACGATACACTTGAACAACTTTCATCTTTAGAAAATTTCTTTCACCCACAAAGATGTTGTGAACCTTGGACAAACCAGCAATTAATCCACTTGAACCTTCGCGGGTTTCATAGTACAGATGAAATTCTTAATTATTATGAAGAGCATCCTGATGGCACACCCTTTTTATTCTCGTATTCTATGCATGGAAATGTCCCGTATATGAGCCCATCCATCCTCGTTCCTTATATCGATTCCGTACCAAGAGGCCTTCATGACTTACTGAGACAATATGTAAGACTCGATCACGATACTCTACTGTGTGGTCGATCAGCAGAAATAATTTTCCAACAGGAGCAACGCTATCTTAAGTGGGGCTTAACTGTAATAGGAAAATCTCAATATGGTTTTAAGGTGAGGGAGTTCTATCACCACAAAAAAAGCGAGGGTGATGGACACTATTGCAATTATTCCTCATATGAAGCACGCACAGCTTTATGGGAAGATACAAACAGTCCAGTCTTCTACACAGGCCCCCTCTCGGATTGCGAAAAAGCCGACTCATAACCCTATAAGTTGAGATTTGTAATGAGTTTCTTCCGCAGAAGTCAGCACAATCGTCGATCACAAATCATAATTCCATACTGTCGCATCGGAAAAGCCGGGGAATGTTCCCAGTGAGTTACAACATATTGACCGCCGACTCAGGGTTGTGGTATAATTATAGAATGATATACAAACTCATTCCAACCAAGCAGGAATTCGAGAGGCTGTTTTCTTACAGCGATGATTACGATCCGAGCAATTCATTTATAAATGATCTTTACAGCAAAGGTGTTTTCTGGATGATTGCCTATTCAATAATAACAGTGGGCTCATTGCTTTTCATTACGCTAACAATCTACAACCCCATACCCAATCAATCTGTGCTATTTATTATTGTAGCAACCCTATGGCTCTTTTCATCGTATCAAATAAATAAATATTCCTTCCATAATGGCGAAGGCATAATCTTAAACCTGTTAACAAACTTTAGCAAACAAATTTCTGACTATCTACCCAACAAAGAGAAAAGTGTACTCAACTCATTATCGGCGTCTCTTGGCACCTTTACACTTACAGTCAGTAATTCTTTCAGCACCTTAATAAATCTAGTTGTTTTTTCAGTAGCGCTTTTCTTCATATTAACCGAGTCACTCACTATATGGATAGCTATCGTCATCACAACATTAACATTATATACAATAATAACAGTTGTCGGATATCAATTCAGTAAATCACTAAAGTCAGTCTCCAACAGTTTGATTGCAGATAGTAAAATAAACCAAAACCAGCTTAATAAAAGACTTATAATACCGGCAGTATTTAACTTATCTCCTCTCTTTACCCCACTTTTTTTGCTAATTTTGAGGACAGAGAGATTTAATCCACTTGCCGTGCTGATGGTAACAACTCTTCTATCGTACACACATGTTTACTGGAAGATGCTCGAAAATACATCAAAAGTAGTTATCGGCAAAAGGAATCTTGTTGAAATTACAGAGAGCTTGGAAAAAATAAGTAGAAAGTATGTTATAAATAACGCGGGATTTAAAAAACTATCTGCTCTATGTAAACCAAGCAAGACTACTTTAACTCAGTCAGCTAAAAACAGATCTTTCATAATAAAAAATTTCGTACCAATGCAGTACGAAAATCGACAACAAATTACCCATATTTTTGATCATGAATTTCTTTGTGCAAAAATGTACCAAATAAACGGGCTCAATGGTGTTGGAAAAACAACACTACTGCAATCAATCTCTTTGCCCGAGGGTATAAGAGTCCAGTTCTCAAAAGGTGAGCTTGCCTATAAAGGAGCGCTGTTCTTTGACAAATCAATTGACCTAAAATCACACAGGAAAGGCATAGTATACATAGGGGGAGAATCGCAACAAGAGAAGTATAAAAAAATCAATCGCCTGCTATTTAGAAAATATCCGGCAATTTCACAAACAGTTGACGAGATTTTTCGACAGAAAAAGGAAAAACTCTCAGAAGGCGAAAAAGCGATCGTGAACTTGCTTGTCGCTATATCCGCAGTAAACAAGGACCGTGCACGACTAAAACTTTTAATTCTCGACGAAGTAGTATCAAGAATTTACGAAGATGAAGAGGTAAAAACACGTACAGAGTTTATTAATATTGTGAATATGTGGACCAAAAAATTGGATATAGTAACAATTGTCATAGATCATATGTCAAGAGTCGAAGGAGCCCAGCAGCTTTTCATGAGAAGGAATGGTGTTACTAAATTGAGTGAACAAGTCTAGACATGGGTACATTAAGCTTTACCCCATCAGTTCAGACAAGGCGTAGATTAGGAACGGAAAACCCATTTCTTCTCAGGATAATGTCAGATGCCCGGCCAGAGCATCTAACCGCACTTACAGTAATTAATCAGTTGATTCTCGAAGGCAAATATAAAGACCGTCCATATTTGCCTGACTTTCTCCCAGTAGACGAAGCTTTGCTCAAGAAGATTTTGTCTGATAATAGAGGAATGAGTCTTACAGAACCAATTTTACTCATACCTTCGCAAGAAAGATTCCAGCGAATGGCCACTTCTGGACTGGGGCCAGCATTTCTGCTTTATCCCATTCATATAGACCTTAAAAAGCGTAGAGTATATACTTTCCCATCGATCCGTTGCTCAGCTATCGAATCAGGACAGCCTGTTTTAAGATATGGCGTTACTAGTATAGATTTGGGAGCCAAATACTATGATGTTGGTGGAATTTCAATTCTAACCAGATTTCAGGAGGGGAGCAGCCTTGACTTTGCACCGGCAACCGCCATGCCAACAGCACAAATGAAGACGACAGCAAATCCGCCCATTGCCTATGTTGGATATGCAGAACAGCTTGAAGAAATCTGCTTTTCCTCCGGATAAAAAAACTGCTTTTTGCCCACTTTACATCATCGTAGAAGTATGCTAAAATTTATCCTATAGGTTTATTTTGCATTAATTTTTTATTAAAAATTTATGAAAACACTCAAAAAGACTCTTAAGGGGAAGAAGCATTACTTGAGCATATTGCTCGCTCTAGCAATGCTTTTCCAGTCTTACTCACCAGCGATAATTTACGCCCGTGAGGTAATTGGAGGAGAAGAAGAGAACAAAGCTGACCAGCTGGACTTCCCTGTCACTGTCGAGGAGTCGGAGAATGATACGGCGGGAGAAGAGGACCAGGATGCTGATCCAGTGCAGAATGAAGAGACAGAGAGTCAGATCAATGATGAAGCGACGAATGAAAATGAGTCTACTTCTGAAACTGAGGACGAACAGTTAAACGAGGATGAGCTAATAGTAGAAGAGGAGAAAGAAGATGATTCTGCAGAACAAACCTGGATGGCTAACGAAGACGGATCGTACACAACGACTCAGCCAGTTCAAGAGGGGGTTGAGTATGTATATCCTGCGGACAGCACCATATCAATAACTTTCTCAGCATTATCCCAAAGTGGAACTGTCACGATGCGAAAGGTATATCTAAGCGACGAGCAAATGAGCAATCTAAGTAGCATTTATCCCTGGGCAATCGAAATAACTTCCACAATGGACAACGGTAGCTTTGAATACAGTTTACAGCTCCCAAAACCAGTTTCCGAGGATAGTGTAAAGGTTGCATATTCAGAGAACTGGAGTGAATTTACACAGGTTGATAGTGAAACAGTTGGTGACGCAATTTTAACAGAGCTAGATCATTTTACAGTTTTTATGGTTGTTGATGAGGCAGGTTCTAATCAGTCTGACCGTGCTATTAACTTTGTTTACCCTATTGACGGAGATGTTTTAGACAGTAGTGAGTCAATAAATATTCAAATTGAAGCGTACTTTGATTCTTCTGTAGATATTGTTGACAGAATAGCAATTAGATATACTGATGTGAGCAACACCTGCGATACTGCATTTACTAACCCATTCGAGCCACTGTTGGTTAGGTACGATAAAACTTTTGGTAATTATCCAGAAGGACTTTATGTCACACGGGATGATGATGTATATACATTTCATGATGTTGACATAAGTGGGATAGCAAGTGGAAATTATAAATTATGTGCTTTGATGCATGGTGAAAAAGCTGAAAATCGAGGTAATATTGCCGATCATAGGGCAGAGGTCAGTATAATGTTGGCTGGCAATGTTAACTTCATGTCTTATGAGTGTCCTGCCAGTATAGGCGACATGCTTTCTGACGGTTCTACAAAAAATGAATTTAAGCCCGATAACTCTGGTGATGTCACTGCAGATTTAACTGCTTTGGGTTGTCATTTAGTTGATGGTTATGAAATAGGACATTTAGGTAAGGGTATTGTAACACCAGTCCCTACTGGTGGGGAGAGTGCAGACACTATAGGGACAACAGGTGTCAGTGGGATCGGTTTATTGAGAACGTCTCTTGAAGTGGGTGATTATATGCTTGGTGAAGTTTCTGGTGGTACCTGGGTAAATGATGGTGATGTTTTGGGTTTTGCATGTAATAATTCAAATGTTAACGGTCACAGAGATAATAACGCAGAGAAAGTTACGGTTTCAAGTACAGAAGATGTTTATTGTAATCTTTATAAAGAGGATACTACTGCTCCAGTAGTGACAATAACCAACCCTGCGGAAGGTGATTATATTAATGGAACGGCGGACTTAAGAGTGACAATCGAGGAGGATATTGAGTTACTACGGTATTATTATAGAATTACTGATTCTCTTGGGAATGTTATTATCGCACAAACAGTAAACAGAAGTACCTCAATGGTTGATGAGACTTTCTATACTTGGAATACTAACGATGTTAATGATGGTGTATATTCAATTCATGTTGCTGCAAGAGATGCAGCTATGAATAGAGATGCAAACTCGGAAGACACTATAGTTGTCACTGTAGATAACACAGCACCTAGTAAACCTACTTGGATCGGAATTTTAGATTACGAGGGGAATAATCTTGGTTGTGCAGGATATACAAATAATAGAAATATAACTGTTGATTGGAATGATAATCCAGAATCTGATATTGCCTATTACGAGTATGATGTAAAAGATAGGAATAATATTGTTCAGCCTGTAAACTCTCAATTCTCAGGAAGAATTAGGGATTTGGACGGTTATTATCAGTACAGAGTAAGAGCAGTAGATAATGCTGGAAATATAAGCGAGTCAAGTGATTGGTGTGGTGTTAATTTGGATAGAGTCGCACCAGTAACACCAGCAGGACTTGAAAGAAGAGCTCTAGACGGTACTATCTATCAATGTGGAGATATAACTCAATTACAAACCCTTATTCCAGATTGGGATGATAATACAGAGGAAGATTTCAGCCATTACGAGTATACTTCTTTTCATCCAGATGGCTCGATCGGGCTTAATAGAAGAGAGCTAAATGACTCTGAAATGGTTCATAGTTGGGTTCCAACTGTAGAGGGAACATATGGATACGCAGTAAGAGCAGTAGACAATGCTGGTAATGTATCGGAATGGGCTTTGACAGGTGAGACATTAGGAGAAAGCTGTCAAATCACTTATGATTCAACCCCTCCTTCCGTACCAGAGAATCTAACATTCACCTCTACCGATGGCACAGTTGATTTTGGTTGTGGAAACTATACTAACGAATACAGCATAATTACTCAATGGGATGATTCAACAGATGATAGCGGAATCTCTCATTATGAATACCAATCATTCAATCCACCAACAGGCTGGGTTTGGGGACCAATAAATGTGACTGCTTCCCAGAGACCAGGTAATTTTACAGTTGGTCAGGGTCTTTATGGATTCGCCGTAAGAGCCGTTGATAATGCCGGAAATAAATCAGAATGGACAGCAGAAGAATTTAAGGAAAGTTGCCAAATAGGATACGATATAGAGGCCCCTGACACACCAACCAACATAGAATTTGTCGATGTTTATGGTGATGTCCTATCTTGTGGAGCTTATACCAACTCACATGAGATTACAGTCAACTGGGACGATGTGACTGACAATCCAATTGATAGAGATAATTCAGGATTGTACAAGTATGTTTACAAAGTTGTATATGTAAATCCCGACACAGGAGTAGAGACTGTTTGGAACACTGATAGGTTTGATTCGACATTTTCTGGGACTTTTAACAATAGGGAAGGTCTAAGAAGGATTAGCGTTATGTCAGTAGATAATGCTGGAAATGAATCTAAGTGGGGCGATGAGTGTACTATCTATTATGACAATACCGCTCCAGTAATCTCTAATTTACCAGACATGGACCTCTTCGAAGGTGACGTAATAGACTTATCATTCTTGAGTGATTTTGAAGTTTCAGATGATATAGGTCTAAACGAACTATATATAGGAGTAAGCTATACAGACTTAGAAGAAAATGTCTTCTCTGGTGATGTTCTCTTCGACATCTCAGGCTTAGGTACTGGAGGTACATTGTCAGAAATTGATTTTTCAACGCTAGGTAATTTCTACGCAGACTCAAGTATCATAGATGAAGGTACATATGTAATAACTTACTATGTAACAGATCTGGCAGGAAATCAAAGTAATACTCAAGTAGTGACAATTACACTGAGGAATGTTGCTCCTATAGTCTCGCTGGCAAGTAATCAAACAGTAAATGAAGGAGAAGAAGCAGTATTCACAGGAAGTTTTGCAGATCCTTCGTTTATCTCAGATGAGGATTGGGGACAGTGGAATGCTGATGATAGTCCTTGGACATATACAGTAGATTATGGCAATGGGCAAACTCAGACAGGAGTAATGACAGAGCCTGGAACAATAGAGATTAATCCGATGACTTATACAACGGATGAGGATGAGTACACTTACACAGTGTCCTTGATCGTATGTGAAGCAACCATAGATGAGAATCCTTACCGTGAAAATGAATGTACCACTGCGACAGTTCTAGTCACAGTCTTAAACGTAGCTCCATCAGTAAACATTACTGCCACACCATCCCAGACTACCACACTACCTACTACAATCACACTCACTGCTAGCGTAACAGGAGGCAACCTGCCTTATCAGACAGCAGAGTGGAGCGGCGATTGCAGCGGGACAGCCGACAGCGTCACAATAACCGAGGCCGGTACATACACGTGCACATACACAGTTACCGATGTAGATGGAGACACAGACTCTGATATCGTCACAGTAACTATAAGCCCAGAACCTGCAGCTGAGCCAGAAACAACACCGGAAGCCACAACAGCTACACCTGCCCCTACAGGCACAGGAACAGTACTGGCAGCTCAGCAAACAGCAGAAGAAACAGAAGAAGAGGAGGAGGATGAGGATACAACGACCGAAGAAGAAGAGAACGATGAGGGTGACGTCCTTGGTGCAGTATCGTGTGATGTAAAAACAACAGTATCCGGCCAGGTATTTATAGATAAAGATGGTAACGGTGAGAAGGATGATGGGGAAAAAGGCGTCTCAGGAGTAAACCTAACAATCTACTTCGAGCGAGATGGAGAAAGAGTAGAAGTCGCCGAGGTAACTACCGACGAGGATGGTAACTGGGAAGCAGAGATCTGCCCGGGGAGCTACAAGGTCGAGCTAGATACCGATAGCCTACCTAGAAACGTAACCCTCGCAGGAGAGGATGTAAAAGGCGTCAGAGTGGAGCTGGACGAAGAGAACAGTATAAACTTCGCACTGGAAAGCAATGCATCATTCCTCGCAAGATACTGGTGGGTAATACTACTCGCACTAGCCTTAATACTTACTACAGCAGTAGTAATTAAAAAGAGAAGCGAGCAGTAAAAAGCCTAATTTCGTGGACGATACAAGCCGCCGGGAGTTAGCTCCTGGTGGCTTTTTATTTTACAGAAACCGTAACCATTAATCAGCACTTGCTTTTTTCTGTAAATATGGTACAATAATAGTATATATGCTATATAAATTTATAATGTATTTCAATGGCAGAAATTACTAATTCCAATAACGAGAGAAGTCCTAAGAAGAACTTCATCGACTTCCCGGCACTTATTAAAGAGAGTGTAGGATTTATGAAGCGACATAAGAAGATTGTCCTCATACTGGCCTTAATAATAACGCTCACAGGAGGATACATTAATTCTTCATCAGGCTTTAGCTCAGGAAATATCAACTTCAATAACAGCAGCAGTACAAGCACATCAACTCCGTACAGTAGCAAGCCGTCAAGTCGATTAGATCAGAATACTGGATATGAGGAGCTCGATCAGGTCTTAGATCAAACAGTAAGAGCAACCGAGGATTTCATTCGCTCTGGTTATTTCATAGCCGTACTAATTACTGCCTGCTCATTCGGCTTAATCTGGATTATCATCTCAGTATACCTCAATACAATCTCAAACAGTGCACTCATAAACTTCACATACAGTGCAGATCAAGGCAAGGTCAAAAGCTTTAAGGAGGTATGGTCAGAAGGTCGGGAGATATTCTGGAAGGTGCTATTGATGCGAGTTTTATATATAGTACTTGCCATCATAGTGGGTGTATTGTCAATCTTCCTCATGTGTTTTATATGCGTAGGATGGATACTACTTATTTTACTTGGTTTTGCCTGGTCATTTATAATGGTAATGTCAACTCGGTACGTCATAATACAGAAGATGGAGCCTCTGGATGCGGTCATGAAAGCCTACGAAGATCTTAAACAGAACTACATGACAGTGATCTACTACTCTTTATACTCCTTACTAATTGGCCTAATTGTAGCAATAATCTCGCTAATAATAATCGGATCCATAGGAGGAGTCGCTCTATTATTCTCAGTACTTTTGCAAAGTTTCTGGATTATGATACCAGCTATAATTATACTAATACCGGTAACGGTAGCTCTTGGCGCCGTAGTTAATGCTTTCATGTCGATCTTTGACACAAAGATGTTTGAGAAATTCACAGAATGACATTATTTAACTTTATTAAATAGCTAAATGATGGAATTAATCGGATCAGCAGAGCTAAGAAATTTACTTCTTTTGGTAATAACCATTTGCGTAATACTGATTTCTATCAGACTCGTACAGTTTCTTAACCACATGATAGAGAAGGCTAAGTTTGAGAAGGATATTGCGTTAAGGAGTAATATGGCAAGGTTTGCGAAGGATCTCATCGTAACTGCCGAGAAAAGATTCAGCGACGAACCCCAGAAAAGAGAGAAGTGGGTAATAGATATGCTCAAATACCACTTTTCAAATGAAATAAAAAATAAACCTGAATTTGATGAGGAGGAGCTTCTAGCGCTAGTTCAGAAAAATTACGAGAGTCTTAAAACAGAAATACCAGAGAAAAGATGGGAAAAAATACATAAGACAGCTCCCGGCAAAAAAACGAAAAAGAAGTAGTTATCCGCATCACTAGAGAAACTTGATTAGTCTACCGAAACATCTTCTGCTCCTTTAGCATGACAATCTCTTTAGCGTTCATCAGAAGATCATGCCTCACAGATACACCGTAGAAGCCGTTCTGTACGCAAATTCCCGCCGAATCCACAAAAGGGCCTATATCCGCAATGATTCTTAGATCCTTAACACACTCATTTCCTATCATCGTATCCACAACTTTCTCAACTTTATCTTCCTCCAGTCTCTCCCCGGATATTGCCTCTTTACCTCCCAGCTCTTTGACTATTTCAACAAAGTCAACGATTATCCCATCCACACCCACTTCGCACATATCTTCAATGAAAAGCAGCTCAGAGGCCTTATCCATTACAACATAGAAATTAAAGCTGTTTGATCTTCCCAGTCCTGCAGCGGAAAGCTCCTTCTTTACTTCAATGATCATCTCTTTGTCGATATCACCTTTAACTGCGACTGATACATTTCTACACCTGTATTTGTTTCTCACCTTTCTGATAATCTTGAAAAGCTTCTTTATAAGCTCCTGCTGATCGGAATATTTTTTCATACCTTTTGCCCTTAACCCCTCTGAACTAGTATACTGAGCTCCATCGATTAAACTTCTATACAGCATATTATCGTGACTGCCAAAAAGCAATATTACCTCCTGAGCACTATTAAAGCTTGCCAGTGTATCAATCTTCCTCGCAAATCGATCGGCATACTGAGCGTACGTCCCATCCCTCACAGTCGAGATAGGATGAATAGCCATCTGTCTTACGATCGCCTCCACGTCGACAAAACATATCCCATCAGACAACCTGACAAACTGCTCGAATCTGTCAATGTTCTCAACTGCACTGTCGGTATGGGTATTATAATCAACCATAACTTTAGTAGCCGTAACTATTTTCTTTTTCTCATCGTACACGATACTCTCGATCTCCTTCTCACGTGCGAGTTTCGAATGCTCTTTATCCAGTTTTTGCTCATATTTGTGCTCAATCTCCCTCTTAAGCCCCATGAGTCGATCGATATCAGAAAACTTGCCAGATTCAACGGTCGGAATACTGATTTCCTTCTCTTTGACCTCACTCTCCACTTCGTCATCCTTACTAAACTCGGCAAGATCATTCTCAAATCCCTCAAACTGTGCTAGAAAACCATCGTCATCTGCTCGGGTCTGAGTCGATATCTCCTCCGCATCAAAGCTTGTACTCTCAACGAAGCCCTTTTTCGCTTCACTAGCAATAGAAACCGTCCCCAGCGTACCATCTATTTTTACGACGAGCCCCTCTGAAAGCTCCTTAGTGGCATCATCTACATCAAGTACCGCGGGAGTTGCACTCTCACGGCAAAGAATAGCTAAAGCACTGGACAATCCACCCTCTTCTGTAATTACTCCGCCTGCTTGTATCACCAAGTGCTCTATTCCAAGTATGTTGTCAGACTGATAATCTTTTATTAAAAGTATATCTCCCTTATCAACCTCCAATTTACTTACTGTGCTCTTATCCAGCTGCTTGACTTTACCGACCGCTGAACCGAAACTCGCCCCGACACCTTTTAGGACTACCTTAAAATCGGTATCTTCATGATGATTATCCTTATCAGACGGTACTTCCTTAACTATGTCACCAGCCCTGGTAATATTTGAGACATCTTTGCCTACCACATCAACGATTTTAGGCTTTTTAGCATCCTTTCTCTTCTCTACCAAATCGACAGCCTCCTTGACAGAGTCCTGCTCAAGCTTAACCTCACCCACGATATCAAATGCAGATTCCATAAAGCTTTCTTTATCATAATCTGCGACACCCACTATTTCCTTTTTTATAACTTTTTTCTCCTGCATTAGCTCCTTATTCTGCAATATCCAGACAGATCCGCTCTCCCAGACCCACTCCACATTTTGGGGCTTACCGCTTTTATCTTCAATAATAAGGCACAACTTTGCAACATCTTCGATAAATCTGTCCTCTAACTTCTGCTGATGGCTCCAATTGGTCGTAATCTTAACTTTCTCGACAAAATCTGTGCTATGCTGATAGCTTCTGCCATCGACAGGTGTAGGCTTACGCACTAGCATCCACTCCTGCGGTGCGATCCTCTTTTCAAGAAACGACAAATCCTCTTTTTTAAGTACATAAAGATCAGGCGTCATCTCATTACTACTTATGACCTCACCGAGCCCAAAAACTGCCTCGACACTGAGCTTACTATTGTCCATCGTGACAGGATCAACCGTAAAAGTTATCCCGGATACCTGGGCCTGCACCATTTTCTGGACCACGACAGCCATCTTTACATCTGAAAGGTTAATTCCATGCATCCGATAATAGCTAAGTGCCTTATCACTAAAGACAGAAGCATAGATATTTTTCACTGCCTGCAATACATTTGAAGCACCTTTCACATTGAGCTCCGTAGCAAAAATTCCTGAGAAAGATGCGTCATTCTCTTTTGTATAAACTACAGATGATCTCACAGACACCCAGACATCAGCAAATCCAGAAAGTCGATTGTAGTTTTTGCGTATCTCATCTTTGTATTCAGAGCTAAATTCTACAGCCTGTACTATCTCCATAAGCTCCGACGATGAAGGAGGGGAGTCTGAGCCAGCCCAATCCATAACTTTGCTCCTAAAAGCTTCATATAAGCACCCTTTAAAAAGTCCGGACGAAACAACAAAAAATGGGGGCACGGGCACATCGTAATCCTTCAATTGAAAAAGACTCAGTCCCTTACGCCCTACCAAAGACTCATTAACATCACCGGAGTCGATATCCTCAAAAAAATAGATCGGGAACTTTAGCTTGCTTTTATTTGACATAACTCAAATATACAAGTTTTAACGCCTGTTTGCAAGGGGGTATAGTAAAAATTATAGCCTTCTAAACTCACTCCAGAACTCCCAAGCTATCTTCCCGATTACGAGAACGGGGACAGTGAGCAAAGCACCCAGTATACCTCCAATACTAAACCCGAAAAGCATCCCAACAAGTATAAACAGAGGGTGAATCCCGGTCGCATTACCCATTATCTTCGGTACAATGAGATTGTTCTCAAGCTGCTGGATTACGACATAACCAAAAGCCACACCTGCCGCCAGAGCTGGCCCTCCCTGAAAAAGTGCTATCAAAATAGCGGGAATACTTGATAATATCGGTCCCAAATTCGGGACAATTTCAAGAAAACCTGCAAGTACTGCCAGGGGCAGAGCAAACGGAATCCCCAGCACAGTTAAAAATAGCCATGTCATAACACCTATGACAAACATAAGCGACACCTCACCGATAATCCATCGACTCAACCGGCTCTCCAGCTTGGCGAGGCTCTCTTTGACGACCTTGCTCTTCTTATCATCAAAAAATGAGGCGAATTTATCGACAAAAAAATCATGATCGGTAACGAAATATATAGAAATAGCATAAATTGTTATAAAAGTCAGTACCGCACCACCCACATCAGCGAGTGCAGTAAAAGTCGCCCTGGCCCCCTCGAGACCTCTAAGCAAGTTTGGGATTATATCGACAGCTATACTGTCTACATACTCATTAAGAGCCTGGCGTACCGCAGTTTCATCCCATTGTATCAGTGGGATATCGATCCGTGTGACTATCTGCACCACACTTTCCAGGATGTCCGGCGTCTCTCCAATAAGCCTCTCAAGCTGTAATACAAAGGGTAGGACGATAGAAGTAGTAACGACAAGTATTACGACGATAAAGGCAATAGTTATCAAAGCGATGGCCACCGCATTACTTACCTTCCTCGACTGCAGCCATCGGTACATAGGTAAAATAAATGAGGAAAGTATAAAAGCTAGGAACAGGACTATTCCAATAGCAAGTAGCTTCTCACCAAGAAAAAATAGTAAGAAAATCACAACCAGCATAAGTACTGTCCTGCGAGATGGTTCAACCTTAACAACAGTCCTGTTTTTCTCTTTATTATTCATTCTATTTAAATGAAAAGTTAAATCTCACTAAGATTTCTAACTATGTATAATGCAAACCCAAAGCCGAACAGTACTCCGGTTATTATCCTTTTTTCTATGCTATCTATGTACGCATCGGGAACAAGACCCCAGTTGGTTAATTCTACCACGGTTTGGAATATCCCGTCCAGAACCATCGGCATCAGCAGGATAGCGTAAACAGCTATCGGAACAGTTTCAGTAAACTCACGTTTAAAAATTCTGTTATATACGATCAAAATCCAACCCAGCAGAATCAGACCGGTATAAAGAGCAGTATCTCTGATACAATAAGCCACTTTATAACCGACACGCTCATCTCCCCAGTAAGGATAACCGTACTCATCCTCTCTGTAATCTGGAACAGCAAGTCGTGATCCAGGATCTGGAGGAACAGCTCCTTTGCTGCGAAGCTCATCTACAGTATAAAAAGCAAATAGAGAATCCTCTGCGAAAACGAACAGTGATCTATCAACCCTCTGATGACACAGGTGACTATAAACTTTCTGAATGGCAGCACCGGGAGCAGTAGCCCCGATTTTTAAAAGAACGGGAGAGAGTAGGGGAATAGTTGCATATATAGTCAAAAGAAGCATAACAATTATTACAAAGTTCCTACTCATCCAAGCCGTTAAATCAAATTTTTGCCTGTTTTTTTCCATAATAAATGATATTTTATCAAAAAAGCATAATAAATGATATTTTATCAAAAAAGAGAGGCAATTACAAAGAATTGCCTCAATTTCATACTCTAATTTATATCAAGCCGGACTATTGACGCACCGACTTAACAGCCAAAACCGCACTGCTACCCATAAATACAAGAAGCCCAATCATCAGTATCGCAAAGAGAAACTCTTTCATAGCGAACAGCTCTGTAAGCAAAGATAACTCTCCTGAGCTACGAGGCAGATCATCGGCTGCGCCTCTACCATCTACCCTCGCTCCCTCACCATTTACTGAGCCTACAATATAATTCACTACAACCTTCTTCGATGAGGTAACCTTATTTCCAGCTCGATCCTCTATAGTTATCTCAAAGCTGTTTTCACCCTCAGTAAGCTCTACGCCTTCAATCTTAAATCTCCCCTTATCATCGGCTCGAGCCTCATACTCCTTATCTTCACTCTTAAGGATAACCTTGCTATCAGCCTCCGCTACACCCTCCAGGTCAATAGTTGATACATCTGCTTCTTTCTCATAATCAAGGACTATTTCTGCTGATGGTGGAGTAGTGTCATAAACCACCTTAAACTCATCAGACTCTGGACTTACCTGCCATACAAGACCTTTCCTCAAGCTTTTCGCTGTAATCCTATACTCTCCTTCATCAGACAAAGCTTTTCTAAACTCAAAAACACCCTTATCATTAGGGGACAGGTTAGCTCCTTCTTTCTTGCCGTTTACGTAGACCATTACAGAGTATCGATCCGCATCATCATCTATTGTAATTTCAAGCTCCACCTCATCATCATTTGTATATACAATACGATCCTTTACTCTCTTTTCAATCACAGGCACAGGCAGATTGTCATTTGTACCAGGGAACAGCCTGTTAATCCCAAATGCCAGGATAAAAATAAATCCTAATAGTAAAACAAAAAGCACAATTAACTTAATAAGACTTGACAGTATAGAGCTTCCGACAGCTCCTCCCTCATCCGATTTTATTTCAGTTACAGGTTCAGGTGCCGTCTTAGCCTCAGCCTTCTCTTTCATGCTCTTCTTGCTGCGATTTGACTTACTATCCGCAACTTTTAAAGAGCTTGTTTTATCAACCTTCTCCACAGCAGGAGCCGTTGATTTCTTTTTCTTTTTAGCCATTTTACACAAACTTATAAAAATTTATATATCACCTAGTAAGTAGTGTACACTATTTCCCACGACAATGCAACATATACATCTACAATTCTTGCTAAAAGCAGTGAAAAACGGTATAATTTAGATCAATGCAACAATTGATAAAAAAACTTATAATGATACTTCTGCTCCTTTTAATTGCGGGCGGAGGTGCCTACCTGGTATACACATTTTTCAAAGATGACCTTTGGCTTCTATACAACTCTAATCGCATCGACTCAGTTAGTAGAAATGTTGCACTTCATATATATACTAACATGACTACTAGAAAAGAGACCGACTACTTATACGAGATCACAGAGGGGTCAATCGAGCAAATAACAGAGGAAGAGCTGGCCCTCTTTTACAATGAAGGTGAGGTACAGTACAGCATGGAGGCCCGCTCATCAACCCTGAAAATTAATTCAGCCCTGATCGACGGAGCAATATTTGACGGTACCGACGCCCACACACTGAGCAAAGGATTTTGGCACTTTCCACTATCAAAAGCTGCCGGTATGCGAGGTAATACTGTCATAATAGGGCACAGATACGATAAAATGCCTCCAGCGACAGATACTTTTTTTAATCTCGACAAGGTCAAGCTCGGAGACAAAATTATCATAGAACAGGACTCTCAGGAGTGGGTGTACACCGTAGCAGAAAGCAAAGTGGTACAACCAGACGACAGGAGCGTCCTAGCACAAACCAACGATTTTCGGCTTACTTTGATAACTTGTCATCCTCTATGGAGTTCTAAAGAGAGGCTTGTAATTGTAGCGAAATTGGATAGGGGAGGGGTTATATAAATTACGAATTGAAGATTAGTAATCAAACAGCTATGACTCTACAATATTGGCAACAAGGAACAACTCCCGTACCTCCTACTGAAAGAGCGGATATCGAGTTTATAGATCTCTATACACATAATCAAGAAGAGGGTATTCAATGGGCGCCCTCTCTCCCTCCGACAACTGCTGACCCACATGATCCAACTTGGATAAATGACCCTTACGTAAGAATTATGCGGGGAGGCTTATCAGGCAGTTTTAATCCACTAAATCTGCGGGCCTACACTAGCATGAAAGCTCTTGCGGAAACCGCACCCAGAGTTTATCACACAGAAAGTGAAGACACAGGTATTGTAGGACTTCTGCGCTTAGCACTTATGTCAGATGAAATTTTCCCCACAGAGAAAGGGAAACTTGCCCCTAATTTTGAGAACGTGCTTTTAGTGGGAAGTATTACATGGGTAAGCTTCGAGCGACTTCTTACATTTCTTTCTTTTAAAGGCGACAGTTCTGCTACAGTTACACTTTTAGATGCACAACCGTATACAATCCGGGAAATAGAGTTGATGATCAAAAAAGGGAATCTTAATTGGCCGGGCGAGATAAGACTCAATGTCGAACCTATCGAAAATCATTCGACCCAAAACCCTTACAATCTAGTAGTTACTGATATACTATCTCCATACATAGTACAAGCTCACTGGGCTTATGACCAGAGCCATTTAGAGAAACTATGGGATGCATATTCAGAGGTCTTAGAAAAGATATCCCAAATAACCGCCCCGGGAGGATATTTTCTTTCGAGAAATTTTCACAGAACTCCACCCGATATATTTAACCATAGTACGCCAACGCCTGAAAAGGTAGAAGCTGCAATGAATAGGATTTCCCGTGCCACAGGATTTACTCTAGGAGGTGAAGTCGATTTTGGACGTACGCGACTTGCACTAACATCTCCTTGGCCGCCAATTCCAGAACCAGAAAGAGATGGTATGCTTTACAAGCTAGGACCGGAATCCGAATCGGTTGTTGATCAAATGATGGAAGAAAAATGGCCTGGATCTGTATCTACAAAAGTGACTGTAGAAAGCAATAAACCCCCATACACTTTTTACTCGTACTTTGCACGAAAAACTTAGTAGGTATTGCTATCTTAGTCACAATCTAAATTTAAGCTGATAGAAAATTTCTAACCAAGCCCGAAATATGGTATAATGTAAAGTACACCAATTTAATATAAATAAAACACACAATGAGTCAGGATACAAAAAATTACACAGTAAAAGATCAGGGAGATGGGAAATATACACTTAAAGTCACAATACCCGCAGATGCACTTGATAAATCTTATAATGCCGCCCTCAAACAGGAAAGTGCAAATTTGGACATCAAGGGCTTCAGAAAAGGACAGGTGCCTGCTTCCGCAGTAGAGCCAGCACTCAAGGATTCCGTCATAGATAAAATGATGTCACAAATTGTACCCTCCTATCTGCTACAAGCACTCATGGCGGAGAAGATCAACATCGCTATCCCACCTATGTACAAAGAGCTGGCGAAACCTCTTCTTGGTACTGACTTTACATTTGAGGTGGATGTTTACTCAATTCCTGACTTCAAACTTTGCGATACCACAAAGATAAAAGTTAAAAAAGACGACATTAAGGCGACCGAAGATGAGCAAAAAACTGGACTACAGGGTATAAAAGATATGCTCAAAGAGAACAAGGTCGAAATCAAGGCCAAATCAGGAACCAATGCATGGGCAAAAGAGGTAGGCGAATTTTACAAAGTTGACTCTATAAAAACGCTTGCGGACCTCAAGAAATTCGTAAAAGAGGAGATTGAGAAGAAGAAAGAGCAGATAGTACAGCAAAAGTATCAATCTGATGTACTCACAGAGGCTATCAAGCTTAGTAAAATAAAGCTACACAACGAGATCATCGGATTTGAGGCTGAGAACCGTGAGCAATCACTTATACAGAAACTAAAACAAGCCAATAAAACTCTAGAGGCATGGCTGGAAGAGAACAAAATGTCTCACGAAGACTTGCAAAAAGCACTTAAGGATGACTCACGAGCAGCAATCGAGCAGGATGTGTTTCTCTCAAAATATGCAGCAGAGAAGGGAATAGAGGTAGATGAAAAACAGTTCGATATGTTCAAGCAGATGATAAAGCAGGGACAGAAAGTCGAGGAGACTCCAGAATGGCTTGCCCATGTACAAAATGTCTATATTAAGCAGAAAGCTTTTGAGATGCTTATGGAGGAGGCGGAGAGCTTATAATTTATAGTTTAGAATTGATAATTTAATTTTAAAAACACGCTATCTGCTTGAGAAATCTGCAAGAAGAAGTTAATCATAAATCATTAGTTATAAATCATTATGTTAATACCTACAGTAATAGAAAAAAGTAGAGACGGAGAGAGAGCATACGACATCTACTCCCGCTTACTCAAAGATCGAATCGTATTTGTCGGTGGAGTCATAGATAGCACACTCGCCAACAATATCATAGCACAGCTACTTTTCCTAGAAAAAGAGAATGCCAGTGAAGACATTCAGATGTTTATAAACTCCCGGGGTGGGGAAGTTAACTCAGGGCTCGCAATACTCGACAGCATGAACTACATAAAACCCGATGTCTCAACCATAGCAGTAGGCACCTCAGCTTCTATGGGAGCGATGCTTCTAGCCGGAGGAGTCAAAGGTAAACGATACGCCCTGCCTAATAGCTCCATCCTAATCCATCAGCCTATGGGTGGTGTACAAGGACAAGCTTCTGACATGGAGATTGAAGCTGAGCAGATAGTGAAAACACGCACCAAGCTTTACAAGATGCTCTCAGATTGGACAGGTCAGAGCGAGGAGACAATCAGAAAAGACGCCGATAGAGATAAATACTTCACCGCAGAAGAGGCTAAACAATACGGTTTGATTGACAAGATAATTAAAAAGAGAGTATAATTAATCCGCTCCGCCATTAGGTCAGTTTGGCGGGGACAGAACAGCGGCAATAAATTTAGGTAACGACAACTGACCTAATGGCGGGACGGTTAGCTCAGTTGGTTAGAGCACTTCATTGACATTGAAGAGGTCACAAGTTCGAATCTTGTACCGTCCATTGGCCGACTACTTATTCATTCTATATATTAGAGCTCTAAAATGCATATAGTCAGATCACTTTCACGAGAGTTGGAGACAGGAAATGAAGAAAGGGGCTTAGCTTTGATTACCGGGGAGGAGATACTTGAAGCCACTCCGCAGCAAGCCATGAGTATTCTCGAAAGCTATCTCGAAGAGGGTGAGTTTTCTAACACTTCCCGTTTCGTCAATCTTGCAAAAATACAGCTTCTATTACTTCTATCTGGTCATCCGGAATTTATAACAAACTATACTTTTTATAACCATACTACACCAATTCGCCCAGACGATAAAAAGCCTTCAAATTTTATAACATTCACTACAAGTTTGGGAGAACTGAATGAAAACCTGAACGATCCATTTTCAGAATTCTTAAAAGGAGAAATTCAAAATTCGGATATTGCGATACCCGAAGAAAATGAGCAAGCTCCAGAAGATGAAAAGACCTACTGGATTGATTTTTATAGCGCCATAAAGAAAGCTACAAACCGAAGGAAAATATCTCCAAAGGAAAGATCAAGTCAATGTCATACCTTCATAAATCAAATCAGGCTCATGGCGCGGACTATCTCATCGCTTGATTATCCTACAAGGCATCTGCTAAATCAAAATCTACCATCACTCTTCACTGTCGACGCCAACGGTATACTACAACTTAAAATGATAGATAACGACGGGAATCTTGTATTTGTCATAGATCTACCCAAGCTAATAAGTATTGGTAGTGCTGAAATCCCAATTGCCGCATAATAATGTAATTGATAATTTTCTCCAATTATCAACTATCTATCAAAATATGATATAATTGGACCACGATGGAAAGTACAGTATACACAATGCACGGCACAACGCCTAGTCCAAACACGGCAAAACTGTTGCTAAACTACATAACAGACCTGCTACAGTGGTGGTTTGTACAAATGCCCATACATATAATCCGATCGCTTGGTAGAATAAATCTAGTGCTAAACGACAGGCTATCAATCCTGCTACTTCTGCGCACATTCTTTATCCCCTGGAAACGAGATTATCAGCTTGTAGGCAGGATCATGGGGGTTGTTATGAGGCTACTATACATACCAGTCGCACTTTTCATTGTAATAATGGTCAACTTGGTCTATCTTGCGTTTCTTGTCATCTGGCTCATACTACCGATAATTACATTACTCATCGCTTTATTTGGCTTTATACTACCGATCTAATATGGGAAGATTTCTATCACAAAACAAATCCGTAATATTAGGCTATCACAATAAAAACATCAATAAGATAGGCATACTAGACAAAGAGAAGCTTCCAATTCTAGCCGAGGAGGATTATTCCACCTTTCTGACAACCAGAGACCACCTTTTCTCCATTCAGACGACTCAGATATCTGACATGATAAAAGAGGCCAAGATATCAAAAAAGATAGATCAAATGGTAAGCACAATTATATTTTTCGCTACCATACCTGGGGTGATTTCGGCAATATTCTTCCTTGTCTACAGATATACGGGAATTGGTTTAGCAGCACTGCCCGACAGCATACTAGTACAGCTTTTCAGTATCTCAGTGCTGGGAGTTATGATACTTCTGCACAAAAACTTCAACAGTATAGGTAAAAAAATCCAACTACCACCAGCACCTACTATACCGGAGAAAGAACTTACGCATATAAAAAATAACGGATTTTCATTTGCAAGATTTGTCCAAGTAGATACTATTTCTTTCTGCTCTGACAAACTAAGAAAATTCATCGCCAACAATAGCAAGAGGGGCTCATACTTATCACTCGAGGCATTGATAGCAATGTCCGGAGATCGCCATATAAAAAGGATAATTCGTCGTGCAAATATGCAGATAAGCGAAGAGAGTATTGCCATAGAAAACCTCAACTCATCTACAGTACCAACCTATCCAATATCTGCACTTCGTAGCTTACTAAATTATGCGTTGGAAGAAGCCTTGCTTAGCAACTCACACGAAATCGATGTCGCACATTTGTTTATTTCCTATTTCAAAGTTTTTCCTGTACTAAAGCATTATCTCGAGACAGAGGGACTGTCCATTGAAATCCTGAGAGAGATCGCAGGGTATTATGAAGAGCAGAGAAATGCCAAAAAGCAGGTCAACTTTCTTAACCCAAACAATCCATATTACAAGACTCCTGGTATCGGTGACTACTGGATATACGGTTATACTTTTATTCTAAACAAATTCAGCCGTGATTTAAACGAAAAGATGGCCTACGAGCCAAGTAAATTTGGAATTGGACACGATAGAGAAATCGAAGAAATAATTGCAGTAATTAGTCGTCTTTCCAAAAAAAACGTGCTGCTTATTGGAGAGCCCGGCACAGGCAAATCGAGTATAATAAAAGGTCTTGCCCAAAGTATAATAAAAGGGAAAGTGCCATCACAGATAGCGGACAAGAGAATTGTACAGCTTGACATTACAAGCCTGCTGGCACAAGGCATCAATCAGAACCTCGAGGAGCTAATCAATCGATCAATGCAGGAGCTTAGCAAAGCAGGCAATACTATCCTGTACATCGATGAGATTCAAGAGATTATTCCTGCTAAATCAGACAAATCTGGCAGCTCAATAGCCAGTATCATACTACCATTTGTACTTGAGAGCGGTTTTCCAATAATCGGCACAATAAACTTCTCAGACTACAAAAAACACTTTTATAGTAATGAGTCACTAAGGCAGAGCTTTGAGACCGTAGAAGTAAGCCCGGCCTCTGCTCAAGACACTCTAAAAATACTCAAAACTCAGATCCCCATGCTTGAAGAAAATTTCAAGCTGTATATAACCTTCCCTGCACTTACTACAGCTATCGAGCTGTCTCAAAGATACATCGCTGAAAGGAAGCTGCCGGACAGTGCCGTGAGGACAGTAGAAGGTGCTTGTGCATGGGCACAGGCACAAGGGCTTGATATTCTGACAAAAGACACCGTAGCAAAGTACATATCCATCCAAACGGAAATCCCGGTCGAAGACATATCAGCCGATGAGGCGACTAAGCTGATGAATCTCGAGGCGAATATAAAGCAGAGAGTGATTGGCCAAGACGAAGCAGTTACACGTATCGTAGAGGCGCTTAAACGATCCAGAACAGATATCCGCGATCCGAATAGACCAATTGGCACTTTTATGTTCATGGGTCCAACAGGTGTTGGTAAAACTCACCTAGCAAAGATAGTGTCAGAAGAGTTCTTTGGTACAGCAGGCTCTACAAAACGTGATATTATAACAATTGACATGTCTGAATATAAGGATGTCGCCAGCATAAGCAAGTTTCTGGGAAGCTATGAAAATGCAGACATGTACGGACAGGCGGCAATCTCGCTGCTTGATCGGGTCAAATCAAATCCGTATTGTGTCGTTCTATTCGACGAAATAGAGAAAGCCCATCCCCAGATATTAGATCTTTTCCTTCAGCTTTTTGATGAGGGAAGATTGACGAGTAACAGAGGTGAAAGCATAGATTTCACTCACACAATAATAGTGACGACCAGTAATATCGGCAGCAAGATGCTGATGGATAGCCTCAACAGCAAGACAGAGCTGTGGGAAGAATCAAAAGAGAAGGCAATCATCGAGCTGCGCCAGGTACTAAAACCTGAGCTGCTCAACAGATACGACGAAATCGTTGTTTTTTCACCGCACTCACCAGAGACACTAACCAAAATTACAGATATACTTCTTAACGAGCTCGCCCAGAGATTAGCAGAGAAAAACATCAAACTCACCTGGACTGATGCCGTTCCTGGGATCATAGCAACAAAAGCTTATCAACCAGAGTTTGGAGCCAGACCAATAAAACGCTTCATTCAAGAAAATGTCGAAGGAAGCATTGCTAACAAAATCATAAAAGGGGAAATTAAAAGGGGAGAGGAGGTGCAGGTCACTGGGCACTGGTTTAAATAAAAATTGATTTTTCTCACGAAATAATATATAATAGACGAGGAATTTTAGTTAAGCAAGGAATAAAATTATGGGTGCAGTACCAAAACGAAGAATATCGAGCGGTCGCAAGAGAAGAAGACGTTCACAGGATAAATTAGAAGCTCCTGCATGGACAAAATGCATAAAATGTGGAGAGGTTAGAAGGCCACACTTTAAATGTCCAAAATGCGGCTTTTACAAATCCTCACAAAGCTCTAAAAAAGAAAGTACAAAGAAGTAGCCAGCATATTAATGGAAAAAAAGGTTGATTATAGACATATAGGTAGAGCAATAGCTTTGCAATCACTTTACCTCAGATCTTTTGAAAGTTCCACAGAATCGAAATCGGTTGTTTCACATAATTTCTTTTTACAATCGCTTCATGAAGAGGGTTTCACAAATAGCAAAGAATCTGCGCACAAAGAAACAGCTGAAAAAATCATATCATTCGCGAAGGAGTTAGAGGCTGGAGTACTTACAGAAACCTCGTCCATCGATAAACTTATCGCAAGTGCGACGAAAGAGGGTCCGATTGAGAAAGTAAAGCTGATAGATCTTACCATACTAAGAATTGCTATATACGAGGCTTTCATTCAGAAATCTGCCCCCGAAAAAGTTGCCATAAACGAGGCGATAGAGCTGGCAAAGTATTTCGCAGGCCAAAATAGTCCAAAGTTTATTAATGGAGTTTTGGATAACATATTAAAATCAACTGAACTGAAAAAATGAAAACAACAATAGAGCAAGTAAACAGCAGGGTAGAGCAGTTCGAACAGAAAATCGAAATTGATTTTCAAGACAAGGAGCTGCTAAGAAAAGCACTTACTCACAGATCTTTCATAAACACAGCACGAAGATTAAAGCTCCCCCTAGTTACCAATGAAAGGCTCGAGTTTTTAGGAGATGCGGTTCTGGAAATGGTTATAACTGAATATCTTTACAATAAACTGCCACAAGAGGCAGAGGGTGTACTGACAAGTTTCAGAAGTGCCCTCGTTTGCGAGGAGTCACTCGCAAAGGTAGGCAAGGATATAGACCTTGGGAGTCACCTGCTACTTTCACCAGGCGAAGAGGCGTCGGGAGGGCGAGGCAAGAGCTACCTGATTGCTAACGGGGTAGAAGCTCTTATCGGAGCCATTTACCTGGAGAAAGGATATGATACGGTACAAGAATTTATCGTGAACAGAGTTACTCCTTATCTTAAGGACATAATAGAAAACCGGACAGATATAAATGCCAAAAACAAGCTACAAGAGCTTACCCAAGCTAAGTATGGGATAACGCCAAGATATAAAGTACTAAAAACAGCCGGCCCGGATCACGACAAAACCTTTTATGCGTCAGTAATGGTGGGTAAGATGGAGGTTGCGAAAGGGAAAGGAAATTCTAAACAGAAAGCAGAAGAGGATTGTGCAGAAAAAGCCATAGAGATACTGGAAAAGAAATCCCCTGAAACACTTGAATAAAGTTTAATTTTTTGATACAATTATTCCCATGTTAAAAATAAGATTACAACGTAGAGGTAGAAAAGGTGTAGCTCATTACAGGGTGGTTGTCGCAGAGAGTACAAAGGCTCGAAACAGCTCTGTACTGGATGATCTTGGATTTTACAATCACACACAAAAGCCTTACAAGTTTGACGTGGATATGGACAGACTAAAGGATTGGCTCAAAAAAGGTGCCAAACCTACAGAAACCGTAGCACAGATACTTGTCAAAGAGAAAGTGTTGAAAGAGTGGAGAGAAACCAAAGCAAGTACACCATCTCCTGGTAAAAAGAAGAAAAAAGAAGAAGAAGGAAAGTAAATTTACCTTATTTAATTTTTTACTTACAGTTATATGAAGGAGCTAGTAGAGACAATTGTAAAGGCAATTGTTAACAACCCTGATGAGGTAAAAGTCGAGATGAAGGATAGTGTGGATTTTCCAGGCTTACAGATCATCAGAATTGATGTCGCAAACGAAGATCTTGGCATCGTAATAGGTAAAAGAGGTCGAACGATTGGAGCGATAAGAGATTTAGTAACAATCTCCGCCATAAGAAATCAGGTTAGAGTCAAAGTGCTCGTAAATGAGGATGAGTCAGACAGACCATCTAGAAGACGACCTGAGAGAGAAGAGAAAAGAGATGAAGGCTCAATGGACATAGATGTAGACGCCTCAGACGAGGCCATCGATGAAGAGCTAGGGCTTTAAATCTTATTACGTCGTGTAAATAAAAAAGGGGCAAACTATTTGCCCCTTTTATTTATTTATTTGCGATTTTATCTTACAAAAAAGTGTAATCAAATCTTAATCGGCTACACGATCTTTTATTATCTGGACTATCTTCCTTGCACTGTCAAAAGAATTAACAGGTAAATAAATTCTGTCCCTTTTCTGCTCGGCCGATATCCTATTCGAGCTTTTCTGTTGCATCTGGAACATCACCACTGTTATCTTTCCATTCCATTGGTCATATTTTGCCTTATCCATTGCAAGTGATCCTATTTCCACAGCATAGGGGGACTCAACTTGAATTTCTTTTAAAAATCCCGATATGTTTTCATATGAGCCAGAAAAAGCAATCGGAACGGAAATACGCACAATCTGATTACCCTCCTCGAATGTATTAGAGGCACTAATTTGCTCTATTCTAACATTATAATTACGAGCGACAGAATCAACATAGGAAGCGACATCGGCCACCTCACGATCCTCAGGAATCGATTTAAGCATAATCCTAGACGCCTCACGCAACTCCTCTATGTCAATCTTATCCAGATAGTCTGCATGCGTTGTAAGCAACGCCTGTTTTTCTCGTATCTCTTCAATCTCAGATGTATTCCTGTGTATCTCAGCTATCGCGGGAATAAGTACGAATATAATTATTAGAACTGCGACCATAAGACTACCGATAGGAAGGATAAGATCCCTCATTGTCAAGCCTCTCTTTTTGTCCTTATTCTTTTTTTCCTTCATCATAACGCTCCCGTCAAACCTTGTGTAGATTTTTTATCAATAAAATACTTCTCGCTAAGCAAGCCGTCAAACTGAAACGCAGCCCCCTCTCCTCTCTTCGATATACTCTTCAGATTAGCAGTATCAATAGATTCATGACTACTCATATAATTCCACATAACTGCTCCCTGTATAAACGTATCCGCTTCTCCACCAATCTCAAATCTATACTCTCCAGTTATACCAATACTCCTTACCTCCGCAATATTCTCAGACACCTTGTCCCAGTAATCGAGACTACTATAATATTCAACCTTGCTACCGCCCTTTTCATTGTAAATTCTGGTTCTTGTAGATATGTCATCTATAAGAATAATCTTGTCATACTGATTCATGACCCTTAACTCGTAATCATTGTAGAGCTTCTCTTTCTCTTCAACAAGAATCATCTTGTAATAAACATTAATTAACATTACTACTACAAACATCAAGACGAAAAGGAGTACAGAAAGCGCCCCTCCATAATTGAACTTGGTCTTTTTGCTTTCAACAACTACCTCCTCCTTGGTCATCTTTACGGCGAGATTAATAGACTCACCGGAGTGCAAATTGTCATGAATCAAGCGCTTCTTTTTATCTTCAGGCTTTTCAATTTTCCTTTTTTTAGCCATATACTATCCCAACAACTTAAGTGCTAATCCAACAGCATTTGCGTACGAGGCTTTATTTTTACCTAAAAGTTCGAGAAATTTTTTATCTACAGAAATATTTGCCCATGGATCAGCAATAACTATCTCTATGCCAATCTGAGCTTTCATATATTCAGTAATACCTGGAAGGAGAGCACCGTCGCCGGCTATATAAGATTTGGCAGGCATCCTAAGAAGTGTATTGCTCTTATAAAACTCGATGCCTCTTTGTATTTCAACTATTATTGAATCAAAAACAGGCTTTATGGCATCATATACTTTTCCTTCCAACTCTTCCTGCTTAATCCCATACGTTCTCTTATACTCTTCGGCCTGATTGTACTCAAAGCTGAATTTGTTCATTATCGCTTGCGTTAAGGCATCAGATCCTATCGAAATACTTTGTGAGAACACTAAATTACCATCACTCATTACACTCATATCTGTGCTCTGCGCTCCAAAATCCAACATAAGAAGTGTTTTTTCCCCGGAAGAGTGATAAATTGCACGTCCCATCGCCACAGCCTCTGTTTCTACAGCTAAGAGATCGAGTCCAGATTTATCGATTACGTCAGCATATACCTCGATAAGTCTCTTTGGTGCAGCGACAAGAAGTATTTTCTGGGCATTTCTACTCTCATCGAAACCAATTTTTTGCATACTCATCTGCACCTCATGCAAGGGAAGGGGAATATACTGTTTGGCTTGGTAGTACACAGCCTCTTCAAGCTCTGCTTCCTTGACTCCGACAAGCTCGATAAACCTAGTAAAGACAGCTATCTCAGGCATCGCTATGACAACTTTCTTGTTCTTAATGCCAGAAGAATTATATAATGCTTTGACCACATCGGCAAGCTTTTTCTTGTGAGCCTCATCCTCCGAATTGATTATCCCATGCGGAGTAGGTTGACTACCGAAAGCTTTCAATTTAGGGTTTTTACCATTTATGCCAGAGAGCTCGACACCCTTCACTGAGTGGTTACCAAAGTCAAGCCCAACATGATCAGGTAGTTGATTTGCCATTTTCAGTCGATAAAAAATTAACTTTACTACATCTTATCTTTTTTGTGTTTCAAGTGCAAGTCCTATAAAAAAGAGGAAAGTGATGTTGCGAAAAGATAGGCTAAATCAACTTCACGGTTTCAGTATGATTTGTACCCAGAATCTTTTCTATATACATCTGTCCTGCCAAAAAACTTCTGTGCGAGTATATAATATCTCGGATCGTAATGAACTGCGAGAGAAGGGTACTCAAGATTTTGTCTTAATTGAAGGGTACGATTCATCCGTATACCCCTATTTTCCGTAGCCAGCCCGATTAGGGAGCCGTTTATCTTCAATCCCTTGGGATAATCAGCACTGTCTCCATGAATAGTGATCTGCCCACCAGAACGTAGATAAGAGTGAATTACATCGTACTGTACATCAGAAGAGGGCTGAGATGTTGGATAGATATCAATATTTCCCTTCACAATAAATATGCAGCCGTCTAAACGATCTGTCTCGTTTCCAACAGTTATGTTAGAAGAAATACTCAAATTCCCTCCAACAAGTATTGCCGTAGGCCGATTACAGTGAAGATCGTTATTTACCTCTATATTGTTGCTAGCATCCAGAACACACAATTTGCTTTCATCATCACCGCAATACCCGGATATATCATCTTCTATATTGCCTGGAATATCAGTGTAGTAAAAGTCATCTGACTGCAACCGAACCTTTCCTAGGGCATCAGCCCGCATCAGCTCAAACATATGCTCAGATCTGTCGGCAGCACGACTCGAGAAATCACCAAGGACGAACGGTGGACTGGCATTACTACTTTTAACAACACTATAAAACTGATTCCCACTGGCAAGTAGCTCTGTAGAAATATTAACTTCATCCTTATTTATTACAAATGGTGGTACAAATGTATCGTGTATACTTTCAGATCCATCCAAAGTCGGTATGTCACTGTAATAACCCCCTCTACTGTAAGCAAGTCCGCCTTTTGTAATATACCACGATGCTCCAAGCTGTGTAGGAGATGCGTCAAGGATAGTTGAGACGTTACAGACATTGTCAACTGCATGCAGTGAGTAGTTAAAGGATCCGGCGTCAGAAACCAGGCTAATATCTGTTTGCCCACTGCTAGTTGGAATATTATTCCCCCGCCAAATCTGTTGAGAAGTGTTCATCCCAAGCAATCCACTGTTTTGCACATCGCCATTCGAAGAACTAAAAGTACCAGTCGCTCCATTATAAGAGCTGTTTTTAGGAGTAAATGCTCCCGAAATAGCAGTCCCAGCTACCCCAGCCCCTCCCGGATCAGAAGAGCTCCAAGTCAGGGATATTTCATCTTGGGATGTCACCGTAGATTCTATGTTTCCAGCTGGTGGAGTAAAATCAAGCATGTGAGTTGCTCGCTGTATCCAGCCTCCACCACCATTTGAATAGTCTTTTACTGTGCCGAAAACTTTTAGCTCAGAACCAATTTTCGAGGAATCATCGCCGCCAAATATTACCTCAAAGACAACTCTTTTCTGTGTACTGTTTATATCGTTGACCGCAACAACCCGCACATGGCCTTTATATGATGATATGTCTCTGTCAGTATTCCACAAATCTTCGCTTCCAATCTGCTCCATTGTCGTCACATACTGATTCAGTGCACCATTGGTGGGGATTCCCCATGAATAGTTCTTCCATGAGTGAACACCTGTATTGCTTCCTGAGTTAGTGTTTATAGAAGAGACATATCTTAATCCATAGCCAACGAAACCATTGCTTCCGTAAACTTGATACATGTTCCCATGATAAACAAACCTTGTTACTGTACCAGGGCCCCGACCCCACAATATACCAGTTGATGCATTCCCACCATTTGGAGGATCAACCGTCCTGGAGGCTTGATGCTCGCCGTTTATATAAAGCTCTACTTCAGTTAAGTTTCTATCCTGATCTCCAATTACTATGTCATTCAAGAAACCAATAGATACTTGTGAAGGATGTACCGGAAGCCGGGTGTCGTATCTATATATATCCCTGCCGTTGCGCCCGACATCCTTCCACACATACACCAACTCATTATCAATAAACAACCCCATCTGTGGATAAACACCACCTGCCGGCGTTCCATTTGCTGTCACAGTTATCATAGCACCCTCAGTAACGACAGCGTGAACTGAATTAGAATGGGTAGCTGGTCCTGGATTGGTCACAGAGTTCGAAACAATATAAATTCCACCTAGAGCGATGTCATTTGCCCCATCGGGATCTTCTAATACCATAGTGAATTGAACAGGATTGTTCCTGCTACAACTTAGTTCATATGTATCAGGAAAACCCGTGCTACCAAAGGCGTACCGACCGGAGATCGAAGCAGAGGGAGATATAGAGATGACCAAGGGGTTACAGTTAGTCCTAAAAGATCTTACCGGAGAAAACTCTCCATACGAATCGGCTTCGTAACAATGACCGCTAACAGGATTTCTGTTTACAGCCCTAACCGCCCAGTAATAATATGTGCAGCTGGCAAAAGCTGGATTCTTTTCATTATAATACCATTCATTCCCCTCAACAAATTCAGAGTAAATGGGGGAGGAAAGATCACTATTTCTCGAGACAACTATCTGATAACGATGAATACCTCCATCCCCTGGATTGCCGCTTGGACAATGTACTCCCGGGTTACCAGAGGTACATGTCTTAATGTTTGTCCCCCAACTTGATATCGTGTTCCAGACAAATGTCGTGCTTCCACCAACTTTAGTTGCACTATTGGATGGCTTAATAAGCTGACTCACTTGAGCAGGTGCCGTCAATCCAGCACTGTTGCAAGAACAAATACATCCTGGATCCGGATCAGGACCTGGGCCGGGCGTCGAGCCGCCATCGGGATAGCAGGTTATCGAATTGCTACATGCTCCACAAGTACTAGTACACGTCTGCGCCGGGGGAGGATCAGGGCAGTATTCCTGACAAAACCACCCAACTCTTCTACAACTTCCTTTACCATCGCACTCGCATCTGCCTGCATCTTCTAAGCTACAGCCCCCACATCCAGAATGATTACAATCGATAGAAGCACATCCTGAACAGGTAGTTCCCTCGCTCTTTGGATAACATACACCCCCATCAATTGGTAACCAGTATTCACATTGTCCGCAACTCTGGGCAAAAGCCGAATGCCCCCCAAACATTATCAGTACACACAAGCCCGTAAAAAAAAGTCTACTGCTCTTCATCGATATACATCATTATAAACAAATTAGTGTAGTTGGTATTATAAAAAACCTTGTTATCATATCTGCTAAAAAGCCCTTTAGTGTCGTCAATGTTTGCACTGCTCCCGCCATGATCGAAGTTGCTTTCAAGTATATCATCGGTCAAATCCAAACTGTAAAGATAAATCTTTTCATATCCATACTCTTTGTACAATCTGTCATAGAAAAACTTACAGTAAACCTTGTCTTCTAAATCGCCCCCTTGAAGAACCTCTTCTGGATTGTAAAACCTTGATGCAATAGTGAGATATTTTTCATCTGCAAAGTAATAATACATGTCAAGTGCGGCCACAGCATAAATACACTTACTACTATCTTTAAAGTATCTTGGACTACTAAGAGATGTCTCTTCAGTATAAATTTCTGTCGACTTTCTAAAGGCCTTCTTTATAACGTCTGTTTCCTCATCTGAGCCAGTTATTCGATTTAACGCGATCGCCTCCGAAGCTATAATAGCATACTGCTTAAACTCATTATCCAAATTCGATCGTGGATATGATTCTCCAGCAGTTCCAATCATATTTACCTGGCCCGATACGATATCATCGATAACAGTACTTTGTTCAGACAATGAGGACAATAAGTCTAATCTAGCAGGGCTAAAGATTCCTTTATGGCAAATCGCCCTTGCATAATCCTTTATATTGTCCGGGATTTCCTCATCCAGAATAATATGCTGTAGGAGAGCACAGTTCCATTTCTCAATCTGTATCTGCTGAATAAACTGATCTCCAGAATACATTTCTAAATCCTCAGCGATTCTATCAAGATCTTTATAACTCTGATACTTTTTATACAGCTTGTACCTTGCAGCAGCAATATAAGGGGCCTCATGGTTGGAGCTTATCCCAACACAGTAATCACTCTCAAGATCACACTCAATTGTCCTTTGATATAATCCTCTCTCATCTCTTTGCTCATCAACCCAGTCCAGCATTAATTCGCTAATCTTTTTCCTGTCATCCTGCTCAAGTAAATCTACAAACTCACGCCGTGCCTGTTCTTTCTTGTATATATAGTAGCCAAAATAAAAAGCAGTAGATATTACAACGACCACGGCTACAATGAAAAGCATTTGAAAAGCCTTTTTCCCAACAGAAAATTTACGTGCCATCAAACATCAGTCAAAAAATATTAGTTACTTACTCAACGCTCTCTCAATCTCCTTAGCTATATCCGACGTCTCAAGCTCAGCCTTCACCAGATATCCCTTCGCGCCAAGCTCATAACACTCCTGGATAACGCCCTCACTCACCATAGCTGTCAATACAACAACATTATGATCCTTTCCATACACTTCAGGCTGATCCCTCATGACCCGCAACACTTCCAACCCATCTATGCCGGGCATCATCAAATCCAGAACTATCAAATCGTACTTACTCTCCTTATCACGCAGCAGCTCCAACGCCTTATACCCATCATTGGCCTTATCCACCTTTACATTCTCGAGATCTGATTCGACAATCTCAGCGTACGATTCGAGTAAATCCAGCTCATCCTCAACAAAAAGAATCCTTCTTGTATCTGTACTCATAATTTTTATTTAAAATATTAAATAATCTTAATCTACTCGATATCTCAATACATCATCTCCATGATTGTTATATAGCACATAATCAAATAGCTCGTCAACAGCAGGATTTTTCGGTAATTCAAAATAACTACTCTGAGAAACACCGGACTCTGATGCTGTCACCTGGACCATAACTGACAAATAGTTTGTGCAATTTAAGCCGTTTTCTGCCAACGTATAAGAGATCCCACCACCGAGCGGCATGACTCGCACCTCATACAAATCGTATCCCTCCAGTGTATCATTATTAAATGAATAGCTCGGGTTTGTACGCCAGCCGCCAGATGTTGTTAACGAAGATCCGAGCAGTATGCCCACCACGTCATCATAATCATAGTCTTTGACAGCAATAATTTCATTATCTTCATCATACTTCACGTAAACCTTGGTGACAACAACGGCGCCATCGCCAGAAAATGTAAGAGTATAATCACATGCCCCGACATTGGGGGATAGGGGGATAACAAAACTACCTTCTGACGGTAAAGCCTCTGGCGAAGTCACATCGCCTTTTCTAGAAAAACATACACTTATATCTTGAGATTCGGTAACAATATCAGATTGTAAATACTCACTAAGCGGGGCAGGGATATCACCTAGGTCGTCATAGCAGCATCCCTCCGGACTGTTCAAACAGCTACCCATCCCGTTTACTGCGGAAAAAAAATGGCTTGACGGTATCGCTTGCATTGAGTCAATGATGGAATCAGTGAACTGTCCAACTTCCATGCTCATCCTTTCCTGAAAAACCCTTTCCTTATTTCGGACAATCTGTGAATACATACCGAGTGCAATCACTACCACTGCGACAAGAATTACCATCAATATAGCCAGCGTCTGTCCTTTGTAGCTCCTTATTGTCATGAACAAACTTTATCACAATAAATTTAAAATTGCAATATAGAGGTTTGAACAAGCGATCTCCTCGACACTGTGGGAGCGTCTCCCTTTCCAATCCATCTCGAGGGCCTGGCCTCAACGATAATTTCAAAAAGAGTGTTCTTGCCGCTGCTGACATGACTTACCTGTATATCATCTATTCGTACCTTATCACTATCCATCACAACAAGATTCTTCCTACTCTCAGGGCTGTCGTTAAAACAGGCCTCCGGATTGTACCCGACAGGCATAGAAGATTTCACAAAATAGCCGTAACTCTCGTCAACATTATCTCCAAAAAAAGCGAAGCAAATAATTCTCCCAGAAACTGATGAGCGAAGATGCACTTCATTGCCAAACTCGTTTTCGCTAAGTGGATCTGGATACTGCCCATTTTCAACATGCGTTGGATAAAAGTTGCTAACCTTACGCAATTGGGATGTATTATATATTTGCACACCTTCAGCCTCAGAGTTACGGATTGCTCTTTTGTAAAGTTCTGATATAAACTCAACCTCATTTCTTGTCTTAGTCCTAAGGTCCGTACGAATATACGTCTGAACCATAGTAGAGAAAGTCACTCCTATTGTAAGCATAAGAAGCATCATTATTGACATGGTAATAAGCATCTCCACAAGGGAGAATCCTTCAAGTTTAAGAGACTTACTAAGTTTAATCATTTTTCAAAACAGAAATATTAATTTACATAGTTAACCTTTTCGGATCCTCGGGCAGTATAATCGAACCTCCATCATCTACTGGATCAATTGATGAGCATGAGCAACGATTACTGTTTAAATCACATTTACAACTCTTCCCGCAATCCGAGTCTTGAAGACACTCTACGCACATGTTATCAGAGCAAAATTTGTAAGCAAGCCCCTGTGCCTCGCAATGCTTCGAACTGACACACTGAACACAGCTCTGTTCATTCATACAATAGGGTGTCTCTTTAGAGCATGTATTTGGACATATACCACCACAACCATCAGATCCCCCACATTTATTCTCACATGAAGGGGTACAAATAGTAGAAACTGACTGCTCAGCGTATAAAAGCTTAAAGACAGCACTGCTTTCCTGATCGGACACCAGACAAGAGCTTCTTTTTAAATCCCCACACTTTGACAGACCGCTCAAAAGTTTCACTTTTAAAAGCCGATTATCCGGATTGTAAGCTCCACTGTCAAAACAGATCACAGAGAAAGTCAATTCGTCCGTGAACTTCGACCTGCATTCTGATACGTTGCTGTAAGAGCAGATCCTTTCCAGTTGTGGTGGAATTGAATCACCAACTGTGTGACATCCCCCCTCGTACAAGCTCAACTGCTCAATTGACAAGTTGGGAGATATTTCCGGATCATTATAATAATCGATAAAAGCTCGAAACTTTTCTGAAATTAGAACGTTTTCATTTGTAAGAGTATCATACTGTTCAAGCCGGTAGTATTCCAGCAAACTGTGAGTGGCTACCCCCATAAATGATATCGCAACAATCCCGACTATAAAAATGGCGATTATTGCCTCAACCAAGCCGATTGCTTTAATTTTTTGCTTCCTTAGTTTTCTCATAATCTTTCTCTCCATAAAATAGCTCTGTTCTACCCGAAACCGGCTTAATCGACAGCGTACGCTTATTCTCGCCCGATCCGATCTGTATTACAAGATCCTCCGGCTGAGATACAAATTGGACATCATCACCAATTACAGAGTAGTTTTTAAGCTTATTATCCGCTCCATAAAGGAATGCCCTTCCTGTAACGCTTTCGAAAAGAACAACTTGTGCTTCGGAGGTTATTCTTACAGCACCAGTTCTATGCCCTATGCTATTCCTGAGCCCGCTACTTAAATTTCTCTTTGTCATGACAAGATTGCTCTGTCCAGAGCAGTAGTCTAACGGCATTACACCGAGATGAATATCGGCTATGACAGATTCGTAGCCGGGCAGATCCTGACCTAAATATGGTAACTCACCATTTAGAGCCTCAATTGTAGGGCTATACTCTGGATACTGAGAGCACCATTTAAACATCTTATAGCTATAAAGATCGCCTTGATTTTCCTTTTCAGTAGTACTATCACTTCGAAAATCTATTCCGATCCCATACACCCAGCTTTCATTACCAGCTCTCTCCAGAAGCATAGCTGCTCTCTGAGCATATTTTATATCCTCCTCTAGCGTAGTCGTGAAATTATGGATCTGATAACTTTTACGCATACCAGAAGTCGAAACAAATCCAAGTCCAATGAGCAACATTATTATTGCCATAACTATAAGCATCTCGACGAGAGTAAAGCCTTTCATATCACGATTCTATATAATAAAACTTATCCCAATACTATCCATGATCAATATAACATAACTGCCCAGAAATATAAAGGGGAGTAGGGGAATATACTTTTTGAGCCACCTGCGGTCGACTATGACAAGAGCTATGGAAAACAATCCAGCCAAAATAATAGTTGCGATAAAACTTTTGGTAACATAGAAAGGAATTCCATGGAAAAGTGCCGTGTAGAAAAATATTAACATATCAGCCTCTCCAAACGCTCTCTTAATTTTATTTACCAGAATAAGCAGCACAGATATTGCCCCAGCTTCCACAAGCGAAATAATATACAGTACAACTGAGTCCCCCGCAAATAACTGTAAAACAGCAAAGAGTGCCGCAAAGAAAATAGCAACATGAAATACAGTTGCAGGAATCTCCATATACATCACATCAAAAGACACCAGGAGAAAGAAAATTGCGATAAAAATAAAATAGTAGTAGGGAAGGCCAACCAGAAAAATCCCCACAAAAAAAATACCTAGCATCAATTCTCCCCAAAGGCACCAGATATTTATATTTGACTTACATTTACGGCATCGACCTCGGCTAAGCAACCATGAAAAAACTGGAATCATATCATACCAGGCCAGTCGTGTTTTACACTTTTCACAAGAAGACGGAGACAGTAGTACTGTCCTTAGTGAGTGCTGGTTATGAATGCGATAAGCCAATGCGGTTAAAAAGCTAGCCATCGACGCCCCCAGGGAAAAGAACATTACAATCCATATTGTGTCAAAGATCAATGTATAATCCATAGCTAGTCTACCCAATCCTTCTCTGAAGCACTCCAATTAGATGCATAGTCCCAAGTCGCAGGCCACTCACCAGCCTCCTCGATTTTTATATTTCGTCTTCCTATAACCACGCCATCATAATTAGCCCCAAAACCATTGCCATCACATAGAATCGTACTCGCCCTATCCGAGTCGATAAAACCCCCGCTTGTTACACAAAACAAGGCGTTACTTCTATCTTCCGTAACAAAGTAATACAAAGTCACATCACCTCCAAATTCAAACTGCTCTATATATTCATCCAATACACCCCCCTGAGAAATCATATCCCTAGGTAACTCAGCAGATGGAAATACAGACCCATTATCACCGTAATATTGCATTAGCGAATTGCTTAAGTTTGAAAGCATGTCAGCATTTTTTATCTGTATAGCTCGATCAAGCATAAATCTACCACCCATAACCCCGACGCCGACCAGTATGACTATTATTGCCATAACTATAAGCATCTCTACAAGTGTGAACGCTTTTATTTTGCTATATTTTCTCATATTTTTTAGAAAGGCTCCCATAACAGTAGGGGAGCCTTCTATTTTAAACCTGCCCTATAAAGTACGCCGTAAAGCTAATTGCTCCAGCCTTTACTCGCAGCGTCCCAATCAGACCTATCAAATTTAGCCTCAAGACATTCCTTCATGTCAGCCACATTGCCGTCCGGGTCTATCTCGATGACCTTATTGTCAACGCAACCATCCAGATCTGCCTCACCGAAAGCATTGCCCTCACAAATAACAGTGTCAAACGCCTGGCTAACCGTCCCTCCATTAGTTACACAAAACATTACATTTGTCCTGTCGGCATTAACATAGTAATAGTAACTGGCATCGCTCCCGCCATCAAAATCCTCAAGGTATGAACCGAGAAGATCAGCATTTGTCACCAAATTAGACGGAGTATCTTGAGAAGGGAAAACACTACCCTTATCACCATAGTACTGCAACGCCGCTTTGTTAAGCTGCTGAACTGCATTTGTATGCGATATCCTGTTCGCCCTGTTAATTAAGGCCCTACCTCCGAAAACGCCTATTCCCATGAGGATTATAAGGATTGCCATCACTATAAGCATCTCCACAAGTGTGAATCCCTTTAAACTGTTCTTACTCATATAAATTATTAAATAAAAAATTAATTAAACCTACTTAATCTTATAAACCATATCCCACAGTTTGTCAATACGAGAACAACAAACAACCTACACGTTAAAATTAGCAGCCAGGTTAAACATCGGTAAATAAACAGCAGCAGCGATCATAGCAACTGCCCCTCCCATCACGATAAGTATGATAGGCTCCATCAATGTAGAAAGATTAGTTGTCATATTGTTTACCTCCTCCTCATAAAACTTTGCTAACTTACTGAGGACCTCATCGAGTGCACCCGTTTCTTCACCAACGGATATCATCTGACTCACAAGCAACGGAAACTCCTCCACACGAGCAAACGGCAAGGAAATAGATGAGCCCCTCTCAACTTCCGACTTCGCGATCATTACCGCCTCCTTAAAAACAACGTTGCTTAAAGAGTTGGCCGTCAAACGCAAGCTCTCCGACACAGACAATCCGCTCTTCATGAGAAGGCTTAATGTTCTGCTAAATTGAGCAAGTTGCATATTCATTATTAATGTACCAAAGACAGGTATTTTTAGAGCGAGTAGATTTAAAACTCTCTTCCCCTGTGACGAGTCCGAGTAAGCCTTGAAACCGAGCGCCAATAGAAGTATGACTATGATACAAAGCCACCACCAATTCAGTACGATATCGCTAAGATAAACAAAGAACATAGTAATAGCTGGGAGATTATCTACGCCGAGCGTTTCGTAAATGTCTCGCATGGCCGGAATCAGTACAACCACAAGTAGAATTATCACTCCGATAAGTAGAACAATCATTATCGCAGGATATATCATTGCACCCTTTATTTTATCCTGCAAGGCCTTCTTCTTTTCCATCTCTATTGCGAGACGGGAGAGTACTACATCCATGTTCCCACTCTCCTCCCCAGCGTGAATTAAGCTGATTGTAATATCATCAAATATGTTCTTTGTATTTCGCAAGGACTTGGAAAAGCTCATTCCTGCCTCTACCTCTGCGAGCACCTGCTGTATAGCCTTCTTAAAGTAGGGGTTCTTTATCTGTGCAGATAAAATTCTCAGACTTTGTGGCATCGTTAGTCCAGAATTCACCATAGTAGATAGCTGTCGCATAAAAATGACCTTCTCTTTAACAGGTACACCACCGACATTGATTTGCTCAAACTTCTCAAGACTGAAACCCGAATCCTCATTTATACGCACCACTACAAGCCCCTTGGCCTGCAGTGCATCAATCGCAGCAGTTTTATTCTTGACATTTATCTTCCCCTTTACTATGGCACCCTCTTTTGTGCGGGCCTCATAATTATATTTCGCCATGCTCCTACAATCTTATTATAATTAAGCTAGTCTTTTAAAAGCCTGATCACTTCCTCCGGTTTTACAGCAAACTTCTGGGCGTTTTCCATAGTTATCTGCCCATCACGCACCATCTGTACCAAAGAGTGCTCTATCGAGATCATACCTATATCAGCACTAGTCCTTATTACATTATCTATCTGATGAGTTTTGCCCTCACGGATTAAGTTTCTAATAGCCGGGTTAGCGAGCATAATCTCGCTTACTGCTTTTCTCCCACCTCCATTGACTGGTACAAGTCGCTGAGCGATTACTGCCTCCAAAATATTAGACAACTGCGTACGGACTTGATTCTGCTGACTCTCAGGGAAAACATCTATTATTCGCTCAACTGTCTGTGAGGCACTGTTTGTATGTAGAGTAGCAAAAACCAGGTGCCCAGTCTCGGCTAAAGTTATCGCAGATGCTATAGTCTCATAATCCCTCATCTCACCTACAAGTATCACATCAGGATCTTCACGAAGTGCACTCCTCATGGCAATATCCCATCCGTGCGTATCATCTCCGACTTCCCTCTGCGAAACAATTGCCTTTCCAGTTGGATAGACATATTCGATAGGGTCTTCGATCGTAAGTATGTGACATGCCCGCCGTATATTTATATCCTGTATCATAGAAGCCAAAGTTGTTGATTTACCACTACCAGTGGGTCCAGTTACCAGTACAAATCCCTGATTAAGTCTCGTAAGACTGCTGTATATACCAGGAAGATTTAACTCGTCCATGCTTTTAATTCTGCTTGGAATAAGTCGAAGCGCCATCGACAAGCTTTTTCTCTGATAGAAAGCGTTAACTCTAAATCTACCTCTGTCTTCGTATGCATAAGCAAAATCAATTTCTCGATTAACTTCCAGCTTATCTCTTTTTGCATCATCGAGAAGAGCATACACCAACTCCTCCGCATACTTCTCATCGATAATATCTGATCCTATGGACTGCAATGATCCATCTATTCTTAACTGAGCTGGATAGCCGACCTTGATATGAAGGTCAGAGGAATCTCTATCTATCACCATCTGTAAAAGCTCATGTATGCTGTACCTTCTGCCGGCAGATGCATTTACTACCTGCTCGACCTTCTGATCAAAAGCAGGTATAGTTGGCGAATCATCCGTCTCCTGCTGAACTGCCACCTCTGCTGAATTTGAGGTTTCTTGTACAGACGGTGGAGCAACAGGCTCAGTGACACCCTCCTCGAGAACGGGAGTCTCAGTCAGTGATACTTTTGCAGTTGCATCATTTGCAGGGTTTTTCTCATTTATATCTACCGGCTGTTCAATAATTTCTTTATCCATTTCCTGTTTCACATCCGGTGCACTCTCAGCCATCTGCTCACCGACACTTGGGCTCGCAGCCGACTCAGCCACGCCCGGCATAGAGTCCGCTTCGCCACTCACACCTGTGCGAGATAAAGCCTCATCCTGCGGCAAATTCCCATCGCCGTGTACATCTGAATAAACAGATGCCCCCCCACCCGCCGATGTTGCAGATGCAGAGCTCTCATTCATACTATCCTTAAATTTACGTAATTTACCCAGCAGTGAATCCAGTGAGTCATTCTGTGCTTCCTCCACGTCAGCCGCCCCCACTGGAGCAGAGCCCGGGGCAGAGCTGTCAATATAATTAGGAACCTCCTTGTCGACCGATTGCGGCTGATTGGCAGCCTCGTCAATCATGGCCGGCGAACCTTGAGTTGGTTCGATAGGTTCTGCAGCAGGAGTAGTAGTTAAATCTTGATCATTCATATCGCTACTTGATGCCGTTTGACTTGCATCTACAGCATTATCGCTTGGTTTAGCTGCTGTGCCGGCGATGTTGTCATCAGCTGGATAAGAGAAATTTCCCATACTAGCGGTATTATCACTCATATAAAAATAGGATAAACTTAAACTGTATCAATTGTAGACTATTTAGCACTAGATGGCAATAGACCCATAGAGAAGAATATATTACACGCCTTACTCTCTCGTAACACGTAATACCTCCTCGATAGTTGTTATGCCCTCCACAACCTTTAAGAAGCCATCTTGCTGCATCGTTATCATACCGGATTTAAGGGCGACTTTATGAATTTCGCTGGAGGGACGATTGTTCATCATCAGCTGAACAATCTCGTCATTTACCTTTAAGACCTCGAAAACACCTATCCTCCCGCTATATCCTTCGCCACCACACCGATCACAACCCTTACCCCTGTATAAATGTAGTTTAATCTTGCCATCGTGGGATTTTTCAGGGCAGCTGATCGATTTAGCCACACCATTATTTGTGCTTCCATTAAGAAGATTCTTATTCTCTTTTGCCGCTTCCTCAGTTTTCTTTCGAGAAAGCTCACAGACCTGCATACCGTAATCGTACATATCAAATCCAGAAACCGTACTGAGTACATTTTGCAGATCGCGCACCTCCTCATCAGTAGCCACATACTCCTCCCGGCAGAATGGACAGATACGACGTGCAAGCCGCTGTGCCACTACAAGCTTCAAACTAGCCGCTAAAAGATAAGGCTCTACACCCATTTCAATTAATCTCGGAATAGCAGCAGAAGCACTGTTGGTATGCAAAGTAGAAAGCACCAAGTGTCCTGTCAATGAGGCTTCGACTGCCAGATTAGCCGTCTCTCCGTCACGGATCTCACCGACCATGATCTTGTCAGGATCTTGCCTTAGGACAGAGCGAAGTACTTTAGCAAAAGTCAATCCCACTTCAGGATTTATATTCACCTGATTAACTCCTGGCACACGTATTTCAACCGGATTTTCAAGCGATATGACATTCACATCAGGAGTATTTATTTTGCCCAAAGTTCCAGCAAGAGTAAAAGTCTTACCCGAGCCTGTAGGCCCTGTAATGAGGATTATCCCGTTAGTAGCCCTTGCGGCTTCCAAATAGGTTTTATAAGCAACGCCACGCAGCCCGGAGTCCTCAATTTTTGGCACTCCACCAGTACTTTCAAGAAGTCTCATTACGATCTTTTCTCCATATATAGTAGGAAGAGAGGACACACGCATATCTATTTTATACTTGCTCGATTTAATCTGAAAACGTCCATCCTGCGGAACCCGTTTCTCATCAATTTTCATATTGGCCAAAATTTTACAGCGAGTAACTACAGCACTTGTCAGATGTTTGGGCAAAGTCAGCTTCTCCATCATAACACCATGCACTCTAAACCTTACTCGGAGCTTGTTCTCGACCGGCTCAATATGAATATCAGACGCTTTAACCTTAACAGCATATTGCAGTATTGAGTTAACTATTCGTGTGACTGGAGCATCGCTTAAGCTAAGCTCATCTATTTCGGCACTTGCGGCATCATCAATCTCCTCAACTTTCTCCGATACATCCTCCACGGCTGAAGATACCTGAGAGCTAATCGAGTCACCCAACTTCCTATTAAGGTGCAGGTTAACTCCATCAATAGTAGTAATATATACGTTTATTTTAGTCCCGGGAGGGTACTGTACTTGCAACGCCTGTATAGCCTGAAGATCAAAAGGATTAGCCATTGCGATATTTACAGAGCTTTCAGTTCGCTCGAACGGTACAGCCTGAAACTTTTGCAATGCATCCCCACGCACCTCAGCGAGTAGAGCATCTGGCACATTCTTATTTGTAATGTCGACGTAGGGAATGTTAAAAATCTCAGACTTCGCTTTGGCAATATCTATCGGGGATATAGTCCCATCCTCTGCTATAACAACCTCCTCCGAGACCCCCCTCTTGATCATGGAAACACGAAGCTTATCAGCCTTCTCTTTGTCAATAAGCTCTTTCTTCTCAAAATAGTCGATTATTTTTGTATTGCTGGAAAGACCCGCCATATCGAAAATTGTACAAATTATTATGTCCCTTGTCAATTGTATAGTAAATAGGATAAAATGGCAAACATGCCTATACCAAAGATATATGTAAACAAGCATTATGAAGCACTGCTCCAGCGGCTTATTATAGATCTCAATTACACACTTAATCCTGACAAACCTTTCACTGGTTATAACGCTCTGACTAAATATCCAGACATACATATAATTAATAACCATGAGATTTCCGACGAGAGAAAGAGTAGTGCGATAGGGATAGATGAGATCAAGCAGCTGCAAAAAGAGCTTTTATACTATCCACTTAACCTGCCCTATCAAATCGGAATCATATTTTATGCACAGGAGCTTACTGTACAAGCACAAAACAGTATGCTTAAAATGTTGGAAGAGAGCAGACCCCACACGCTGCTATACCTTCTGGCAGACACAGATCGTAACTTACTCAAGACAATAACTTCCAGGTGCCAGATTATATACTGCTCAGAAAGTGAAGAGAGATCAGACATGAAAAAAGACAACAAGAATGCTTATAATTTTCTGCAGAAATCTTTGGATGAAAAGTTTGCTTACATAGACGAAATAGTACTTCAAGAAAAAAAGTCTCCCGGAAAAATAGATGAATTCCTTCTCGATTTGCTGATATACGGGCAGGATCAACTCAAGAAAGGAGTGAACCCACGAACCGTACAGATTATAAAAAGCATTAACAAAGCACGAGATAGGATAGATGCAAATACAAATAAGAAGAGCAGCCTAAAAAACATGGCTCTTGAAATTTCTATATAAATATAGTAGACTACTTAGGTTATGGCAGACAAAAACAAGACAAACAGCACAAGTTACGACGCCTCAAATATCCGTGTTTTACAGGGCTTAGAGGCCGTACGAAAACGCCCGGCTATGTACATAGGATCAACCGACGCCCATGGGTTGCACCATATCCTTTACGAAGTCATAGATAACTCGGTAGACGAAGCGCTGGCAGGTTTTTGTAATCATATTAAGATCGCCCTCGAGAAAGACGGATCAATAACAGTATCTGACAACGGACGAGGAATGCCTGTAGACAAACATCCGCAAACAAAAAAATCTGCACTTGAGACAATTATGACTAATCTTCATGCCGGAGGTAAGTTTGACGGAGGAGCATATAAAACTTCAGGAGGCCTCCACGGAGTTGGTATCAAATGTACAAATGCTCTTTCTGAGTGGATGGAGACGACATCATATAAAGATGGCTTCGAGTATATACAAAGATATGAAAGAGGTGAAGTTAGAAGTGAAGTTGAGAAAGTCGGTCCTACCGATCAAACTGGGACCAGACACATCTTCAAACCCGACAGCGAAATATTTGAAAAAGATACTCAATTCAACATCGACACAATTATTAAAAAGTGCCGGGAGCATGCCTACCTGACGGCGGGGCTACGGTTCACTATTTCGGATAACCGCGAAGAGGAGCCAAAGGTCTACGAATTATACTTTGAATCCGGAGTCAAAGCATTTGTAAAATATCTGAACTTAAACGAAACAAAGGTAGGAGACATATTTCACACCACAGGAGAAGATGACGGAGTCCAGGTCGAGCTAGCACTACAGTACAACAGTACAATGAACGAGACCGTTAAATGCTACACAAACAACATATTAAATCCGGAAGGAGGAACTCACCTGGCTGGATTTAGGACAGCACTTACTAAAAGCATAAACGGGTATGCAGTCGATAACTCACTACTTAAAAATGAAAATGAAAATCTAACAGGCGATGATAGCCGGGAAGGATTAACTGCTGTAGTATCAGTTAGAGTATCAGACCCCCAATTCGAGGGACAAACCAAAATAAAGCTTAACAATCCAGAAGTCAAATCAGCTGTTTACAGAGTACTAAAAGATAAGCTCGATAACTACTTCAATGAAAATCCCGGTGAGGCAAAAGCGATAATTGGCAAAGCTGTGCTTGCATACAAAGCCCGAGTGGCCGCCAAAGCTGCACGGGACGCTGTGATGAGAAAAAATGCTCTCGAAGGCGGAGGTCTGCCAGGTAAACTAGCTGACTGCTCGAGCAAAGAAGCAAAGGAGTGTGAGCTTTACCTCGTAGAGGGAGACTCTGCAGGCGGCAGTGCCAAACAGGCAAGAGATAGGCATACACAAGCCGTCCTTCCATTAAAAGGTAAACCTATGAACAGCCAGAAATACAGAATTGACCGTGTGCTTAACAACCCGGAAACAAAAGATATGATCTCAGCATTCGGTTGTGGAATAGGGGAGCATATGGATACAAGCAAGCTACGATATCATAAGATTGTAATCCTCAGTGATGCAGACGTTGACGGACAGCATATCACCACCCTTGTACTCACCTTGCTTTACAAGTTTTTTAAGCCGCTGATAAAGGAAGGATATGTATATGTCGCTCAGCCACCACTATTCAAGGTAGAGGTAGGAAAGCAGCGTTACTATATCACTTCAGAGAGTGAGAAAGATGAATTCGTAAAGAAACTTATCGCCGAAGGCAAGAAACCTGTTGTCAACCGTTTTAAAGGGTTGGGAGAGATGAATCCGGTGCAGCTGGAGGAGACAGTAATGAAGCCTGAAACAAGGACTCTTAAGAAAGTTACAATAATGGATGCAGAGGAAGCAGACAGAACTTTTGAGATGCTCATGGGTGAGCAAGTGCCACCGAGAAGAAAGTTTATACAGGAAAACTCAAGATATGCGAATCTTGATATCTAAACGTAAATTATATATTACAGATTAAAAAATGCCCGAAAATAGAAAGTCTACTCAAACCATAATAAAGAAGCCCATCTCGGAAGAAATGAAAGAGAGCTACCTGGATTACTCCATGTCTGTAATCGTCTCTCGGGCCCTTCCTGACATACGTGATGGACTAAAGCCTTCACAAAGAAGAATCCTTTACGCAATGAATCAGCTCGGGATAACATTCAGCTCCAAATATGTAAAATCTGCACGAGTAGTCGGTGAAGTCATTGGTAAGTATCATCCTCATGGAGATACAGGAGTATACTACGCAATGGTGAAGCAGGCACAAGACTTTTCATCAAGATATCCGTTAGTAGATGGACAGGGAAACTTTGGCTCTATCGACGGAGATAATCCTGCCGCTATGCGATACACCGAGGCCAAGATGGCAAAAATAGCAGCAGATATGATAGGTGATATCGACAAGAGTACCGTTACCTACACCGCAAATTACGACGGAACAAGAACTGAGCCATCAGTACTACCGGCACTTTTCCCTAATCTGCTATGCAACGGTAGTGACGGTATCGCCGTCGGGATGGCAACTAGAATACCCCCTCATAATATGGTCGAGGTAGTATCAGCACTCAGAGAGATGGTCGCCAAAGGCAACAAATGGACTGGCACAGCACTGTACAACGAGCTTCGCCTAGCCAAAGAGAAGCGAGAGAAAACCCCAACAGTGCTTAACAGCTCACCTGAAGACCTTTACGAAAACTACTTGCCAGCAGACATGCCGGACAGAGAGAAGAAACTGGAAGAAATACGTGCAAAAATTACAGAAGAGCCTATTGTAACAGTATATCCCGAGTTTGAGTCGGATATATCAATCGAAGAGATAATGAAATTTATACCAGGACCGGACTTTCCTACTGGTGCAATAATATATGACAGGAAAGAGATCGAAAAAGCCTACGCTACAGGTCGAGGTCGGGTACTAATCAGGGCTAAAGCTACGATTGAGGAAGATAAGAAAGATAGATTTATCATCGTAATCACAGAAGTACCTTACCAGGTAAATAAAGCATCAATGATAGAGAAAATTGCAAACCTGGTAAAGGACAAGAAGATAGAAGGAATATCAGATATAAGGGACGAATCAAACAGAGAAGGAATAAGAGTCGTCATAACAATCAAAAAGGACGCTCAGCCAAAAGTTGTACTAAACAAGCTCTACAAGTACACAGAGATGCAAAAAGCGTACAACACTAATATGATAGCACTCGTTGACGGAGAGCCTCGCACATTAAATCTAAAAAATATACTTGAACTCTACATAACACACCGATTCAAGATTATTATCAGAAAGTATGAATTTGAGCTAGCAAGTGCCAGATACAGAGCACATATACTTGAAGGGTATCTAAAAGCTCTGGACATGATCGATGAGGTTATTGCCACAATTCGGGCCTCTAAAACACAGGAGGATGCTTTGAAGAATCTTATGACAAAATTTGACTTCACCCAAGCACAGGCTCAAGCAATCCTCGATATGCAGCTGCGAAGATTAGCCGCCCTCGAAAAGGAAAAGCTGCAAAGTGAGTATGAAGATATATCGGAAAAAATCAAGTTGTACACAAATATACTGTCATCTGACGCAGAAGTGCTCAAAGAAATTGATCGAGATTTAGAGTACTTGCTTGAAAAGTATCCAGACCCACGAAGAACAAAGGTTGTAAAAGGCAAAGTTGATGAAATAACAATTGAGGACATCGTGGCAGAGGAGGATACATTGATAACAATAAGCAATGCAGGATACATCAAGCGAACTTCACCAGATCTTTATAAGACGCAGAAGAGGGGAGGAAAAGGAATAATCGGTGCCACAACCAAGGAAAATGACTACATAGAGCACGCCTTACTTTGCTCGACACATGACGAGCTGCTACTATTCTCAAACTTCGGTAAGGTTTACAGTATAAGAGCTCATGAAATACCTGAGTATAAGCGTGCAGCCAAAGGCTTACCAATAGTCAATCTCGTACAGCTGTCACAGGATGAAAACATCACCGCAGTATTAGTAAACAACGAGGCCAGCGAAGATACAGATGACGAGGAAGTAAAAAAGAAAACAGCAGGCAAACCGACTAAATACCTGTTTATGGCAACAAGACACGGACGGATAAAGAAAACAGATATATCACAGTTCCAAAACATCCGCTCCTCTGGACTTGTCGCAATAAAACTAAAAGATGGAGACGAGCTAGGCTGGGTAGAAAAAACGACCGGAGAGGATAAAATAATGCTGATAACTAAATTTGGAAAGTCAATCCGGTTCAAAGAATCAGATGTGCGGGAGATGGGACGTGCAGCACAAGGTGTCACGGGTATTAAATTCAAAAAAGATGGTGATGAGGTAATCTCTATGGTCAAAGCCAATGATGACAATCAGAAACTGCTGGTAATTTCGGAGAAGGGTATGGGTAAAAGCACGAAGCTGAAACATTATGCAGTACAGAAGCGAGGCGGTAGCGGCGTATTCACATTCAGGATGAAGGCAATGGACAAAACAGGAGCTCTCGTAAATGCCAAGATCATACGTGATGAGGTAGAGGAAGCCGTCCTCATATCAGAAAAAGGTATAATAATCAAAGTGCCGATAGAAAGCCTGAAAGAATTAGGACGACAGACTTCCGGGGTAAAGATAATGAATATGAATGGAGAAGATAAAGTCAGTGCAATAGTACTACTTTAGTATCTACCCTTGTCAACAATGAAAAGCATAAAATTCGCAAAAACAATCTCAACCGTTTTCAATCCAATTTTCGTAGCGTTTGCAGGCGATCTGCTGTATATTTTTGTAGCCATAAGACCATCCTCATACCGGCAGTTGGCTCCGCTACTACTATTTCCGTTTTTTCATGCAATACTGCCTCTTATCATACTCTCTATATTTATTAAGAAAAAGAAAATCGCAGACTTTGATATTACACGCAGAGAGGAGAGAACAGTTTACTTCTTAATCCTACTGCTATGCTTCCTGTCTGCAACTGTTCTTTCGATCATACAAACTGAGTACTTTATGCTAAACCTTGCTGTGACGGTAGCACTTGCAGTAATAATACTGATCACTCTACGATGGAAGATCAGCGTGCACTTGGCAATGGACAGTTTGATATTTGGCTTGCTGGCGATATTTGCTGACCGTGCATTTCTGTTTCTCATGCTGCTACTTCCAGTTATCGCGTGGAGTAGAGTAAAACTCAAAAAACACACTCCAGCACAAACAGTTGCAGGGTTCATTTTGGCGACTATGATTCTTATATCAATTCTTTTCACTGCAAGCTACGCATCCACCCATCCTACCTTAAACAGATATTACAAAGCCGCTCAGAGACGTACAAATTCGCTCATCTTCGACAGGATACCGGAAGATAAAGCCGAGCCGCTTGAATCCGGCGGACATGCAGAGGATGAGGAATATTATGATACGCCACTTCCCGAGCAAACAGATATCGAGATCACTATGCCCGCTTCAGAAATCACGGAAGGTGGGGAGGAGACTCCCGTACAGACAGTCCCGACTCCAGATCCACAGCCTGGCACTGGCAACTGGTGGAGCTATCCAGCTGAGATCTTACCCGTACAGAAAGACCCGAATGACTTAACCGTAGTAGTAAATAAAAAATACAGGCTACCAAGCGATTATGTGCCTGCTGATCTGGTAAATTTGGGCGACACAGGATTGCGATACGGCGATCAGAAGCTTGGGAGAGCAGTGATAGTAGATGGTCTCACCGCACTCGCAACTGCGGCAAAAGCAGATGGAATCGATCTCGCTATTAAATCGGCATATCGCTCATATCAACAGCAGCAGAGTACCTACAACTACTGGGTGGGTCAAGAAGGAGGAAATGTCGACGCTGCAGACAAATACTCAGCAAGACCGGGGCACAGCGAGCATCAACTTGGAACTACTATTGATTTTACAACAAATGAGTGTGGCGACTGTATCGGATCTCGATTTACCGGCACAAAAGCAGATCTATGGCTAAGAGAGAATGCAAACCTATACGGTTTTTATCTATCATATCCAGAAGGGCAAGAGCATCAAACTGGTTATACGTATGAAAGCTGGCATTATCGATATAAAGGATCCAGCCGTTAAGCTCTATTTTTGTCTGACGATTTTTTCACCAAATCTTCCCTCATATACACCGATACTCATGTTATCAGCAAGATAATCCTTTGTCACGATACCGTCATTGAGGCTGTCGGCAGAAGCAGGAGTGTCAGATGTCCTAATAAGGAAATGGAAAATATCAGTCACCAGACCTGTTACTACTGCACCGGACGAGAGGAGTGAACGGATATCCTGAGCCGACCAGTAGCCGTAGGCATTTTGCCCGACATAATCTCCAGCAAGATTCGATTTACGTGCATGGTAGCCACTATTAAGCTCATGAGGCGGATGCGTGTGCATATTAAACAGGTAGAGTGGGGGATCGAGCTTTTTGGGTACTTTTTTATGATAAACCTCTCTTTGCGAGTAAATTTTATCATCTACCCATATTTTTCGCTTGTAGTAATCGTATCGCCCTTTACGTAGAATAGGCTCGTACGCTATTTTTATCTGATTCTTGCTCTGGACAGAGCTTTTACCACCTCGCACGACATCAGTAAGCACCAGCTCTCCGTCCACCCAGAAAACTGATATCGCTCGCTCATGTGCATCGGAGCTTGTCTGCTTGTACAGCGATATGACTTTCTGCCAGAAGTCATGGGGGAATGTGATCGCATCCGGCAGGCTGTATTTCGCCGGATATACGCCGTCGCCACGCCACTTTTGGAGCCGCTGGTATAAAGCATAGTAGCTCATTGTTTTTATACTGTCTTGGCCGCCAAATATCGTTTTCAGTATTCCCATTTTTTCTCTTGCATTTTATGAATTATTATTCTATTATATATACAGTATTTACAAAATGCAATAATTTGTGGTATAATTATGTTATGAGTGATAAAAATAAACAGCCCTCCAACGACCTCGAGAAGGCAATGGAGCAGTTTGGTGCTTTTCTGGTCGAGATGGATTTGAGTGTGGAGCAGATTAATGATATCAATTCGGCGATCACAGAGACAGTGCTTGCCCATACCTTGGCGGAGGTGTCAAAGCTGATGTCTGCAGAAGATAAGGAGAAATGGGATAAATTTACAGCCACAGGCCCAAATGATATGCAGCAGCTAGTAATTATGGATGAGTTCTGCAAAAGAAGGGGAGAAGAGGGGTTAGGCGAAATTCAAGCTCGAATGATGATCAAACTAACGGAGTCTTTTATAGATCATATTAAATCGCTACAGGATGAGGCAGACCTTGCAAATGGTCTGCCGCAAGAAGAAATAGAGCATTTGCTCAAATCAGTTAAAGGGTCCAAAAAAGCGAAAAGCTTTGATAACAAACTTTTTAAGTTAAATCGATCAATTTAATGGCAGAAATGGCTGTCCCAGGGATAGGGACAAAGGGAAAAGGAGTAGAAGTTGTTGCTGTTTCGGATTCGGTAAACCAAACCGGTGACGGGAATGATCCCGAATATTTTACTAATCTTACTGAACAAAACGAATACGCTACTCCCACTATCACTCAAGATCTCCAAGGAGAGTACGAAACCAATACAAGTGGAGAGATGGTTCACGCCGCAGCTGATTTTCTAGGAGAGGAACTCACAGAGCCAAATGCAACAGAAACATTACTTGAAGAGGCAGAAGAGGTAGAGAATCGCGAACCAATAATGCGTAGAGTTTTTCATTTATGGGACAAGGTCGATCAAGCAATAGCGAACACCATCAAAAAGGTTGAGCAGAAATCATCCCTCGTCCAAAGCCTCATGGATAATTATCGACAATTTTCCAAGACCACTACAGGTAAGGTCATCAAAACAGCAGGACACATAGGAGCAGGAATTGGTTTGAGTACACTTTTAGGGCCAGCATCTATGGTGTATTTCTCGCTCAAAGCCTGGAAAGATCTAGATAAACACATGGAAGAATATAACCTCTCATACGGGGACCTTCTTAAAAAAAATAAGTTTGAAGTGGCACTGGGGGCCGGTCAATCAATCGCACTTCCCTTCATTGCTGGAATTTTCCCTCCCGCGGCAGCTGTTCAAGTAATAGCTCCAATTGCTGTGAATATGGCGATCTCTGCGGGGATCTCTCGAGCACAAGGCGTGGAGGCGAGAAAAACAGAGGCAGAGCTTTCTGCTGCCGTTACTAGTGTAAGAGAAACAACCGAAGAAACTTTGAAAGAGCTTGATCTATATAAGACGACAGGAGGCCCCGACAAAAAGCCTAACAGTCAAATAAATTATACGGCAGCACTCCAGTATGTAAAGGAGAGAAAAGATACGACTGAAGAATCAGTCAGGCTACTCCTAGGTAACGAGCTTCCACCGGCAAAGATAGATGAGTTAATTAATAGTTTGTATAATGGAACGCTAGAAGTGGATGATTGCCCACAGCAACTACTCAAATATATAGATATAATAGTGACCATATCAGAAGGGAAACTAAATGAGCCGGATACAAAAGTAATAGAAAGAGCAGCCCAATTAAGAAATAACGCTTTTGCAACTCTCCTAGGGAAGCGTACAGCACTAATGCTTGGGGCTGCCACAGGTATAGCGCTAGTCACAGCCCACCAAGTTTATCAGGCGACTAGAGTACAACGAGCTGAGGCAGCTGGACTTGAAGAGCTCCCAGTCGAACCTGAATCGATAAATGCTCAACATGAAACAACGGTTGAAGAAGTGGAAACATCAGTGCGCGAACTATTAGGAGATACAGATGCTGAGCTTTTTGCAATAACACCAGGAGAAGATGGGTCGATGGAATTACACATAGACCTTAACCCCTCAGCACAAGATGGTGCAGATATAACGCTAACCATGAGAGAGGGAAAGATATTTTGTCACGAAGGCAAAACTCTATTATCCGGCGGCGACCAAAATATAGACCCAAGTACAATATTCTCTGAACATGTCAGAGTGGAATCTGAATATGGAGCAGCTACAAGACTCGCAGCCGCAGAGGTACCTGAAAGCTTCTTATCTGACACTGTGCAGATTCATGATCAATCACAGACATTTGCAATCGTATCACATGGAGAAGATACAGCAGCTGTAGGAGGTATCATTAGACAGATCGAGGGAGACACCTCCGTATCACATGTCATGAACACTGATGATCTGGGGAGGAGCCTGAACGTAACTGATTTACAAATATTAACCACAGCCCCAGAAGGCGGACCAGTAGAGTTTACGCTACAAGGCACCATAAAAATCGGCCCTAATAATACAAACAAAGAAGTTCAGATTGGCCATACTGAGGGCGGTGATTTTAACTACACATATAGCCCAGAGCCAATAACCACAACAGAGGCAACGAGTAGTAATACACTTCCGAATGGCACAAGCTTCCGCACGCCCGGAGGCGAGTCCACAAACATAAGTGATTTAGAAAATGCGACATGGTTCAATGTCAGGAGGTCATCAGTCACAAATTCTGAAACCGCCAGCAAGCTTAATGCGTGGGATACAAACGGTAATGGTATTACAGAGTTCCTCATAGGTGATACAGGGTGGGGCGGTGTTCACAAAGAAATCCTGGAGCAGTTAATTGATAAAGGTTATCATGGAGATGAATTAGCAGAGGCATTCGTTGAAACGTTACTTAATGTCAGAGGAGAACCCGGACTTCTAGGAACTGTAGGAACGCCACATTTAGCGGATAGGGTGGAAACTGCATTACAAGGGATCAATCTTACACCAACAGGCATAACTACCACTACTGTTCAACCAGATCCAGTTACCAATCTTATCAGTCCCTCAATTCTTCCTGATACTGCTTTCCGCCCACCAGATATCGGAACGACTTATTCACTAAGTGAAATAGTGGGTGGGCGGATATATCATGGTGGCCTCACTGCTGGGAGACCTATCCGAATAGAAGGACTAGGAAATGCAACACTACAAACATATAACGGTTTTGGTAGTACGCCGGAACCATTTCTCTTAATATTACAAGAGGGCAGCAATAGAACTGGTTTAATCGTAGGACAAAACAACAGTGGAAATTTCTTTGGATACGGAATAGATCCAGGAACAACTATAACTGAAACAAGCATTTTACAAGCCCTAGGATTAGAAGGAGATCATAGTTTGATAATCGGGGCTGATGGTGCAATAACAACTACTGCCACCCAGATTGTCGAAGAAGCACAACCTCTGAATGATAAAGGCAGGAAAAGGATTTTAGCAGCCTTGACTTTAAGTATAGTTGCTGGGACAGGAGTGCTACTCCATTTACTGACAAGGTTACGAGATGACACAGAGCCTGATGATGATGACACAGAGCCTGATGATGATGATACAGAGCCTGATGATGATGACACAGAGCCTGATGATATAGAACAAATAGATCCGCTTGGAGATGTAAGAGGTAAAATAGCACCGTCAGTCGTTACAGCATATGTAGCTCACGGTGTTAAATTTGAAGAAAAAGTAAGAAACACCTATCCTGCTCATCTTCCAAGCAGTAGAATAGCTTCTCAACAGCAAGAAGCAGTACAAGGCTGGCTATCTAGTCCTCACTCAGCAGATGAAGACCCAATAGAGGAAACTCCAACACTTACAGCACTTATTGGATGGTTTAATACCAGAAGACTCTCCAATGATTGTCCTGAGGAAGAGCGAAAAATACTTCTGAGAGTAATGTCACGAATTCATACCGACCAAAGCGCACTAGAAGCACTCCCTAGAATAGCAATCTTTTACGAAACCACCGGGAATAGAGTATTTGCACAAAATATCCGGAGAGCATATCGATATTACCTAACAAATGATCCATTGGTCAGTAAAACCTCCGTGGAAGAGCATAAAACAAAGCGAGATAAAAAAAAGAAATATCTGATCAATATATTGGAACTGATCCGAACAAGTCCAACAGGTCTGAGTGCCTTAACTGAACAGCAATTGCTAGACTTTGTAATCTTGACAGCAGAAGGGTATGCTGTGAAAATTGATGATATAGAAAAATTAAAAGTGGATCCCGCCATTAATCGGGACTCTATTAGGGCTATTAGAAAGGCGTTTTCTGGCAACAGTTGGGTTGTGTGACAAAGGTATTGACATTATGTGAGATTTATTATATAATTATGTTAATTAAATTCTAATAGTACTATAAAATGAGTAATACAGGTACAATATCTGCTGAATCTATGGCAGCTATACAAACAATGGCAGGAGGTAGCCCAAAAGAAATATTTTCTAACGTTTTATCTAATGAGCCAGCAGAAGAACCAAAACCAGTTGACAGACGAGCATTGGCAAGAGAGCAACTTAGCAGAGAGATGAGTGACGATGCTAGAATAAGATCAGAATCATCGATAGCTAAATCTAACTGTTTTAACGAAGGCTCTCAGGTAACTGGACATGCACAAGAAGCGGAAAGAAAAATCTTAGGTTCAGTTGAATTACAAAAGCAGTTGAAAGCTAATATTGCAGGAAAAAGTGAAACTGAGCAAGAATTACTTAGCAGAGTCGGTTCACTTAGAGGAGCATCGATAGGATATACCGGTGCATTGTCCGCACTTGAACTTTTGATTCAAACACCTATTGAACAAAGAACATCATTAACAGGTTTGCATTTTAACAAAGCCACATTAGATCTTCTTGGGTTTGCTACATCAGAAGAGGTTTTGGAAAAAGACGATACTGCACTAAAAAGAGGAGTGGCTAATCTTAAACGAGCACAAGAATATACAGAACGATCTTACAATAAAGCTGGTGATGGTTTATATATTACAAGACAAGAAATAGCAACCCATAAAGTGGACTTGTCCATACAAAAAGCGGTAGAAGAAGCATTTACTAGTTTACGTGCCGATGCGACAGCTCAAATTAATACCATTTCAGATGCCATTCGAACGGCATCTGAAAGAGAAAAGAACTTTGATGATGCATTGGTTGCTGTTGAGCAACAAAAAACTCGTATACTAAAACAGTATGGTCCTGAAGTCATTGGTGGTCTAGAACCAATTGCACAACTTCTTAAATCATTAGAAATGGATATAGCAAAAGTTGATTCTCAATCTGTTCCTGACAATTTAGAGGAGGAAGCAAGAGCACTAGAAGCTATGTTAAGAGTTTTGACAACTGACGAAAACGGTCAAGAAACAGATGTGGCGGTTGACGCTGAAGAAATTGCAGATATAAAAGCACAGATACATGCTCTTAGAGCTCAGGCAGTAAATATCAGAGAAACTTCCGCATCAGCTGCAACAACAGCACAAGATATTTTAGCAGGTCTTGGCTTTGATGTATCAACGCTTCAGGGCTTAAATGCCGATGAACTTCTGACTGCACTTGATGAATATGCAAATGCATTAGATACAAAAGATGAAGCAAAGAAAGCCCTAGTTGAATCTAACGAAGCTCTCTATCAAATATCTACACAAGTAGCACTATTTAACGCAGAAGTTGAGAAAATAAAAGATGAAACAAAAAGGAAAACCGCAGAACTAGAGAAAGAAAAGGAAGCTGAACTCCAAAAAGTAGAAGATGAAAAGAAAAGGCAATTGCTTGATGATGAACTACAAAGAACTCTTAGCTCAAAAGCTTATACAGCATTACAAAGAGAAAGAGACGATTTAGATGCTGAGAGGAAACAACTATTAGCAAGTAAGACAGCTTTAGAACTGCAAATTGAACAGTTAGAAGAAGCTCAAGCCCAAGCCCAAGCCCAAGCTCAAAAAAGATTGTTTGGTGGCAGGAGGTTATTTGGTAAATAAATAAGACTTGTTGCTTTTAAAAAAGGGAGACACAAGATAATAAACATCTTGGACTCCCTTTTTCTCACCCCAACGGATGCCCCTTCCTATGCTCCTCCTGAGCCAACCTGTCCGACGCATGCACATACCTCGTCGTCGTATTCAGACTCTCATGCCCCAGCAAAACCTGCAAAGCCACTACCGTAGCACCGTTCTCGGCTAGATAAGTCGCAAAACCGTGCCTGAGACTATGAGCACTCGTGGGCACCAGAATACCCACACGACGCCTATACTCTGCGATCTTCTCCTGAAAATAGTTCGTCGACAAAGTGCAGCCACGATCTGAACTGGAGCGACCGCTAAAAGGCACGAAAAGAGCAGGGGAGTGTAGTGCGACAACTAAATCCTCACGACGCATCTGCTCCACCAGCTTCACCATATCAAGCCCGGTGCCGTCATAACCATCCGCAATTTTAACTAATGCATCATCGATAATCTTACTCACCCTCTTATGTTTCACGACCAGACGCTTATTTGTTTCACGACTGGGCTTCAGATTTCGCTCAGCGGCGGATGATTTCCGATCAGCATCTCCTGATTTGTGGTTCGTAACTCGTAATTTATCTAATTCCCATTTAAGCCTTACGACCAGGTATAAATCGAGCCACTGTAAAGCTCTGGGAGTCAAGTAAACAAACCGTTGCTTCTTACCTTTACCAGTAATAAACAGCTTGCCTGCGACATTAATATCATCCAACGAAAGCGACATAAGCTCACTAATCCTCATCCCACTAGCAAAAAGCATCTCCAGCATCGCACGATTGCGAAGAGCCACACGCCGATCTTTCTCATAACTCGTAGGAAACTCGATAAGTTTCACAAGCTCATCAAAATCCGCCAGACGCTTCTTTCGCTTGGTCGTCTTCATAAGCTTCACACTGTCAGGTGCCAACGGATACGGCTTATCCAGATCAATCAGATATCTCAGATACGACCTGAAAGCTGTGAGCATTCGATTGATCGATTTCGCATCGAGTTGACTATCATGATTTGAGTGAGATCTCGCGTGATTGCTTTTTGCCTTTGGACCGGTCCAAACCTTCTTATATATCTCTTCAAGCAGGTGCTGTATATCCACTTTCTCTTTTTCATTGAAATTAGAGGCATCAGAGCGGCTTGTCTCATCTTTGCCTGTTGCGCTAGGCTTTTTCATGGTTTCCTCCACATAATCGGCCGAGATTTCGCTTCTTACCTGTTCGAGATCCTCCAGATGCCTGCAATCACGTAGATATCCCTTATATAAATCAAGCTTTTGCTTATTTAACTGCGAGAACTCGATTTTATGTGTATATAGAAATACGGCCAGGATAGAAAGATCTCGAGCGTAGTTAAGAATAGTCATCTTGCTGTAATTATTGTTGTGCAGGGAAAGTAAAAACTCATTTTGGTAGGGGAGTCTGGGAAAATTTTTCGCCATATTTATTTGTGATATTTTGGTTAATTTATCCCGCCACCAGGTATATACAAGTAATTCGTTAATTAAACAATCGTTACAAGCAGCAGCCAGTAATATTATACACATCGCCACTCCCCAGGTCAAGACCGCATATAAGGATGATTATACTCGGTCGTATCTGTGGCTTTTTATACATATATCTAGTCGAGGGTAGAATAAAATATCATCCCCTACATTTCACACCATCTGATTATAGATTTACGGGAAATACTCTAAATCATTTAATACTGACTATATTTACAATGGCGAGGAGATTAAAGTTATCCACACCGTGCAACATACTATAGGATATTGCGTGTTTCACTGTCGAGTGACACACTATGGGATACTCTGCTCCCCCACCCCTACTACGCCAGGAAAGCCAGTAATATAAGGAAGAAAACAACTCCTTGAAGAAGATTAATCCAACTAAATTTCTTTTCAAGCGACTCATTAAACACATTACAAAGGATAAAACTGCTTACTACGGGCAAAAACGCCAATAGCTCAAGTCGCTCTGATAGCATCATACCACTTACAAAAACCGATAAAACAGCATAAGATATCATTAAACTTACGCTTTTTATCCTCGTCCCCCCTACTTCGAGATCAGTAAAGTACATTGTCAGAACGACAAAAAGCAACGCCCACTCCAGCAAGATTATAAGTCCGACATGCAGATCCATATTCAATAAAGCAAAAGAACCAAAATATATTGTTGCCAAGGAGAATATGTACGCAGTACTCTTAGCGACGTTCACAAGAGGTAAAGGTTTCTCTGTGGAGACGACGAAAATGTTTACCATGGAAAAAAGCACATAGTTGGCAAACACAAAAACGGCTATCACCACAAAGAAAAGTGCAGATTCGTACACACGACCGAAGCTGGCATAAAAGAATAAGAACAGAAACAGTACCTGCAGAAATATCATGAATGCCCCCTGCCCCATAAACAGAAAAGCCCTCTTATTAAAAACAAAATTGGCAATCCAGAGAAGCCCCAGAAAGCTGCCGACACCAAATCCGAGTGCATATAAAACTATTTCGGTTATATCGACGGTATCTCTTTGTAACAGCTTGAATAGAAACATCCCTACTCCGATAAGTATCGCCAACGCGATCATTTTAGCTTTTTTCATAAATTTCCTCTTAAATATTATTGAGAACCTCTCCTAACATGTAGATATTCTCGTACAAACAGTGCATAATCCTGCATATTTATAGTTTCATCAGAATTTAAATCTGATCGCTCATTTAAAACACCTTCCCTTTTATGCTTCAAATAATCCCTCACAAAAACGCTATAATCTTGCATATTTACCTCTCCATCACCATCTAGATCCGCTTGGCTACGGCAACCATCAATCGATTCATCGAGCAAACATGCTCCTGGACCTCCATAAGCCCCTATATCACTTCTACTCCCATCTGGATTTAGTATATCGGGATCACCAGTATTTCTACAGGGAGATGAATCTTGGAGTCTAAAAGTTGCCCAATCTAGAATCGGATCCTCAAAAATATTATCTAATTCCTGATTGTCTAACAATAACTCACTCCTATCTTCCCCACCTATAGAAAGTATGTTCTCACCAGCATTTATCGCATTATATCTAATATTAAAATCATCTGTAATCTCAAATTCTGTGCTAATCCCAGTTCTACCGGCTTGTATGACATTATTGACAAGAGTCACTTTACTAGCTTTTCTTGTTATAGAAAAGGCCTTTTCACCAGATCGAATCAGGTTATTCTCAAAAAGAGCGGTAAACCGTTGATTGGGAGTAACCACAATAGCTATCTCTCTTACATCGAAAATATTATTTTTAAAAGCAAAATTAGATACACTAGTATCATCCTCAATCCAAACTTGGACGGCGTAATTATTATTAACAAGTTCATTTCCATAAATAAGGCCACTGGCCCCATCTATTAGTACGAGAGCATATGTTCTACTACTAGTAATCCTATTGTTTTGCATAGTAAGGTAAGCATTATCGGCGACAATGCCAGTTCCGATACCAGAATCCCCTTCTCCGAAACGGTCAAAGTGTATTTCACTAATACTAACCTTTCCACCCACGACACACAAACCAAATTCGTCAACAAAACCAATTCCATTAATAATGGTATTATTAATTCCTTCCCCTATCAAATTTACGTTCTTATCTTTTGAGAGAAAATTACATTTATGCGTATGCTTTCCTGCAAGTGTAGCCTCAGGAAGCTCCTGTTCATCACTTCTAATATAAGTACCCTCTCGTATAAATATCCGATGGTCCACCAACTCTTCCGCATTCGGAACTGCATCTATTGCCTCTTGTATCCCGGTTGCCTCTTCCCAACAGTCAACTCCAAGCTGTTTACCCCCACTGCTGCAGTCTCCCACATTAGGATATACATATAGATCTACTAGCCCCTTCTGATTTAGAGAAGCCTCCGTTCTATCATCAAAGCTGTTATCCTGATAAGAAAGTACATAAACCAAAATAACTAAAATCACTAGCGATACAGACAATGTAATTATCAGAAAGATCTTCTTTTTCATTACTTTAGAAACCGCCTATTTCATTTTAAACTTATCAACTATTCAAACAGCGACCCAGCACCAATATTCTCTCCACCAAGCAAACCCTTTCCCCTGTCCGTCACTACCCTACCCCTTGGCGTCCTCATAAGCAAACCAGACTGAATAAGAAACGGCTCGTATACATCCTCTATCGTGTCCGATTCCTCTGAAATTGCCGCTGCTATAGTCTTTATCCCGACCGGACCTCCATCGAAGTCCTCAGCTATAACTCTCAATATCCGCCTGTCTATATCCTCAAGCCCCATTCTATCAATCTCAAGAAGTTCCAACGCCTTTCGCAGTGTACTAACAGAAATCTTCTTCTCTTTGCTGCCTCTCTCCTCAGAGTAATCTGCAAAGTCACGTACTCTCTTCAACAATCGCAGAGCAATTCTAGGAGTGCCTCTGGAGCGCTTAGCAAGCTCTTTAAGGGCCCCAGGCTCCATGTCTATATCCCAAAGCTTCACAGCCCTGGCAAGCACAATTTCAAGCTCCTCATTGCCAAGATAATCAAGCCTTTGCACCAACCCGAATCTGTCACGCATAGGATTACTTATCATACCGGCTCTCGTAGTAGCAGCAACCAGCGTAAACGGCTTGAGATCAAGACGAATAGTTTTGGCCGATATTCCCTTTCCAATAAGGATATCCAACTTGCCATCTTCCATGGCAGGATACAGTATCTCCTCGACAGTCTTGCTCAACCGATGAATCTCATCAATAAAGAGAATGTCCCCAGAGTTCAAATTCGTCAGTATTGTAGCCAAATCTCCCTGCTTCTTTATCACTGGTCCAGAGGTGATAACGATGTTGGTGGCCATCTCTCTGGCTATCGCCATAGCAAAAGTGGTCTTGCCAAGCCCTGGCGGACCGTAAAAAAGTATATGGTCTACCGCCTCTTTACGCTTGCGGGCAGACTCAATCATCATCACCAGTCGTTTTTTCTCATTATCACGACCTGCGATCTGATCAAAAGAGTCCGGACGTATAGAGTTTATCTCTACCACATCCTCACCTTGAGTGTCCAGAACGACACTATTCTTATTAACTTTTAAATCGTTTTTATCCTTTATCATTATTTGATAACCTCACCTAAAATTTGCTCAATAGTGGCACCAGGCTTCTCTTTTATTATATCATAAGCCTTCTTGACCTTCGGCTCAATCTCATCAGATCCGTAGCCCAGATTTTTCAGTGCCATCTTAAGCTCTGCGATTATCTTCATCGAGCTCTCATCAGCTGAGGTTCCATCCATTATCTTATCAAATCCACCCTCATCGATCTTTGAGCTAAGCTCTACAATTATCTTCTGTGCTCCTTTTTTACCAAGCCCGGGCACTTTAGCCAAAGCAACAAAATCGTTATCTGCCAAAAGCTCCTGAAGTTCAGAGACAGTATAAACTCCTAGTATCGCCATGGCAATTTTAGGACCCACGCCAGATATTTTAATAAGCTCATTAAACATTCTTTTATCAGAGTGTGAACCAAAACCGTAAAGCTCTTCGAAGCCTTCCCGGATATAATGATATACCAGGATTTCGGCCTGATCACCTTCGGTCAGAGCCCCGAGTGTCCTGTCGCTAACTATAACCTCATAAGTCAAGCCGCCTGCCGTTTGAACTTCAAGCGGTATCTTAGATACTATTTGTCCAGTTACACGTGTAATCATTGGGAACTATTATAGCATAAATTCACTTCTCTGCCAGTCCATACACTAGAGTTGCTCTGCCTGCCCCGTCGAACAGACCAACATACCCACAGCGATAGCATCACATGCGTCATCCTGCACCCTACCCTCAATTCCTGCCATCATAGAGACGCACTCCTGCACCTGTTTTTTACTGGCTCGCCCATATCCTGTAATAAACTTTTTTATCTCAAGTGGAGTAAAATCTCTCCTCTGGATACCAGCTTTTGCCAATACTGTAAGCACAACTCCCCTTGCCTGCCCCACTGCGATAGCTGTCTTTGCATTGTTGCAAAAAAGCAGAGTTTCTACCCCGGCTAATGTGGGTTTATACTGTTCTATTATAGTAGAAAGATCATCATAAATCTCACACAATCTCTGCCCTATCTCGACATCTTTTCTGGTCGTGATAACCCCGTAATTAACGACATCCACGCTCGATTTACTACCCTCATTAAGAACCAAAATAGCCCATCCCGTTGTCGCCAATCCAGGATCTATGCCCAGAAAAAGAGGCTTAGTCTGCATACATAGCATCCATTAATTTAGCCGGCTCACAATCTGTCCAAACTCTTTGTACCTCGTCCATCTCCAAGAGTGAGTCGATAAATTGTACTACCCTCTTAATTTCGCCCTCGGGGCGATCTTTAGGGACCTTACAGATCTTGACGGGTAGTGCCTCCTTAACAATATACCCAGTTGTAACAATCGCATCCCTCACTCGCCCTAAGTCCTCGAATTTCGTATAAACTTCTATATCATTGCTCTCATCTTCGTCTCCAGAGTGCCCAACAAATATACTCCTCTCCTCTTTTATATCAGTAACTCCAACTATATCCAGTAACTCCATAAGGACTATCTCCTTGTCGACAACAACCTCCTTGTCATCCACGCCGTGTTCAGTCGATTTCATCTCTTTTGCACATTTTACTATCACCATCCCTTTGGTATCAAAATTCCAGGAGACAGATCCTGTATCAGTCAAACTCCCACCGGCATCAGTAAACATCTTGCGAAGATCCGCAACACTTCTATTCTTGTTATCGGTAAGCAGGTCAACGATAAAAGAAACATTTGACACCGCCAGACCCTCATAACTAACACTCTCATACATCGTGGCATCTTCCCCTATCCCCGCGCCCTTCTCAATTGCACGATCGATATTAGCAACTGGCATACTCTCTGATTTTGCCTTGCTAACCAAGAGCCTAAGAGTGGGATTACTGTCTACATCTGCCCCGCCCTGCTGTGCAGCCACTGTAATCTGCTGTGCAAGCTTGGAAAAAATCTTCCCCTTTTTAGCATCATTGATTGCTTTCTTATGCCTTATTGTTGACCACTTGCTATGTCCTGACATGATTTTTTGTGACTTGCAACTTATATTCAATCGCTCTCCCAGCCTGATTTTTAGTGGATTATTACCACTATATCACCCGTATTCATAAAATCAGGTCTTTCATCTACAACTTCAATATCTATTATAAATAAACCTTTAACAATATTCAAGCTACTAGCAAACTTCTGCTCATCACTCACAAAAACAGTCGTCTTATCGTAATTTACCGGGCAATTACCATGGCGAATCACGTTGAATCCTAAGTTTTGCAGCAGCCTGCGATAAAACGATGCCATACCAGCACTATCTCCTGCATTATACACCTCCACCCTGGCCTGCTCACGTACTACGTCCTGATCGAAAAAAATGCCTTTTAGAGAGCGTATCTTATTATCAATTTCCTGAGTATCCAACTGATAAACAAACTCGCCCGTATCAGAAAGCTCCTCCCTAGTGTAAAGTCCGGCGACAGACCCGTTTCTCTCTCCGATATTTATGATTGTACCGTTACTAGCCAAGCCTCCTCCCCTGGATAAGAATGAGTAACTATCCTTAAATGACATATTAGTTATTATACCAGCGTAATACCCGTCTAAATCAGTTGAGAGGAACAAGTCCGCGAACTTACTGTTTTTCTGTGTCGTCCAAGCGAGCAAACTTCTCACCTCAGACTCTTCAATAGAGCCCTTCCTCTGTTTTTCTATAAGATCTTCCAGATTAGCAGAGATCTCTCCCTGACCGTCCGAATAGAAAGGAATACCATTCTTATTGCTTAATAAATCTTCTACATCAATAAATATCATATCATCAACACGAATTGCAAAGCCCTTCTCCACTTCTCGCACCAGATCTACATACCCTCTCCCAAATGTGCTGTTCAGTCCAAAGTAGTTCAGGCTGCTAAACCGCCCCCCTCTCAAATATACCCATGGGGGTATATAGAATATTGCCGCACCGCCATCTTGCCTGTTCTCAACTGCAAGGAATCCGTACGCTATTTCATTTGTACCCTTTTCATAATCCCTTTCCTCAACTACGAGCAAAGTAACCGTGTTATCGTAGGCTTTATTAGCATCAAGTGAACCTTCCAGCACTGCCTGCATATCATTATTTATCGCCAGAACGCCAAGAAACCTAAACCCCAAGTAACCACACACTCCTACGACCATGAGAAGAAATAAAAGTTTAAAGAGTCTGGGCACTATTCTTTTTCTCTCTTTCTTTTTCTTCATATTCTCTATTCTCGCCTATCGTGAATGATAAGGCAATGACTTATAACATGAACTGGGGGCCACTCGTGGTGAAAACACATCCCGTGTGCACCTACCGCCGTGTGATAAGAATGTTACGTAAAAAGACCATCGCAGTGAGCCTATTGGGCGGCGAGTTAGCAACAAAATAAAGCATACTTTTAAGCTTGCAGTTGTGCGGTTTTTTGCTGAGCATTTTTATTGCCGTTTCGGAGCATGAGCACAAATGTTCGTCAGTAGTCAAAAATCTTGATTTTATAATCTTTCTGCTTGCTTGCATGATCGCAGGCTGTATAACTTCAATCATTGGTGATTTTTCAACAGATGTCCTATAGGATTTCTGTATTCGGCTGAAAACTTCCTCTTATTGAGGGAAAGTGATAAGTGTACGGACCATAAATCAATCTCCTTGGGCGGTCTGTATCCTTTCCCGTACAAACTATCACCCTCAATGAAAAGTCCTAGTGCTTTAAGAGTTGCACGTATCTGATGATTCCTTCCCGTTATAAGCTTGATAAGAAAGATACCCGTCTGATCAAGCATACTCATCTCCATAACAGCATCCCTATACCCTCTGGGTATAAAACACTCTACTTTCTTGCTTTGACCCCAAACATGCGTAAAATTTTCCGGAGTAATATCCCCTACTTCACGCTTATCGATTTGCGAAATCTTTACAGCTCTACGTAGCCGTTTATTTACATCTCTGATTATGCCGCCACATACTGTATAGATATGCCCTTTCTCAAACTGATTGCCAGCACGTAGCGTCATATTATTCCTTACCTTGGTAATGTAGAATTTTTCCACATTTCGTTGTGAGAAAAGTCGCTGCAGTTTCTGTTGAGCTTCGCTGCTCTTTGCAAAAATCACTACCCCACCGACTGACTTATCCAGGCGATGTACCATGCCTCCACGTTCAAGTTCGCTTACATCGACACCTTTAAGCTCGAGATATCTCTGAACCAGACCTGCGAGAGTATTAATATCCATGCCACGTGCCTTATTAATAAAAATCAGCTCATCATACTCAGATATAATATCAAGCTTAGCCAAAACCTCAGATAGAGAAAGCTTCAAAGCAACGGGTTTATCATCTCTATGAGATCTTGTTAACATATCCGTAAGCATCCTATCGTCAATCGTAAATTCCTGTCCGACCTCAAGACGCAAAGAGGACTTTACTTTTCGACCTTCCAGAAATACCCCCCTGGGTATAAACTTCTGTACAAAGCTTCGGGATACATCTTTGTCTACTGTGCGACAAAGAAATTCCGTTATGGCGACATCAAGTCTGCTGCCCTCCTGTTCTTCCGTTACTAAAAACTGTTTCATAAAAATATATATCTACAATCCAGAAGTGTACTCAATCGACACATCCGGCTTCATCACATCTCTGTAATAGCTCCACAGTGCCAATACTAGTGTCAGAAAGCTAGCCGCTAAATTGAAATAATCTGTCAAGGTTACAAATCCGTTTAAAAATATCAGTAGTATAAATCCAAATATAAACAAAGATGTTAATGCCTCAAAAAGAAATAGTCTCATACTATTCATTACATTAAATCTATCATTCATTCGGCGACCAAGGTAAAATAGTATTAGAAGTATATATATGACAATCAGATATGGCATGACGACATTATCCTCAATAATCACAGAGTAAACAGCAATAAGTGAGCTAATTAAGAAGTACGAGGTACTAACGACTACACGATACATCTCCTCCCAACTCCATTTCTTCATAAATGTTACATATAAGTAGGCAAAAATCAAAATTCCTGCGAGCAACCCCGAGAATAAAAAGGAGCCGTCCCACACCGCGAACGCACGCCAAGGCAGCATTCTAAACCAATAAATGTTATCTCCATATATTTCATAAGGAGAGTAGAACCAGCCAGAAGACATAAACTCGGTCCACGTCGATGTGATAAATGTCAAACGTCCCCACACAAACATAAAAATAGTAGAAAGGATCCAGACATCGAATATAGAATTATTGTCTTTGGCGAGAATTTTGCACTCATGCCAAAAAGTATAAACTGCCACAAGAATTAACAGAACAAACATCCATCCAAAACCTATATTTACAATGATATTTCTAATAAATTCTATCATTTCTTTCTCTTCTTAGCTTTTGGCTTAGACCTGGATTCTTTAGAATTGCTCTTGTTACTCTTCTTGCCCTTTAGTTTCTTATTATCAGCCCGGTCTTTTTCTTTACCGACCTTATCATCGTCCCGACCCTTCTTTTTAATAAACGGGGCCATTATTTTATCAAAAAGTCTGTCTATGCCAGCAAAGAGATTCTCCACCCCGGCTTTACTTGCATATTTAGGACGATCTTTGTTAATAGTGCCCTCAACGGGAGACTCATCTTTTTTCTTATCGGTAGGAAGTTGCTCTACATAGCCAGCTGAATTTGCACCGCAGTAAGGACAATACTTCCAGTTTTTTTCTATAAGAGCACCGCAACTGCATTTAAATTTAATATCGTACCCACAGTTAGGGCAGCTTGTAAAGCCTGGACGCAGCTGATAACCGCACTTATCGCAATCTCCAAGCTCCGCCGTTTCAAAAAGAAGATAGCGTCGCTCCAGGTCAGCCCAAAACGCCTCCTGCAGAGTATCTTTAGGTCGAATAATTAAATATATAAGCAAACCCAAGACATTGAGTAGAAGTACCAAAAGAACAGAAAAGAAGTGGATGTAGCGATTTTTCGTCCTACTAACGATATCGTTGTATATCCACCAGCATACAAAAAGCCAGAAAATTATAAACAGTATCAAAACTGCAGTCGAAAGGTGCGTATAGTTCGCTCCTAGTATCCCCTCGAGAAATTCCCAGATCTTGTCTTCTGTCGTCATATTTCTACCTTATTAATTTAAATTTATAAACATGGTCAAGGAGGGAGTTGAACCCTCACCCCAGCTAGTAGAAAACAGTAATTTATTTCCTATTAGCTGGGACGGGATTTTGAGTCCCGCGTGTCTGCCAGTTCCACCACTTGACCCCTTTAACAGAATATATCCATATTTTACCATTTTGGAGGCGAAGAAACAAGGTGCGGGCGTAGCTTTTTTTTCCTAATATATCCCCTATTTAGCATGGAAAGAGTTCGAGTAAATTTCTCTGTGATAAAGCAGAGCGGCACCATAACTAATGGAACAGATTTTTCAAGCACTTTTTAGTAACGAGACAGTTCAAATTTTCAGCTACATCTTTCTGAAATAAATCGTAGCTGTGTAACGAGATATTGATTGTTTAAATTTCTTATTCCTTCAATTTTAAATTATTCTTATGTCTCTCTCCATCACGTTTCGTTTTCTTATCAAGATTTTTATGCAAAGCCTGCGTAAGGTCAACTCCTGTTTGGTTAGCAATGCAAATCAAAACAAACAGGACATCTGCCAGTTCGTCACCTAAATCGCCCCCCTCGTCTGATTTCTTGAAGCTTTGATCACCATATGTTCTTGTAATAATGCGAGCGACCTCTCCAACCTCCTCAATGAGTTGACCAAGATTTGTCAGTTCAGAAAAATAACGTACTCCTACTGTTTTGATCCAGTGATCCACAATTTCTTGTGATTCTTTAATTGTCAATTCAGACATAAAATAATTTAGCTAATATATAAATTTAATAAACCGAATCTTGACTTAACAAAACGTTTTGGCATGTGCGATGTCCTGCCAATACCTTAACTAATATTATCATATTAGAATCTGTAGCGAAATATTGGAGGGTGAAGTGCAACGAGCAAACCGCATATTGTGCTTCGACTCATCCGAAGTTTACTAAAAAACCGCAGGTTTTGCAAGTAAATTTCGGATAGTCGCTGTTAGACGATGTCGCTTTGCGACGAGTATAACGGCGACACCAGTCGCAGCACATTAGCCAAATGAGCAAAGCGATTTCGGCTAACGTTTGCTTGTATGTCTGAAGTTTCGCAAAAATTACTTTGAAAATCTAATTGTTTTTTGCGAAATTTGGGAGAGGCAGATTTGACATTACTTTTGAATCTAATTGCGTCAAATCTGTCGAACCAGATACACGTTGTTATATGATGTAAAAATTTATTTATTTTGCGGGTTTAGTAAGTTTTTCCAGCCATCTTTCCCCAAAAAGAGGCTTCCGGGGCAGGATGTTTTTTTATTGACTTCTCTGTGACCAAGAAGTTTGCAGCCACGATATTTTTCAATGATATCTTGAGCAGCCTGAACTGCTTCTTTTGTGGGTGCTTTTTCTTTGAGATCATCAAGAAAACAAATCGCGATACTTCTACAATTTACTTTCCAGTTGCCAGCTTGCCAACCGATCTGATCATCTTGCAAGATGTGATGAACAGCACCACTTTGCTCAATTATGTAGTGATACGCAATAAATGTGGGTTTGCCTTTGTAAAAATGGTTTGACCATACTGGCTGACCAAATTGCTCACTGTCTTTTTTGCTATAAACAGGTGTATAGAGACGAATTAAGCCAAGCGCGTTTATTGCTTGTAAATGTGTATCTGGTGGTGTGCTTGAATGATGGATAACAATAGTGTCAACAGGTTTTCTTTCCTCGTCCCAATCTATACCTGAATCACCGAGAGCGATTTGATCAGCTTCTAAGAATTCACAAACCATTTTTACAAATTCCTTTCTTTGTTCTAGCCATTGTTGCGATTTGTTTTCTCGGTTTCCATCATAATCATAAAAATATTCTTGCAATTCAGGCTGTAAATTAAGATACCAGTCCGTGGCTGCAAATTTCTCAACGTAAGCTTGTGGATCTATGTATTTGTAAGACTCTTTGAATTTCATGCAGCAAAATAAATAAATTTTTATTTCGTATAATGTGCTGCGACTCATCCG